>Ga0224495_10001103_pt1 | contig 19759 bp, 22 predicted proteins | sample SF_Jul11_sed_USG_FD_168128 | JGI IMG/M metagenome (GOLD analysis project Ga0224495, IMG submission 168128) | Sediment microbial communities from San Francisco Bay, California, United States - SF_Jul11_sed_USGS_4_1 | ecosystem: Environmental > Aquatic > Marine > Sediment | place: USA: California... | reverse complement strand
CGTGCGCCAGGACCATGCCGACCGCCTCGTGCACCGGGACGCTGCCCGCGCTCCCGCAAGCGCTTTGCTCACTGCCGTGACTATCGCACATGGACGCCTCCCGGTGCCTGGAGCGGCTCTTCGTCCGGACTCCCGGCCGTGGTGTAGTAGGATTGCCCGGCGCATGCCCTGCACAGGACGGAGCCGTCGCGGACCACTTCGCGCAGGTCCTGGACCTGCTCCCCGCAGGCCTCGCAGGGCACGCGGCGCAGAGGCCGCCCCGGCAGATCCTCGGGCCGGAGTTCGACCCTCACCTCCCGGGTGATGAACAGCTCCGTATCGGACATGATCTTGTACGCCTCAAGCTGCGCCCGGTGCTTGTCGCCGATCCCCAGGAACAGCTCCCGCGCCCGCTCCCGCGAATCGTCACGGGCAACAATGCGCACGGCCCTGCCGGTCCTGAGATTGACGTAGGTCGCCGCCATCTTTCCGAAGTCCAGGAACTTCATGGTCCGGTGGCCGAGCGTGCACCCGGTCACGGACTGCACGGCGTCGGTGGCGCACCGGTCCATCTCGACGAACACGATGATGTTCTTCCGGTCCCGCCCCTTCGGGTCCTCGATGCCGATCTCCCGCAGTCCGAGCAGGGACATCCGCACCCCCAGCACCTGCCCCGGGCAGAGATGACCGTGGGTCCGGGCGGATTCCGCGAGGACCTGTTCGAATCCCTGTTTGACCGCCGGGACGGCAGTCGTCCGATCCTCCATGCGCACCCCCTCTTCAGCGGACTAGCGTTTGAAGACCAGCGGCCGCGCACCGTGCTGCAGCCGTGCGCAGGTATCGATGCAATCGCCGCAGTTGTGGCAGACCGGCTGGATGTCCCCGGCCATCGGAGCGAGGCCCAGCTGGCAGGCTTCGTCGCAGGCATGGCAGCGGCCGCAGTGATGCTGCGCGTCCTCCACGAGCGCCACCCGCATCGTTCGACGGAACCGGAACAGCGCCAGGAACCCGCCCACGGGACAGAGCGTCGAGCACCAGACACGCCTCGCCACGAACAGCTCGGCGATGAGGATCACCGCGATCAGGATGACCTCGGCGCCGACCGCTCCTTCCTTGATCAACCGCGCGGTCTGGGCGGAAATGATGCCCGGCGCCGAGAGCAGGCTGGCAAGGGGAAAACCGGCCAGCGGCGCCGCCAGGACCACGGCTGCGGTCACCGCGGTCCGCACATGGCGGGGTGTCCGGAACGTGAACATCCTCTTGCTGCTCAGCCGGTCGGCAAGATGGTCAACCCACTCGGAAAGGGTGTTCTGCGGGCACATCCAGCTGCAGAAGACCCTTCCGAGCACCGCGGCGGCCGCCAGCGGGATGACCATCGACAGCAGCAATGCCTTGTCGATCCTGAGCGAGGTCAGCATCGTCTGGAACCCGATAATGGGATCGGTGATCCAGACCGGCCCGATGGCGAGGGAATAGAACGTTCCCGACAGGAAGGTGATCTCGGCCCTGTTCAGGATCGGGATGAGCACGATCATGCCGAGCGTCAGGATCTGGACGGCCCTGCGGGCCCGACGGATGGTCACGTTCGTCCTCCCGGCCTGACCTTGATGGTCGGTTCCTCCACCGGACAGACGTTCTCGCAGATGCCGCAGCCGACGCACTTCTTCTCATCGACGACCGGCCGCAGCTCCTTGTCCATGACGATCGCCTCGCCGAAGAGCGGGCAGTCGTCATAGCAGCTGCGGCAGAGAGTCCCCTGCCAGGCAAGGCACTCCTTGTCGTCGATCTTCGCGATGCCCATCCGGACATCCTCTTTCCGTTTCATCTCGCGCCGAAGCGCTCCGGACGGGCAGACCGGCGGGCATTTCATGCAAAGATAGCAAGGCTTGCTTCGCGGAACGATCACCGGCGTTCCCATCATCACCGGGCCGTCAAGGAACCCCGCGGTCCTGATGGAACCGTAGGGGCAGATCTGTGCGCATTTTCCGCAGCGGATGCAGGTTGCCAGGAAATCTGTCTCGGCAATCGCGCCCGGCGGCCTGAGCGGCTTGCTATTCATAATCGCCTGAGTAGACGGGGTAGACCCCGATGACGCCCTCGATCTCCAGGATCGTCCTGACAACGTCCTCGACGTCCCGGACGTTGTCCCCCTCGATCACCGTAACGATCTGCTGTCCCTTCATCCCGAACACGTTGACGCGCGGTATGCGCGCGATGCGGCCGAGGAGGTCTTCGTTCACTCCTTCTATAACCTCTACGACGACGCTCGTAACGGGCATGCCTCCGCCTTTCTCCCTGGGGAACAACCGCTGAACGCCGACAGGGCGACCGTCGGCTGAGGGGGGGCGGCACTGCCCCATCAGCGTCCAGCATCCTGCTACCATAGCGACACGGAAACGATCAGGCCTTTTCGAGCTTGACCGCGCAGATCTTGTACTCCGGCTGTTTGGACAAGGCGTCGAAGGCGTCGTTCGTGAGACTGTTGATCATCTTGTCAGGATAATGCATGGGTACGAACACCAGCCCGTCGCGCGGCACGTCCATGACCTTGGCCTCGAGCACGATGGAACCGCGCCGGGAGGTGATCTTTACCTTGTCCTTGGACTTGACGCCCAGCTTCGCCGCGTCGCGGGGGTTGATCTCCACGTAGGCCGTCGGCGCGGACCGCTTCAGCTCCGGAACCTTGAGCGTCATGGTGCCGGTATGCCAGTGCTCGATCTGGCGGCCCGTGGTGAGCGCAAAGGGATATTCCGCGTCCGGCGGCTCTGCCGGTCCCTTGTGGGGCCGGAGCCAGATCGTGGCCCGGTTGCCGTCCCCTTTGGCGCCGTAGAAGGAGACGTCTTCGGCCTTGGGATCGAACTTCTTGACCAGCGGATCGCCGTGCTTTGCCGTGTAGCGGCGCAGCGTGCCCGGATGGTCTTCCGTGGGGCAGGGCCACTGGATGCCGTGGGCCTTTTTCATGCGCGCACGTGTCATGCCCATGAAATCGTAGGCAGTGCCCTTTGAGCAGAGCCGGATCTCGTTCCACACATCCTCTGAGTTCTTGTACGCGAATAGCTTTTTGGCCTCATGTTCCAGATCGAGCTTCTTGAACAGTTTGTTCGCGAACTCGATCATCACGTCCAGGTCCGGACGGGCCTCGGCCGGCGGATTGATCGCCTTCTCCACGTACTGATACCGCCGCTCGGACTGGCCGTAGGTGCCGTCCTTCTCGACCCAGAGCGCTGCAGGCAGCACCAGATCCGCCAGTTCGGATGTCTTGGTCGGGTGGTAAGCCTCGGAAACCACCAGGAAGGTATTGTTCGACTCCATGCCCTTCCGGTAGGCGTCCACATTCGGCAGGCTCTGGCCGGGGTTGGTGCAGGCGATCCACATTGCCTTGATCTTGCCTGTGCCGAAGTCCCGGAACATCTCAACCGCTGTGGGTCCGGGCTTGGGCTGGATCCGGCCCGCCGGAACTCCCCAGAATTTCTCCATGTCCTCGCGGTCTTTCTCGTTCGCGATCAGCCTGCCGTAGGGCAGCAGATGGCTCAGAAGGCCGCCGTCGCGCACGCCGCCGCAGGCATTGGGCTGGCCGGTGAGCGAGAACGACGTTGCCCCGGGCCGGTTGATCTGGCCGGTGAGCAAATGGAGGTTGTGCATCATATTGTTCACCCAGACGCCGCGGGTGCGCTGGTTCAGGCCCATGCACCAGAAGCTCATGGTCGCCTTGGACTTGACGAACAGATGCGCGGCCTTGATGATGTCCTCCTTGGGACAGCCGGAGATCTTCTCCGCAGCCTCGGGAGAGTAGTCCTCCAGGAACTTCACATAACCGTTCCAGTCCGTCTTCTCGATCTTCGGCGGCGGACCGGGATCGGTCATGGTCTTGAAGACCGTGTACTTCTCCACGTACTCCTTGCTGTAGAGGTTTTCCTTCACGATCACATGGGCCATGGCGTTCAATATCGCCAGGTCGGTGCCCGGCGTAAAGCTCATGTGCAGGTCGGCGATCTTCGCGGACAGGGTCTTCCGGGGATCGACCATGATAATCTTGGCCCCCCGTTTCTTCTGCTCGTTCACGATGCGGAAGATCACGGGATGGGCCTCGGCCATGTTCGAGCCGACAATGAAGAAACAGTCGGCATGGTACATGTCGTCATAGGCGCCCATGGGCTCGTCCTTGCCGAAGGTCGACACATAGCCCACGGCCGCGGAAGCCATGCAGAGACGGGGATTGCCGTCGATATTGTTCGTGCCGAGGCCGCCCTTGAACACCTTGTTCATGAAGTAGGACTCTTCGGTATAAGCCTGACCGGACCCGTAGAACGCCACGGACTGGGGATCGGCAGTGTAGGCCGCAGCGAACTTATCGACCATGAGATCCATGGCCTCTTTCCAGGAGATCTTGACGAAATCGTTCCCTTTCCGGAGCAAGGGATACTTCGCCCGGTCCGGGGAGGTCATGATCGCAGGCAGGAAGTTGCCCTTGAGGCAGAGAAATCCCTTATTCCAGTTGTCCTTGTCGCCTTTGACCGCGACGACCTTTCCGCCTTTCACGCCTGCATAGACACCGCATCCGGCGCCGCAATAACGGCAAACGCCTTTGACCCACTTCTCGACATCGGCTTCGGCGCCCATAAGTTCCTTGGGCAGCGCGATATCAAGTCCGATCGCCGACGCGGCCGCTACGGCCGCCGAATATTTCAGGAGCTGTCTTCTGGTCATCTTCATTTCGGCGCTCCTCCTTCCTGATGGAATCCGCTCTTGACCTTGGCCGTGTCCTTCACGGTGACCCGGTGGTTGTCATGGCAAAGGAAACAGGTGCGCTCCTTTGCGGATAGTTTCTTTTCCACATCAGCGACCTTCTCGGCATGACAGCCGCGGCAGCGGCTCAATCCGGGCTTGGGTGCGAAATTCTGTTCGGGATTTCCGTGGCACACCACGCATTTGACGTTCATGAGCCCGTGCTTGCCGTCCAGCCACACCTGCTCCTGGTTGCCGTGGCATTCGACACAGTCCTGGCCGTCGGTCTTCATGTGGGTCTTGCCGGCAGAGTACGCGGAGATCGGGAGAACGAGCATCAGAAGCACCAATACAAACCGTTTCATATTGCCTCCTTGCTGATTGCTTCCTTGTTGTGAGGTGGGAAAAAAGGCGCGAGGCGGGAGCATGCCCCGCCTCGCGTGAATGTATCTTCCGTTATTTGCCAGCCGGGGCAGCCGATGCGGTCTTGGCTGCCATGGCATCATCGATGATCTTGATGCCCTTGAACGCCTCATCAGCAGACTTGGTCATAGCTTCCTTGGCCATCTCGGGGTTGTGGAAGCCGTCGGAATTCTCAGCGGTCCAGTACTCCCAGAGGATGTGCGCCTTCAGGTGCTGGTCCTGGGCCTGCTTGATCACTTCAGGATCCACGCCCGCCGCCTTCGCAGCCACGATCTTGTCGATCAGCACGGAGATGCGGAACTCGGCCTTGCGCATCTTGCCCCTGATGTGCGCCTTGATGGAATCGATGGCGTATTTCGCCTGTTCCTCGTTCCACTTGGGATGGCACTTTGAGGTGAGGCAGGTCTGCTTCAGCACGGCCTTCGGGGTCACCACGAAGTGCGAGGTGAAGGTCTTGCCCTGCTTGTTCTTCATCTTGGGCGAATGACAGGAGTCGCAGCCAGCGCCGGCCTTGGCATGCTTGGAGTTGTAGAAGCTCTCCGCCTCGGGATGCTGGGCCTTCCAGAGCAGGCCGCCGGTGATCGCGTGCTTGAAGTCGAGGAAATTGATCTGGTTCTTGTAATGCTCGTAGAGGCCGAACACGTCCTTGTAGGGGAAGTGATTCGTCCGCTGGTCAGCCATCGTGACCTTTTCGCCGGTCTTGGTGTCCGTGCCGGGATTGCAGTTGTACTCCACGTGGCACTGGCCGCACTGGAGCCGGGTGTCGTACTTGTCCAGGATCGCTATCTTGCGGGTGAATCCCCGGAGTCCCATATCGATGACCTTGATGTTCGTGTGCTTGGGGTCCTTGTGCCAGAGCGTGTCCGCCTCGGGCCGGGTGAGCGCCTGGATCAGGCCGTCGCGCACGATACGGGGCTTTGCAGCATGGGGATCGTGGCAGGTGAAACAGTTCAGGCCGTGGTTCAGGTCTTTCACGAACTCAACAACGTTCGATGTGCGGTCCCAGGTGGTCTTGCCTTCCACTTTGTCTCCCATATAAGACCACTTCAGGATCTGGTCCTGGGATTTGCACTGGAGGCAGACCGGGTTGGCAGCAGCAGCGCTCTGGGGAATGAAAGCCTTGTGCTCCTTGGTCTCATGATGGGTGTCCGTCAGGATGTCCCAGGCTTTGCCTTTTTCAAAAATATAGTTCCAGCCGTCCTTTGCCTGGAACCGGCCGCCGTAGGCGCGGTCCACGATCAGGTGGTCCGTCAGCATGGCGACGTGGCTGCGGGTGAGGTTGTGCTCCTTGGTGAATCCGTGGCCGGCCATCAGCTTCTCCCAGAAAGGATTAGGCGAACGGTTCGTGAGCTGGGACTTCTCGTCCCGCGCCGGCCGGTGCATGGCGATCTGATTGAAGCTCTCGAACTGGTCCTTGTGGCACTGGCCGCAGGCCTCCCAGGCCGTATTGGTAACCGGACGGGTGTCCGGTCCGGGGCTGGCCATGTGCTTCTGCAGGCCGCTATGGCACTTCGCACAGTTCACCTTCCCGTGCTTGCCCATGGTGTGCAGCTCCTTGATCGGATCGTGGCACCCGTAGCAGGTGCTCACATTCACATCCTTCTCCGCGGCCTTAGCCGCTGGAGCAGCCTTGTACTGTGCATCCGCATTGCCGGTATACATGCCGAACATGAAAGCAACCGCCAGTACAAGAATGCTTGCAACCAGAACTTTTTTCATCATCATCTGCCTCCTTAGGTCGTGATTTGCTCGATCGTGACTGATAAGCTGACCATCATACTTTAGCTGCTATTTCAAGAATCGCATGATTCTGAACGTTTTGGATATCTTGTGCTCATGCTGCTCAAATCGTCATGCCCGGAATATTTGATGAGTGTAACTATAGCAAAACTATACTGCGTTGGCGGGTAAATTTGCTGTTAATGGCTGTTAATTCCGGTTAAGCTCTTGTCACCTGCAACAACAGCCGGTGGTCCCGAGCTGTCCTCGCTGAACTCTGCGATCATATTGGTCAGCGTATGACGACCTTTGTTAAAAGCAGTCTGCTGTTGCTTGAACCGTGCGGATCGTGGCACATCGTGCATTCAACTGCGCCACCTGACGCGCTTGTGGTCCTGGCAGCGCAGGTTTGCAACGAACGCGCTTCATGGCACTCCATGCAAAGCTCGCTCGCCGGTTTTCTGAGCTGTGCGGCATGGGTTCCGGAATGAGGGTCATGACAATGGATGCACAAGCCCGCTGCTACCGGCCCATGGGTGAATTGGTTCGAAAGCGTTCTTTCATGGCATCGTCCGCACAAGGCGTTCTGCTCCCGCTGCCTTGGGATGGCTCCAAGCGAAGCAGTCACGACGACCTGCCGTTTTCCATCGACATCATGACAGGCAGTACAGGAGGAAGCCGCGACCGGACTGTGCACATGCCGTCGGGACGTGACAAAGGAATGACAGGAAAGACAGGCCTTCCCCGGCGAACTGATAAGCGAACCGTCCGCTGCCAGGTGTCCGATGCCGTGGCACTGCAGGCATGCCGTTCCGCAGCCGTCCTGGTGGAACGTCCTTCTGCTGAAATGCGGCGGGACCGCTGCCTCCCCAGAGGGGTATTTTCCGCTGAATACGGTCAACTCCTGCGAAGCGATCTTCCTGAGCTTCCCAAAGAACGCCTGCTGTTTAAAGAACGTCACAACGATCCTATTCTCACCCGGATGGAGTCCGACGTTCCGTACCGCGTGCGGCATCGTTTCCGCATTTACAACCGGACCGCGTTCGCCGCCGATGGTCAACTGAAAGAACGGCCCCGGCAATTTCTCCGCTGCCGGATTCAGCACCACGCTGATCGTGGCTCCGGCTAGCGACCGATCCCTGGGGTGCAAGACCGCCAGATCGGCCTGCTCTGCGGATGCGGCCAGGTGGATCATCAGGAAGCACGCCGCGGCAGCGGCGCTGAAGAACCTTCGCAAGGCCTTCTTTCCTTTCATGCTCATTTACCCACAGCCTTTCCCTTTGTTCCGGCCTCACCGTGAACCCCAGCGCCGCTGCCGTCTGCGCTGTTTTTTCCGTACTTGTTGTCAAGTACGAATCGATAGAGATCCCTGCACATCCGGAGCTTGCGGCCAAATACCTTTTTCGGTGTTTCAGGAAGCTTTTCGATCCTTGGTTCCAGCGCCTGGCAGCGAAAAAGGAGCTCTTCCAACTCCGCGGGGCTCATCTCCATTGCAGTGTCTACAAGCGAACAGATGTCGTCGAATTCCGTCCGCCAGTCTTTTTCTCCGGCGCCGATATCGATCGTTCCGTTCTGCCGCGCGGCCGCCGGGGACGAGAGCAGGAACACGGCAATCGTCGTGGCGCGTATCAGGAGCATGATCGCGCAGGACGCTGTCGGCACGGCAGTCCGTCCGCTGTCAGGATTCAGTGCGTGCATGTTTCACTGCTCCCTCATCGCGGGATGGCATTTTCTGCAATCGGTGATCGGGAACGCGACGGTCATGTGACAGACACCGCAGAATTCCCCGGACAGGATGCGTGTCATAAGAAAGTGCTTGGTCGTCTTTTTCTTAATATTGAAAATATCAGGATGGCAGTTGTTGCAGTCGAGCCATTTGATGTGACGGTCATGCGGGAACAGGGCCGGCGGGATATTCCACCATTCGGCCTCCAGCTTGATGCTTTTGTCGTAATTCATATCAGCGGCCTTGATGTGCAGCTCATGCTGCGGCGTGATCATTCCTTTTTCAAGCGCCTTGGACCAGTTCACCTTGTTGCCGGACGAGGACCGGGGCAGCCTGGCGAGTTCCTTGTATCTCCCGCTTCCCGCAGTTAGGTCGCCGGTATGACACTTCCCGCAATCCGCGCTGTTCTCATGTCCGAACAGGACCTTGCCGTCGTGTTCCCTGCCGTCATGACAAGCGCCGCAGTACTTCCCGGAACGGTTCTCGTTTTCCGTGATCTCGGTCGAGTTTGCCTTCATGTTGAACTCAAGTTCAAAATGACAGACCCGGCAGGTGTGCGTACGGCGATGGAGCCAGTGCGAAAAGATCACCGGCTTCACCCCCTTCAGGGTCGACGTCCGGTCGATGAGGATCGTGCCGTAGATCTCCGGCGGTTTCGCTTCAGGAAATTCCAGACGCGACGCGCCGCCCTGGGCTTCCGCAAGACAGGGAGCCGCCAGGCCGGCCGCCAGGATCAGCACATACCTTATTATACGGGTTGAGTATGGCATCGTTCACAATCCATAAGTGGGAATGCGACCTTCCCGTGGCACACGCCGCAGAACTTCCCGTCGAATATCTCGACCATTGAATATTTGGTGGTGCCCTTCTTCACGCCGATGAATATCTCGGGATGGCACACCTGACAACCGTTCCATGCCGTGTGCTTCTGGTGGGAAAAAATGATCTCCGGCATGCCGGCCACTTTCGGATTGAGCAAAAAGTCTTTTTGCACCGGCAAGGACGAGGCCCTCGGCGACACTCCCTCGAGATGCCTTACCGGCTTCACCGCCCCGGCTGATTCCGCCTTCACCCAGTCGATCCCGTTCCCATACCGCTCCTTCGGAAGGTCGCCGGTGACGGCAGCGAACGAATTTTCGAGCTTTACCTGTTTCCCCAGCGAATGACATCGTTCGCAACGTTTCAATTCGCCGGTCCTGAACTCCCGGGAGCAGGACTCGAACACGACCTTCCCCTGAAAAGGCTTTCCATTATGGCAGGAACCGCAATAGTAGCCCGCCATGTTATCCTCGGCACGGATGCCGGTCCCGCCCGCCTTCATGGCGAATCCGATGTCCACATGACAGACACGACAGGTGGTCTTGGTCCTGTGGAGCCAGTGGTCGAACTGCACCGGCCCCAGTCCGTAGCGTTCCGAGTTCGCCGTATTGATGACGACCTTTCCATAGTCCTGGGCAGAAGATCGTTTTTTCTTGATCCCGGTCTGGCCGGATACGGTAGGCGATCCGGCGAACACCAGGAAGCCTGCGAGAAGAGCGATACCCAAATATCTCATGACCTGCTCCTTTACACGTCCGACATCATGTGCTTTTCTTGCTTCAACGATACCCCCGGAAGGCGTAAATGTGGCGTTAATGGGTGTTAAGATGCGGTAAATTTCGGCCGGCGCACTCCGGGGAGGAGATGAACAGGCCTGGCAGGCGGATTGACAAGCAGCGGGACCTTGCGCGTGAACATGCGGGAAACGGCGTCCGTGACGACATCCGCGGCAATTCATGCTGCGCGCGCCGGATCCTGGTCGAGTTTCTGCAAGCTGGCGATGAATGCCTCCACGAGCACGGGATCGAACTGGGTCCCTGCGCAGCGCCGCAGCTCTGCGATCGCTTCCTGGCACGTAAACGTCCTGCGATAGGGCCGCCATGCCGTCATGGAGTCGAAGGCATCCGCAACGGCCAGTACCCGTGCCAGACCGGGTATATCCGATCCCTTGAGACCGTCAGGATATCCCGACCCGTCATAGCGCTCGTGGTGATGCAGGACCGCGGGCAGGATATGCCTCATCTGCTTGATGGGCTTCAGGAGCTCCGCTCCCCGCACAGGATGTCGCTTGATGATCTCGTACTCATCAGCGGTAAGACTGCATTCTTTGTCCAGTATCATGTCGTAGGTCCCCAGCTTCCCCACATCATGCAGCAGCGCCGCCATTTCGAGGGACCGGAGCTCAGGCCCGTTCATGCCCGTTTCCTGTCCCAGCATGAGCGCATATCGTGTGACCCGTTCGGAATGACCGGCGGTCCAGGAGGACTTTGCGTCGATCGCGCTGGAGAGGGATTTTACCGTTCCGAAAAACAGCTCCTGCATGTCCGTTACCAGGCGAATGTTCTCAAAAGCAATGCCGATCAATCCGGCCAGCTGCTCCAGGGATCCGAGGTCCTCGAACGTGAAGGCCGCCCGCCGCCTGCTCGCAAGGCTTACGAATCCCGCGGCGCTTCCCTTTACGATGAGCGGCGTGCGAAGCAGGGACCGGAAACCGTCCATCAGCAGACCGGCCTCCTCCTTCCGAAGCCCGTCGTCGGCCCCGATATCCGGATCGTAGCGCGTGCGGCAGGATGCCAGCACTTCCGAAGCGCTGGTATCGGAAATCGACAGGATGCGTCCGCCGGTTTCACTGCCGCCGCTGCCCGGGTAACGGACCAGCAAATGCTGTTCGACGTCGAGTATCATTGCCTCTGCCCGGTCGCACGGGATGACCTTGGTGATGTTCTGCAGCGCTGTTTCGACAACCTCCTTCGGTTCGAGGCTCGACAGGATGTTCATATCGATCTCATGGATCACTTTGAGTATTTCCACTTTATGGGCCAGCGCCATGGACCGTTCCATGGCGGTGTGGTAGAGCGACGCTTCGTCGAGCGCGAGCGACGCCTGTCGGGCGATGCCGCCGATGAGTTTCCGGTCGCGATCGCTCAATATCCGATGGTCGTCAAACCCCGCCACCAGCAGGCCCAGGGGAGCTGCCTTTCCCACCAGCGGAATGACGATACACATGGCATGACGGCTCATCCAGTCGAACGGAGCCTCGACGACCGTCTCGGCGGCGGCAGTCGCGCCGGTCTCGACCGGGACAACCGTGAATCGCCGGGACCGGCCTGCATCCGGCTGCTCCGCAAGGGCCGCCAAAACAACAGGCCGTTTTGCGGCAACCAGGGGAGCAACGCCGTCCCGCCGCGGGTCGAGCGGCTCGGTCTTGAACAGGGGCGTCACCACGGACGATAGACCCTGCTGCCGCTCCGGGCGGTAGCTGTTCGTTGCTCCGTCCCACAGATAGGAGAGCAGGAAACCGGCGTTCAGGACTTTCCGGCAGTACACGGTCATCCACTCCATCAGTTTGCCGGGATCCAGGCTGTCCGTCGCAGCCTCGGCGAGCATCAGCAGGTTCGCGGAGATCTCCATTTCCTGCTTCATCGCGTCCTCGGCCCGTTTCGTTTCAGTGATATCCTCGAGCACCTGGACGCAATGAAGAAGTTCGCCTGCATCATCATAAATGGGATAGGTCTTTCCCCTGAATACGCGGGAGAGCGACGGCATGGCCAGTTCCTCGACATAATAGTTGGGCTGTCTTGCGTCAAGCCTGATCACGTCGCCCCCCTCGACATCCACGGTGTTGTCGATATTCGGGAAGATCTCGGGAAAGGGTTTCCCGATGATATCCTGAAAGGGTATGCCGGCCACCTCCTGATAGGCCTTGTTCGCCCTGATGATCCGGCAGTTCTTGTCATGGATGAAAATGGGATCGGAGATCGTGTCGAAGGTGATCTCCCATTCCTGCTTGGCCCGCTGAACGTTCAGGAACTCCCGCTGGAGCAGTTGTTCGCTCTGACGAAGCGCCTCTTCCGCGAGCTTCCGGTCAGTGATGTCCATGACCACGCCGAGCACCGTGGAAACCGAACCGCCGTCGTCGAACATCGGCACGAGGCGCGCGAAGTTCCATACCTCCCGCGATCCCACGCAATGCCTGATGTCGGTCTCCAGCGGCGCACCGGTGGAAAACACCCGCTGGATCAGAACCTCCTGCTTCCGGGCGACGTCCGGTGGGAAGACGTCCCCATGCTTCTTGCCGGTCAACTCATCGGATTGCTTCCCGATCATGCGGGATCCGGCATTGTTCACAAAAAGAAACCGGAGGTCCCGGTCCACAAGGAAGATGGTGTCCGGTGTCGTGTCCACGAGCGTCCGGTACCGCGTTTCGCTTTCAAGAAGCGCCTCTTCTGCCCGCTTGCGGGCGGTGATATCGGTCACCAGCCCGTCGTAGGCAATGAGGATGCCCTGCTGGTCGTAGCGGGGCATGGGCGTGTTCCTGATCCAGCGGATATCGCCTGTTTTATGAATGATACGGTGCTCCAAGGGAGCGGGATTTCCGCCGCACAGCACCTGAGAAACCATGTGGAGGACCGCCTGACGGTCGGAATGGTGGATCATGCGAAACCAGAGATGAGGATCTGCATGGTACTCATCGACCGTATATCCCGTGACCGCGGCGCAGCCGGGGCTGTGGGAGGAAGTGACCGGCCGGTTGTCCCTGATGACCACGGAGTAGGTATAATCCGTAACGGAGCCGAGCAGGCGGGAATAGCGTTCATTGCTGAACGCGAGCGCTTTCGTGAGCTTTCGCCGTTCAATGACGGAGCGGACGGCGCCGAGAAGCGAAGCCGGATCGCCCCGGCCCGCAAGCAGGTAATCGCAGGCGCCGGACAGGAGAAGCGAATCACCCTCGGGACGGTCCCGCACCGCAAGGGCGATCACGGACGGCGATTCGCAGCCCCGGCTTTTGATCCGGGTGATGACTTCCCGGAGCCCGCCATTCATGCCGCTTACATCGAGGAACACGATATCGAACTGCCCGGATTCTATCGCATGCAGGGCGTCGGCGATATCCGGGACAACGGATAATTCGAACTGCTCCGCGAGTTCCCGCAGCGCATCCCGGACTGTCCCGGCCTCTCCGGATTCGCCTCCCAGAAAGAGGATGGAGTGGCTGTTCTGTGACACGATCCCCCCCTGAACCATCCCTGTCCGCGCTCAACAGTGCGAAAGCATCGCCGGCCCTCGACATCCCTTATGCTGCCCGGACGAAAACCGGCCCGGGACCGGGTCGATTGACGGCATACCGGGCGCATTGACAGAGGTCGGCGAACCGCGCCGGTTTGTGCAGATAATCGAAAGCGCCGGCGCTCATCGCCTGCAAATAGCTTTCGATCGAATGTTCCATCGTGACGATGAGGACCGGAAGGTTTGGCGCCTTCATCTTGATCGCCCGGAGGAATTCCATGCCATCCATGTCCGGCAGCAGCAACTCCGTGATGACCAGGTCCACGGGCATCTCATTCCGCAGGCTGTTCAGCGCGGTGCGGGCTTCCGTCATGACGAGAGCCATGAATCCCTGACCGCTGATCATCCCCCCGATGTCGTTTATCGCGTAATCAGGATCGACGATGATGACGGTCTTCATGATCCGCTCCCCGTCGATCGGTTCAGGAGCGGCCGCGCCGTCGTCTTTCCGGACTCCCTCGTTCACAATATTTCCCGTTTCCTCTGGCAGCCGCTGTCAGGACGCTGTCGCGGTTCCGGCAACGGCACAGGCGTCAGGCCGTTCCATACGGCGTACCGGTAATTGGCGCAAAGCCGGTACCGTTCATGCTTTCCGTCGGTGCAGTACTCGCTGCTTTCCTCGTCGCTCGGGACGTACGAGATCCGCGATGCATCGCAGGACAGCATGTATTTTCCAGCGGCAAACGGACAGGTCATGGCCCCCTCCTTTTTTGTCGTCAACAGACCGCCGTGCGTGATTGCAGCTCCATTCCGCTCAGATCAAATGCGCCGTCGGTCCTGATCATGCAGTAAAACGGGCACATACGGTGCCGGTCGGCCAGGCAATACTCCTGCTTCTCAAAATCGCTCGGCAGATAGTGCGCGCTGACCGCGGTGCAGATGATGCCGTTCCCGGATTTGACAAATCGGCAGTGCATGGACCTGTTCCTCCTCAAGCATGATGATTCCTGCGCCTTCAACAGACGCCCCACACGCATCCCCGTTCGCCATCCAGTCCGCAGCCTACGCAGTGCGCGTAGTTCGCGTTATGCGCCGCCTGCAGAAAGACCTCCCGGGAATGGCCTATGGGCGTGAATTTCCTGAGCTGTTGCCGGGACAAGCGGTAGGCCGAGCACAAAAGCTGCAAACATGCCGCGTCAACCGCAGTGACAGCCGAGCAGTCGATGGTGAGATCGGTGACGTAGCGCATGGCCTGGCACAGATACAGCTTCAGTTCCTCTACTTCCCCCCCCACAAGCGTTCCCTGGAGCCTGAGCTCGCCTGCCTGGCCGGAGTTCTTCACGACGAGATACATCATGGCAGTATCCTCTCCCCTGCCCGCATCGCTGCATTAATTCCTGCCGTCTGCGCTGAAAACGGAATCGAGCCGCTGCACGGACACCGCGCCGGACATCGTGTTAAAGTTGACCCTGCACCCTGTCCTGCCTCCGACGATCATCGAGTTCACCGCGATCCCGATGCGCTTCAATGCGCGCCTCGCAGCCTCTATGTTCTGCGGACCGACGGCGAGCAGGCTCCGGAGACGGCTCGGCGTCGTGAACAGCTGGGCGCCGCCGAACACCCGCGCTTCGATGTCCTCGGTTCGCAAGCCGGAGGACCTGAACCGGTTTACCATGGCGAGAACCGAACATTCCACGTAGTACCCCTGGCGCGGACACTCGCTCGCGCACACGCCGGCCGACGCGCAGAACGGCATCACTCCGTGGCACATGGCGCTGTGTCCCTGTCTGCTGTCGAAGAGCGTGACCGCCACGCAGGACCCCAGGACCGTCGTAATGGTCGAAGGCTGATCAGCAAAAGCCATCTCGCCCATTTTGAGGTAGATCGTCGGCTGTGTGCAGGACCGGGCTGTCATGCCGCCGCCTCCCGCTCCGGATCGCCGCGGTCACGGTCCCTGCGGGCGAGCTGAAGGATCCTCTCCAGACCGCCGAGGATCGCTGTTCCATAATAGCCGCAGCGGCGGTATTCACGGTCCCTGTCGCTGTCGGACAGCTCCTTCGTGCACAACGGCGGAACATCGCCTGCGATCCGCAGTACCAAACAAAGTGATCTGCTCGCCGGATCCTGGAATGGACAGATCATAACATCTCCCGCTTTTCCTTGAGCACGGCCCGTGCGGCCATCCCCGCCTCGGCCTTCCGCTCATCGCCGGGCATCAAGCTTGCTTTCGTCTTTTCCGCGTTTTCGGAAGCGGCAGCGGTTTTTCAGCGGCGCACGCTGTCCGCATGCACCCCGCTCCGCGACATCTGCCGTCGCGCATCGCAATCGAATACCTCCCGCAGGAACAGCGGCGGAACATGATGTATTCCCCCGCCGTCCTGCTGAGAAGGAGGCGTCCACAGATCCTGAATCCGGATATGGGGATATCGCTCCGAAATATGAGCGCGGAACTTCTCCGCCTGCACCCGTTTGCCCGACGCAGGGAAATTGTAAATCACATCCACTGACGCCACCTGCAGGACGTCAATCGCCGCTTCCTCGCTGCACGCAGTTATGATGGTCATGCCGTCACACTCTTCTACATGCACCAGCTTGTCAGCAGCCAGCCGGGCGGTTTCGTCGATCAGAAGGATGTCCCAGTTCGCGCCCGCCGTCCGTCCCGTTTGTTTCCGTCTGCACGGTTCCATACACGCTCCCCCTTCCCGCACGATCACGCTTGATCGTCAGGGATATACAGCGTCCTGTTGTTCGCGGACGCCCCTGTTCACGCCAGCCCCGCCGGCAAATTGCCTGTTTGCCTGGCATGGGAAGCCGAATTGATGATCCGGTGCAGTTCGCCCGGCAGCAGCGGCTTGTTCAGATACTCGTACACTCCCATGTTGACCGCGTGAATATAGCATTCCACGGAATCGCAGCAGGTCACCACGATCACCGGCACTGCCGGCGCTTCCTTCCTGACCGTCGCCAGGAACTGCTTGGACTCCATGTCCGGCATGGTATATTCCGTCACGATCAGGTCAAGGAGCATGCCGCTCTCGATGATGAACAGCGCGGATTTACCGTCCTGGGCGGTCACGATCCGGTAACCCGCCCGGCTCAACAGATCGCTGTGCTCCAGCAGGTGCTCCGCATTGTGGTCCACGAGCAATATGGTCTTCATGTTGACTACCTCGCTCCAGGGAATGCGCCCGCGCACGCCCGACGTCCGGGATGCCGGGTGCGGTACCGGCATCCACGATGCCAGGCGTCTTACCGGCAGGGAGTGTTCGCTCCGCTGCCTGACCACCGCGCGGCTCTGCTGCTGTCTTGCCATGTCCGTTCCTCCTTGCACGTTCCTTTGCTCAACATCCGGGAGCGTCCGGCTTTACGCCGCCTGGTGGTGAATCAGCGGGCACTCGGCGCCCGCGCCCACGATCTCGGCCAGCAGCACCTCGTCGGCGGAAAAGACCTTGTCGATATCCAGAATGATGATGAACTGGTTGTTGTGCTTCCCCATGCCGCGAATAAATTCATTCCGCAGTTTCGTGCCGATCTTCGGCGCGGGCTCGATCTGGTTCGATTCCAGGTCGACCACCTCCCGGACCGAGTCCGCCAGGCAGCCCAGCACCGTGGTATCGCCGTCCACACTCACCTCGGCGATGATCACGCAGGTGTTCACCGTCTGCTCGCTTTTCGGCATGCGGAACCGCGTCCGCAGGTCCACCACCGGCACCACGCTGCCGCGGAGGTTGATCACGCCCAGCATGAAGTCCGGCATGTTCGGCACCTTGGTCAGGTCGGTGAAGTCCAGCACCTCCCGCACCTTGTTGATGTCCAGGGCGAACACTTCATCGGCCAGCGTGTAGGTCAGGTACTGGGTCGTTCCTGTTATGGTCTCTGCGCTCATGCTATGCCTCCTGTTCCGAATTGGATCACGCCGCAAGATTCACCTATTCTTTATCATCGGCGCTTTTCACGGATGCGCCGACTTCCAGCACTCTGCTGATCAGCTCCGCTGACAGCAGGAATTCCGCTCCTTCCTCCAGCATAACCAAGCTTTAGAAATCGCAGCACGAGCAGGTTGAATATTTATTTTCCAGGGCCGGGCTCGTATTCCTGCCGCCGCCGCGCAGGGCGCCTTCAATGACCCGGCAGGACCGGCCGCCCTGCGCTCCTCCGTGTACGCCCTGCAGCGCCGCCATGGTCATCGCCGGGCACAAGCCCCGTTTTTCCCGGCGTTCCTGCAGGCCACGGCCGCATTTTTTATATATTTCCGGGAGTTCAGTTTTCTCATAGGGCCCTCGGCAGAAGATCCACCTGCCTCATTCTTTCCAGAAAGGGTCCGGAACATACGATCCGGCCGCGTGGCCGACATAGAGAAAACTATATCAGCCTCTTTTGGAAAGTGCGTCCCATCAATTCCGTATGTTTTAATCAGTAAAAGTACCTATTAAAAGCATAATTTTGATTTCCGCAAGATTGATAACCATCGGTAACTATTTGTTTTTTTACCACAGAGGCACAAAAAGCAGGGAAAGAATCTCCTAAAGTAGCAAAAAGTTTTTCCCTCTGCCTCCGTGCCTGTGGTGATTTTTTTACTTTCTACGACGCCATTCTGTTTCTGCTTGCAAAGGAAAGACAATTGCTTCCCCGAGGGAGGCAGCAGGGCTTTTTGACAACAGGGACAATGCTGATCATGAGAGGCACTTATGCTACCGTACTCTGCCTGACACCCAGCCTTTTTACCGCCTCCTGGTCCGTCCCGTCCAACCTGAAGAAAGCGACGGTTTCCTGAAGCTGCTCAGCCTGCGCAGCAAGCTCCTGGGCAGCAGTCGCCATCTCCTCGGCAGCTCCGGCGTTCTGCTGCACCACCTGGTTCAGCTGCTGGACCGCGCCGTTGATCTGGTCGGCTCCTGAAGACTGTTCCTTCGATGATGCGCTGATCTCCTGCACCAGTTCCGCCGTCTTCTGAAGGTCCGGAGAGCGCTCGCGTGGGTGTCCTCGCTCATCCGGGTCTCCAGTTCCAGGAGCTCCTTCATGATCTTTTCGAGCTTCCGGAATTTCTCGTCCGCAGTGCCCATATACATGGTCGATAAATTCAGGTCCGACGAGGACAGATCTATTGCCGACGCGATCGCTTTTTGATACTCCAGCAGATCGGCAAGTATTGTCTGGTAGATACGCTGTTCCTCTTCCGTGGCCGTGGCCGATCCGGCGCCGCTCTTCATGGCGTTCACCGAGCGCTCCAGCGTGGCAAGCTGCTCTGTGCCCAGCGCGTCGATCCTGGCGCGCTCATACCGGGCGACTTCCCAGCTCAGCAGGCGGTAGACATTCGCGTGCACCGCGTTCAGGTCCTTGACGACCGTTGAGCTGGACTGGTAGCTTTTGAACCGGACGGCGTAGATGTCGTGCAGCGCTTTCTTCTGCTGCGAGAGCCCGAGGTAGGAAACGAATCCGAACAGCAGCAGCAATACGATGATGAGCGAGGGGGCTATCAGCATCTTTTTCATCATCGAGAGGTCCCGAAATCTGTGTTCAGAACTCATGACGATCCTCATCCGGCAAACGGCAGGTGCGGCGGCAAGGTGCCGCCGGCCGCCCTGCCGCCCCCGCATCCTGAATAGCAATCCGCCTCGGTTTTTTCGCGGATTGATACGGATCTTGAAATACCTGCTGCTGCGTGAAAGATCACTTTATCCGCGGCCATCTGCCGTTTTCTGGCCCAGCCATCCTAAGTTATAAATTCCGCAGCCTACGATCAGATCTTCATACCGCTCGACGTAGGCCCGCTTGTCTTCGATCTTCAAAGGTGACACGCAGCGAGGACTTCTCAACGGATCAGCTTCACCGTCTCGTCATCTCTCGCCTCTCATCTCCTGTCGCTTGTCGCCATCTCAGAATTTCTCGAACTCCTCGTCCTTCCCGTCGCCCTTGCCGTGGCCGTTGTGACCGAGATTAAGCGCCACGCCCGCGGGCTGGAGCGCCTGCTTCGCCTTTGCCGCTGCCTGGGCCAGGTGCGCCACATGGACCTGGTGCGTCGCCTTGGCGGCTTTCTCCTTCTTGCCCGCGATCTTCCGCACCGCCTCGCGGTCCGCGCCGTCCACCTTGAAGAACGAGATCGTCTCCTGCAGCTGCTCGGCCTGGGAGCTCAGTTCCTGGGCA
>Ga0224495_10001102_pt1 | contig 19806 bp, 18 predicted proteins | sample SF_Jul11_sed_USG_FD_168128 | JGI IMG/M metagenome (GOLD analysis project Ga0224495, IMG submission 168128) | Sediment microbial communities from San Francisco Bay, California, United States - SF_Jul11_sed_USGS_4_1 | ecosystem: Environmental > Aquatic > Marine > Sediment | place: USA: California... | reverse complement strand
GTCCGGAGCGATGACCATTGCCAAGATGGGGAAGATCATCACGAAGATGATCGATGAAGGCATGGTGCATTGCATCATCTCGACCGGGGCGCTGATGGCTCATGGCCTCAGTGAGTCCGTCGGGAAGACACACTATCGGCACGACCCATCGATGAGCGATGAGGAGCTCTTTCGAAAGGGGTACAATCGCGTCTACGATACCCTCGAGATGGAAGCCAATCTTAACTATGTCGAGCATGTCGTCAGCCGGACGGTGAAGCGCCTCAACCAAGATCGGCCGCTTTCATCGGAGATCCTCACGCGGGAATTGGGAAAGACCTTGGCCGAGGAGTTTGACGGCGAAGGGATTCTGAAGAGTGCCTACTTGAAAAAGGTTCCGGTGTATATTCCGGCCTTCACCGATTCAGAGGTCGGGCTCGATATGGGTATATGGGCAATGGGCCGAGAGGTCGATCAGGCGCGATCTAAGGCTGGTCCCAACGGCGATCTGGGAATCTTGCAAACCATTCTGAACTTCTATCCATCGTTTAACCCCTACCTGGATCTCAATAGTTATGCGGACACCGTCCTTTCGGCCAAACGCCTGGGGATCTTCACGATCGGCGGAGGCGTCCCAAGGAATTGGGCGCAACAAGTCGGCCCGTACATTGAAATCGGTAATCTGCGGTTAGGGCTGTCTGTGAAGCCTCCACGCTTTCAATATGGAGTGAGAATTTGTCCCGAGCCGGACTACTGGGGTGGGCTCAGCGGCTGTACCTATCAAGAAGGGCTCTCCTGGGGAAAGTTTGTGACGCCGAAGGACGGCGGACGATTTGCCGAAGTCTTGAGTGATGCCACCGTTGTGTGGCCCCTCTTGATGATGGGACTGCTCGAAAGAAAAAAAGCCGGCGTGGTGCGCCAGTCGTGAAATGGATGATTAGACGACGGTTGGGCCAGTTATGTCTTGGCAGCATCCTCCTATGGTCTTCTGTCGCTACCGCTGGAGATTCGACGGAGACTGATGTCCGGACAAGGGGGCAGGCCAATGCCCCTCTGACGCTGATCGAATACTCCGACTTCACCTGCGGGTACTGCCTGAAGTTTTTCAAGGATACCTGGCCACGCATACAAGCCCGTTATGTCGATACCGGGAAAGTGCGGTTTGTGTATCGAGATTATCCACGGGCCGACCGAGGGCCTGGAGTGGATGCAGCAATGGCAGCGCGATGTGCGGGAGCGCAAGGGCAATATTGGGCGATGCACGATCGCTTGTTTTCCGAAGGCGGACAACTGGATAAGCAAGTCTATAACCGTCATGCCAAGACGCTCGGCTTGGATCGTTCGGTGTTTGAACAGTGTATGGCTGAGGGACGGTACACCAATTCGATCTTCGAAGATCGTCAGGAAGCCAATCAGTGGGGCTTTCACGGAACACCAGGGTTTATTCTCGTACGCACGGCCATTGCGCCGACGGAGCACGAACCCGCTATTGCGATACCCGGAGCATTTCCGTTCGAGATGTTTTCGGATGAAATCGAGCGACTTCTGGCAGGCACCAAAAAGTAAGCAGAGAAGGTGTCGGTTGCCTGTCCTCCGCGAGTGTTGTTGACATCGCGCATTCGGTTGCGTTAGACCTGTTCACCAGAAAGGGTAGGATATCCTATGGATTCCGTACAATCGTTCTGGCCCGTGTCCCATCGCGACGATGACTTTTGGGTGTGCATGTCTTGTCTCACGGAAGTCTTCTACCGAAAAGTTCCCATGCCGGATTGTCCGTCCTGCCACGGCGTGTCGACGTATGAAGGCTTCACCTTGGACGCGATCCGCGACTGGGGTACGGAAGAACTGATTGCGAAGGCCGTCGCTGCACAAGAGACGGCCACGACTACTCAACCTCCCGTTGAATCTGCCGCTCCGGTTGAAGCGGCGGATTAACATCGGCTTCATCACGGACTCCAGCGAGTCGTCCAGTGAAGGAACCGCGACCATTCCTCGTTCATGGCCAGTGGAAAGTGGGTGACAGTACGTCTCCGGTCGTTGACCCGTTTACCGGGAAGCTGGTTGCGCAGGTTACCCAAGCGACGGAATCCGATATCGAACAGGCCGTCGCATCGACATCCAGCGCAGCTGCTCCCATGGGACAGCTGCCGGCCCATGCTCGATACGATATTCTCCAACAGATTGCGACCCGGCTCTCTCGACGTCGGGACGACTTTGCAACGACGATTTCGACGGAAGCCGGCAAGCCGATCACCGATGCGAGGCGGGAAGTCGCCCGGGCTATTCAAACGTTCACGGTTGCGGCTGAAGAAGCCCGACGAATTCCGGGTGAAGTGGTTCCGCTGGATTGGACCCCCGGTTTTGATACGCATCTTGGCCTGCTCCGCCGGTTCCCCATCGGTCCGATTCTCGGCATTACGCCCTTCAACTTTCCGCTCAATCTGGTGGCGCACAAGGTTGCACCGGCACTGGCTGCCGGTAATCCCATCTTGATCAAACCGGCTCCTCAAACGCCGCTGACGGCTCTCTTGCTCGGAGAGGTCGCGTTAGAGGCGGGAGTTCCTCCAGGGGGACTGAATATTGTGCCGTGCGATAACCTTCTGGCTGAGCGAATGGTGGTCGATTCGCGATTCAAGTTGCTGAGTTTCACCGGGAGTGCCTCCGTAGGGTGGATGTTGAAGGCCAAGTGTGGAAAGAAAAAAGTGACGCTTGAGCTCGGAGGCAATGCGGCGGTCGTGATCGAACCGGATGCCGACATCGAGGTCGCCGCTCAGCGATGCGCCGCCGGCGGATTTGGGTATGCCGGCCAGACGTGCATTTCCGTGCAGCGGATCTTCGTGCACCACTCGGTCGCCGATTTGTTTACGACCAAGCTCCTCATGCACGTCGCTCGGTTAAAGACAGGCGATCCAACCGACGAGACGACGAGCATGGGCCCGCTCATCGACGAGGCAGCGGCGCAACGGGTAGAAGGGTGGATCGGTGAAGCTGTAGCGGATGGAGCGCGTGTGCTATTGGGCGGAAAACGTACGAGATCGCTGGTCGAGGCCACCGTACTGTCGAACGTGAACCCTCAGATGAAGGTCTCATGCCGAGAGGTGTTTGGACCGGTCGTGACGGTCACGCCGTATCGCCAGTTGAGCGAGGCCGTCGCCTTGCTCAATCAATCCGACTATGGGCTACAGGCCGGGATTTTCACACAAGACATCAATAAGATTTTTTACGCCTTTCGTCATGTGGAGGTCGGTGCCGTCCTGGCCAATGAAATTCCCACGTTTCGCGCGGATCATATGCCCTACGGCGGGGTGAAAGATTCCGGGTTGGGACGAGAAGGTGTGCGTGCAGCAATCGAGGATATGACGGAACCGCGCATGCTGATCATGAACCTCAAAGAACCAGCCAGCTCAGCTGAAAAAACTCTCTAGAAGATATTGCGAAGCCGGTCCAATCTTGCTACAACACACGCGATGCTGTAGCTGAACTGGTTCGATTTGTTAGTCTAGCCGCTCGCGAACACATCACGAAACAACCTCCACGCAACCTGAAAGGTCGGTTATCAGACGAAAGGGGAGATGATGGTACCTACGCAAATGTTTCTCACGAGAGGTGTGGGAGTTCACAAAGAGAAGCTGGCCTCGTTCGAAGAAGCGTTGCGCAGCGCGGGTGTCGCCTACTGTAACCTCGTCAGTGTGTCCTCCATTCTTCCACCCTATTGCAAGATCATCCCCCGAAAACGCGGAGAGAAACTGTTAAAACCTGGAGAGATCACGTTTTGCGTGATGGCCCGATCCGAGACCAACGAACGGAACCAACTGGTTTCGGCCTCCGTCGGCCTGGCGAAGCCCACGGACATCGGCACCTATGGGTACCTTTCGGAGCACCATGCGCATGGCGAAACGGATGAAGAGACCGGAGAATATACAGAAGATTTGGCGGCGCAGATGCTCGCCACGACCTTAGGCGTGGAGTTCGATCCGAATGTCGCGTGGAAAGAGCGTGAACAGGTGTTTAAGATGGGCGGAAAAATCGTCAAGACGCTGAACATCACTCAGTCGGCCGTCGGGAAGAAGGGCAAGTGGACGACGGTCATCGCGCTGGCCGTCTTCATTCCACCGGAGAATGATCCCAACCGTTCCCGCAAGTAGAGGGGCTGAGGGATTGGCTGTGTCGGCTTTGGCTGCCCGTCTCGCGTAAGGGGAGAATGCCCATGACGCTTCCCGTCGGTTGGGAGGGGGCGGATCGCAATTTTCTGGGCCTCGACGAACCTTGGTGCCATCCGGATCGAGCAGGCGTCTATGTCCTGCCGGCTCCCTACGAGCATACCTCCAGCTACATCCGAGGATCAGACCGTGGTCCATCGGCTATCCTGGAAGCCTCCAGCCAGGTTGAGTTCTACGATGAACAACTTCGAGTTGAGCCTTATCGCGAGTGGGGTGGGATTGCGACGGCTGTGCCCCTGAATCTCGAGGGGAAGGTCGACCGAGCAGCAGTCGACGCCATCGAGGCGTTTGTCTCACCCCATGTCGGAACTGGCCGGTTTGTGGTCACGTTGACCGGTGAACATACCGGTGCCTTGGGAGCGATTCGGGCCCATGCGAAGCGGTACCAGCAGATGACGGTCGTACAGATCGATGCCCACGGAGATCTGCGTGAAGCCTATCAAGGGAATCCCTTCAGCCATGCCAGTGTCATGGCGCGGGTGGTGGAGGATGGGGTGTCCCTGGTGCAGGTGGGCATCCGATCGATTAGTCTGGAGGAGGTGGCCCGTACCGACTCCACTGATCGAATTGCAACGTTTTTTGCAGCCACGATTCTTGATCCGTCTGGTCCCTATGAAGGCAGGGCGTCGAAATGGATACCGGATGTCGTGGCGGCCTGCCGAACGCCCGTGTATCTCACCTTCGACTGCGACGGGCTGGATGCCTCGCTTGTCCCCGCACTCGGGACCCCTGAGCCTGGTGGATTGGGCTGGTATGATACGCTCAATCTGATCACGGCCCTTGCGGACGGACCAGGAATTGTGGGAATGGATGTCAGCGAGATCGCTCCCATTGAAGGGTTTGTCGCACCGCAATTCACCGTCGCGCGGTTGATCTATCGGATGCTTGGTCGGATCAAGGCCGGCAAACGTGTCTACTAACCCGGACACTGAAACAGGCTGCCCGCATCGTTCTCGCCTCGCTCAGACGCTCGACGTACACAAACCGTACGACTCGCGCCTTCGCTCGCTGCGGCCTTGCTGGCAACCTGTTTGAGTATCCGGGGGCTAAGGCCAATTTCCTGTGGTTCACACCATCCGCATCAATAAGTTTTTTACAGAACAAGGGATATGCTCACGGCGGGAAGCTGACCGGCTGATCGAGTCTGGTGTCGTCACGATTAACGGTCGGGTGGCCAAACTCGGTGATCACGTAGAGCCTAAAGACGTCATTGCTCGTGAGGGCTGCGTGATCCTCTGGCGGAAGGCTGGTCTGTACATCAAATACCATAAGCCGGTCGGCGTGACGACCACGAGTGAGACCCATATTCCCCGAAACATCATTGCGGAAATCGGGCACCCTGAGCGAATTTTTCCGATCGGAAGACTGGATAAAGATTCCTCCGGTCTGATTTTATTGACGAACGACGGCGACATCGTCAACGACATCCTCCGCACAGAATTCGGCCATGAACGAGAGTATCTGGTGCAGGTCGATCGGTCGTTCGATCAATCATTTTTGGATAAGATGTCGCGCGGCGTGGTCATCCTCGGAAGCAAGACGAAACCTTGTCGTATGACGCGGGTGGGGGGAGATCGGTTTCGTATTGTTCTCACTGAAGGACGCAACCGGCAGATCCGGCGCATGTGTCAAGCGCTCGGCTATCGCGTGATCAAGCTCCACCGCACGAGAATCATGCACCTCACCATCGAAGGGTTAAAAGTGGGTGAATGGAAAGAACTCACGACGCAGGAGCGAGAGCGGTTGCTCAGGGCAGTGGGGCGGCATGGGCAGTGACTGATGCTTCCAGGCCAAGTCGTTGCCACGCGCTCTCTCTTCGTTCACCTTTCATCCTTCGGTCACACCTGCGATTGTTCATCATGAGCTCGTACCATCCCAGATGAGGGCACTTCACGGCCTTCACAAAGACATACCATCTAATTTTTAGATGGTTAACCAATACATTATCTATTTGTCTATGTAACGATTGATCCGGTACATCATGACTATGTGAACGCATCGCTCACATAGCCATAAGGAGGGCATCATGAAATTGCCAAGCGTGTTCAAAGCAGGAATTCTGCCGGTCATCGCGGGGACGGCCATCGTCATGGCATCAACGGTATGGGCTGGCGATAAGTCAGCTATGAGCGGCGTAGGCATGGAGCTCAAACCCAAAGTCATCACACACGAGAAGCTGGACGTACATGAACTGGATGAGCAAGTGTCGCATATGGAGGTGATTGATTCGAACGGGAACGCGTATCTGCTGATTCCACTCAAAGCGACTGGAGGAAGCGGTCCAGCGGTAACCAAAGATGGAAAAATTGTTGTGGAGTATATCCATCCCTACACAGGACGGCTAGGCAATTAACCATAGCCGATAAAGAAAGGTCATGGATGTTTCTTTGTGCATCCCAAGCCGAAGATGATGCACGGGAATAGCGTAAGGGCTCTATCTTCAACAAGGGAGGGGGCTATGAAGCGAGACCGTCAGACGGAGAAGAAGTATGAGCTGAATGGAGTGGTACAAGAGGGTGACGATCTATTCGTTCAAAAAAGAATTGCCCGGCGAGCATACGAGCTGTACCTCGAGCGAGGCGGAATAAACGGACACGAAGTTGAAGATTGGTTGCAGGCAGAGCGGGAAATTCTCGAGGAAGAGTGCCAGTGATAGGCCGCGGCGGCGGCTTACCTGAGTGTGAACGGGTCTGCCGCCGCAGTTTCATACGCGACAGGGATCTGTGGAGCCTCTTGAGCAGAAGCCGAAGAAAATGGCTGTTTCATGCCGCAGGACACGAGAGGAGGCATGATCATGAAGAAGATGGCGACGGTTCTGAGCTTCGTTGTCGTCGGATGTGCATTCCCGGACTTTTCATGGGCACATAGGCACGTCGTCGCTCAAGATGAACAACAGAGGCGATCGCTTATGTTTGTCGAACCTCATGAATTTGTGGGACCGGTCCTGAACCTTGAGAGCTTGTCGCAACGTGCGGAGCGACCGTCATGGGATTGGGTGGGCCTGACCCATACCGATCCACATCACCTTATCGGAACTGGGCCGCACTACGCTGTTCCTTACCGCAACTTTCAAATGCCGGACGGTGGAGCGTTGATGTTCAGCTGGCCTTTGGGAAGCCTTCCAACGTTTCAGATGAGCACACAGGCACCACCTAGAGAAGCGAGCCTCAACCGGGAAAATGCGTGGGGCGATCCTCGCCCATGGTGACCGTTGGTTGTTTCGTGTCGAAGAGTTGGTGGGTGTCAGTCCGGACTCAAGGGTCGGCCCCGTGGGAACCATGGGATAAGAGAAAAAGCTTCTCCCTCATGGGAACATCTGTCTGTCCAGGCATGGATCTCTCTGCGTTTGAGGAGGTAGGAACATGATACATCGTGCCAGCAGTCACTCAGGTATGGGTAGGAGACAATTCCTTCAAACGGTTCTTTCAGGTGCGGCTCTTGGTGCGGCCACGCAAGCAGGAATCGAGCTTGCTTCCCCCAGAACGCTTCATGCCCAAACCGGCCTCAGCCCCGATGAAGCCCTGCATGAATTGCTCGCGGGCAACCAACGGTTTGCTGCCGATCGGCTGACATCCATTACTCACGATCTTAACATCATGAAAGAGCGTACGGTCAATAAACAAGAGCCGTTTGCGGCGGTGCTGACCTGTGCCGATTCTCGCATACCGGTGGAACTGGTCTTTGACCAAACGATCGGCCACCTCTTTGTCACACGAGTGGCCGGCAACGTGGTGACACCGGAGATTGTGGCCAGCCTGGAATTCGGTGTCGCGGTCCTTGGGATCAAGACCCTGCTTGTGATCGGTCATAGTAATTGTGGGGCCGTGAAGGCTGCGATGACGACGGATACCGTCCCAGGGCAGATCAGCGTGTTGTATCAACGCATTTATCCGGCGATAGAAAAGTCCGGCGGCAATCTTGATAAGGCCATCCAAGCCAATGCGAAGATTCAGGCTGAATTGTTGCGCGCATCCTCTACGGTGATTCGGGAGACAACGAAGGCCGGAAAATTACGGGTTGAATCCGCCGTGTATGACCTCGCGACAGGAAAGGTCAGTTTGATCTAAACTCCAATGCCTGATTCGCGAAGTGCCCAGGAGGGGGGGGGGAATTGAGCGGCTTTCCAGGACGGACTTTCGAGAAGCCGTGACACGCTAGAGAGAGGGTGTGCAGCACATCGAACCAATCGGGGCGAGCCGGTAACCATGTTTGATTACGACCTCCTCTGCATCGGGAGTGGCCCAGCCGGGCAGCGGGCTGCAGTGCAAGCTGCCAAACTGGGGAAACGCACCGCTGTAATCGAACGAGGCCGTTTCGTCGGTGGAGTCTGCGTCGATACAGGAACCATCCCAAGCAAAACGTTTCGGGAAGCGGTCCTGACGGTCATGGGCAGAGCCGGGTTCACTGATGGGTCAGGACAGCAGGCATTATGGCAGCGGCCCAGTGCACAAGCTCTCATGGCCCGGGTCGCCGAGGTGGAACACTTACAGGCCGAGATTATCCGGGAACAGCTTCAACGCAACGACGTCACCGTGCTGTCAGGGGAAGCAGCTTTTCAAGACGCCCACACAGTTGTGGTGAGCCGAGAGAGTCGGTCGAACGCGGTGACGGCCGCTAACATCCTTCTTGCTGTCGGGACGGTGCCTGCGCCGCCGCCGAGTATCTCACCTAAACCGGATCTGGTCGTAACAAGCGACGAGTTGCTGCAAATAACCTCTCTGCCGCGACGACTTGCTGTCATAGGAGCCGGAGTCATTGGGATCGAATATGCGTCGATGTTTGCTGCGCTCGGTATCGAGGTGACCGTCGTCGACAAGCGGGAGCGTCCGTTGGAGTTTCTTGACGGAGAGCTGGTCGACGAGTTGCTGCATCAAATGCGCAATGCGGGTGTTACCTTTCGGCTCGGGGAAGCAGTGGAGCGGTTGGAGATCGTCGAGGGACTCTCCAAGCGGATTCTCATCTTCTTGGAGTCGGGCAAACGGCTGGTCTCCGACCTGGTCTTGTTCAGCGCAGGACGGCAGGGGGCGACCGATCGATTGAATCTGCCCGCAGCGGGACTGAAGGCGGATGATCGTGGACGGTTGACGGTCGATCAAGCCTATCGTACGAGCGTCCCGCACATCTTCGCCGCCGGAGATGTCATCGGGTTTCCGAGTTTAGCAACCACCTCGGCCGAGCAGGGTCGCCTGGCTGCTTGTGCGGCTTTCGGCATCGACGCCGAGCCGATGGCACCTCATTTCCCCATCGGGATCTACGCAATCCCTGAACTGTCGGCCGTCGGAGAGCCGGAGCACGTGTTGACGGCGCGGAGGGTTCCCTATGAGAGCGGGGTTGCCCGCTATCGAGAGATTGCGCGTGGTCACATCCTGGGGGATGACAGCGGATTCCTCAAGCTGCTGTTTCACCGACAGGACCATCGTCTCTTGGGAGTTCACGCAGTCGGCACTGGTGCGACAGAGCTGATCCATATCGGCCAAGCTGTGTTGGGGTTGGGAGGCGGACTTGATTATTTTCTGTCGACTGCCTTCAATTATCCAACTCTGACCGAGTGCTATAAAGTCGCCGCATTGGACGCATTCAACAAACTTGCATAAGCACACCAGAAAAAGGGTCGGATTGCAAACGACTATCTAGTCATCACCTTCGTCGCCGGCATCTATGCTCTTTGATCCCAACCCGCCCGTTCAGACTGTTACGGGACATGGCTTCCCAAAACTCCAATCAAACCGGACGTACATCCATAGAAAGGAGTCGTTCCATGAAAGTCCTGGTGTTTGTTGTTAGCTGTCTGCTCATGCTGCCGGTGGTCGGCTACACTGATCAGGCCAAAGAATTGTCGGCGGCCACATCGCTCCCGCCTATTCAGTTCGGTCTCGAGGAACTTCATTCATGGATTGATCGGACCCATCCGCTCCTGAGGGGCGCCGGAGCTGAAAAAACGATCGCCAAGGGGAAGATGCTGCAGGCACTGGGTGCCTTTGAGCCCACTCTCGTGAACGACACAGAGCTTGAACGCTTTATTTCAAGCGCGGACCCGAGCAAGGGAACTCAAACCGTAGGGTTTAACGACACGTTGGTTGAAGCGCTTCACCCATTGGGTTTTCGAGGCAGCGCCGGATTTCGCCAAGCAATCGGTGAGGCGAGAATTCCTGACTTGTCGTTCGGTAACGGTAATCAGCAGGTCATCCTGGGCGGCTTCTTGCCGTTGCTCAGGGGCCTGATGATCAATCCAGAACGCGCTGAGCAACAGCGATCCGAATTGGCCTCTCCTCGCGCAGAAATAAAAATCGCCAAAACGAGGCAGGATCTCTTCTTAGCAGCTACCCATCAATACTGGGATTGGGTTGCGGCTGCCAAGTTGCTCGATGTCCAAAAGCGAGCAGTCGCTGTGGCGGAAGACCGGTATACTCTGGTGCAAGAGCTCGCGAATGCGGGGTCAGTCGCCGTCATCGACGTGACGGAAGCCGGCCAGGAGGTACACCGACGCCGCGAAGTCGCGATCGCTGCACGGCGAGGGCTCGAGCAAGAAGCGTTCAAACTCTCCATGTTCCTGTGGGTAAATGGCTCCCCGTCGGCTCCTCCGCTCGAGCGTGTCCCGGACTTCCCGGTGGAGAGGCGGATGCCGACCGTGGACGACGTCTTGAGTCAAAAGGCAAGAGCACTCTCAGAACGACCCGAGGTCAAAGAACTCGAAGTAGAGGCAAAGATCAATAACATCGACCTCGCTCTGGCCAAGAACAACCTGCTCCCGAGCCTAAACTTGGAGGCTGCACCGGCACGTTCTCCGGAGAAATTCGTTCTCGGATTGGGATATCGATTCGGCGTCGAGCTAAGGGTTCCTCTTCTGCAACGCCGAAGCCGAGGCGAAGTCCTTCAAGCGCAAGGCCAGGCGGAACGGCTCGTCATGGCCCAACAGTACCGGGAAAACCAAGTCGTTGTCGACGTCGATAATGCCCTGTCTGCCATCGAGCGGGCTCGCGAACGGATGGAAGAAGCGTCACAGGCTTTCCGTCTGGCCAAGCTCGTCGAAGAGGGGGAGCGTTACCGCTACAGCGTCGGGTCCAGTAGCGTTCTGTTCGTCAACCTTCGCGAACGCAACACCGTGGACTCAGAAATTCAGGTTATTCGGGCGAAAGCCGAGTACCACAAGTCTTTGGCACTGTACCAGTGGGCTGTCGGAGCCTGGGCCAAGACCCCGAGCGATTCCCTGCGAGTGAGTGACCGATGACATGACGAACCAGCCAGATCGTGATAGGGTCTCCGTGAATACGGGATGCTGGTGCCGGATATGCTGGGCCTACGTTTGACATGAAGTGAACGCTCGCATGACTCGGAGAATCGTGGAACGCTGACACATGGGACAATCACCCGGCACATCTCAGCCCAACCTCTTTCAAGTCTCACGGCATCTTGGGCGCTTTTTCCAAACCGAGCGTAGAATTCTGGTACTTGTAGGTTTGTACTCGCTCGTGATCGGACTCTTCTCTCTGATCGTCCCGTTGACTGTCCAGGAATTGGTCAACACGTTCTCCTTCGCGATCCAACCGGTCATGATTGTGACATTGGCTATTATCATGGTCGTCGTGCTGGCATTTGTGGGGCTGTTCAAGACGTTGCAACATTATGCGGTCGAGGTGCTGCAGCGTCGTCTCTTTGTGAGGACGGCTTTTGCCATGGCTCAGAAGCTGCCTCATATCCGACTCCAAGGATTCAAGCCCCAGGTCTCGAATTTCTTCATGGAAACGTCATTCATGCAGCGTGCCTTGTCGGTCCTCCTCGTCGATCTAGTCCATGTGATCGTCGGCGGCTTCGTCGGGATGACCATTTTGGTCTTCTATCATCCCTACTTCATTCTGTTTGATTTGGTGCTGCTCCTCGGATTCACGCTCATTGTCTTCGTCCTGTCTCGTGGAGGGCTGCGGACGACCATCGCCATGTCTCACGCCAAATACGACGTACTGCACTGGATGCAGGAAATTTCACGCAATCTGCTGCACATCAAGGCGACGGATAGCCGGGAGTTGCTCATTCAGAAAACCGACCAATTGACGGCAAAGTATATCGAGTATCGCCGGGCACGCTTTGCCGTGCTCCTGCGTCAATTTATCGCGTCTGTAGGAGGACAAGCGCTCGCACACAGCGGCACCCTGGCGCTGGCCGGCTGGCTGCTGTCCATCGACCAATTGACTCTCGGGCAACTGGTAGCGGTTGAGGTCGTGGTGGGAAGCCTTCTCGTCAACTTTGATGCGGTCGTCAAGAGTATCGGGCACGTATATTTCTTCTTCACGTCGTTGGAGGAACTCGAAGCCTTCTTCGCGCTCCCACAAGAGGAACGTCGTCCTCCGCCGACTTCCACTGTGACTCTTCGTGATCCCAAAAATCATGGCATCCGGTTAACCGGTGTCGGGTTGGGCGTGGTTCGCGACGGAACCCCCGTCTTCGCCAATCTTGACCTGGAGGTTGCCTCTGGAGAGAGGGTGGCCATCTATGCAAAGACCATTGCGGCCAGAATGGCGCTGGCCAGGGTGTTGGCTGGTCTCGAATCACCGAGCAGCGGGTGCGTTTCCTATAACGATGTCGATCTCCGACATCTTGATCTGAACCGTATTAATCAGCACCGCGGCTTCATGATCGATTCACAGTTGTCATTGATGGATGGGACGATCGCGGACAATATCGTGTGGCGACGTTCCGCCGTCTCCTATGACGATGTCCGATGGGCGCTCTGGTTGACCCAGCTCCAGGAAGAGATTGCAACTCTTCCGCTGGGGATTAACTCCGATATCCGCGCGTTCGGGGAGATTCCGGCACCAACCCATATCCTGCGCATCTTACTCGCCCGTGCCATTGTGGGACGGCCTCAACTCCTTATCTTCGACGGGATGATTCACGACATGCAGCCGGCCTTGCGCGACGCCATCCTTCGGCGAATCTGTTCGAAAGAGGAATCATGGACCGTCTTGTTCGTCTCGACCGATCCGAATTTAACACCCTATGTCGATCGGCGCATTGCTCTTGATGATTCGGGCACGTCCGTACCGTTGTTGCCTTCCTGACGAGGGGCCGGTGATTATTTTGATCCCCGCCCAGCTTTCGGCAGAAGCGTATCGATGATCGTGTGTGATCGCTCCTCGTAGTCGGGTGGGAACAGGTTGAATCGACGCCACAGTTCGTACCAGAGTGGCACTCGGTTGAGAATGACCCATCCCATCACTTTCGTGCCCTGGCGGACGTGGGACTGCTCCGGCCAGGAACGATCGTCGAGGTCGGGAACGACCCAGAACCGATAGTTGCCCTTTCCGTCATCGACTTGGTCGATCACCTTGATCACCCCGTTGTACGTACCGGCCATGAGTTCAGGCCAGGCCGGCAAAGGAATGGCTGGGATGCCATAGAAGAGGATTTTGACCTTCCGACCGACATTCAGCAGAGGAGCGTCCAGTCCGTCTGCCGTCATCTCAATCGCCTTGTCCGTGCTGGTGGGAGAAAGGCGCACCAACGTGTCGCCCTGTCGCACGGTTTCACCGGCCCCGACTTTGGCCATCTTGACGACCGTGCCGTCGATCGGGGCCAAGATTCTGCCAGCCAACCGGCGTTGCTCGGCGTTTGACCGTCGCAGCGAGACATCGGCGAGCTGGTCGGCCACTTTGGCAGCTTCGGCAACCGATGCATCACGAGTCGCTTCCGCATCAAGCAGGCGCTGCAACATCTCTGCGCTCACTTGGTCGCGTCCGAACCCCAGTGACTTCATGGCCTCTTCAGCTGCTCGGAGATTCGCCTGCGCCCCCTCGAGATCGGCCTGGCTTGCGGTATCTGTTTGGACCGCCAACTCCAGCTCTCGCTGAGACACCAAGCCTCTCTTGAGGAGCTGTTTGTGCCGTTCGAGGTTAAGCGCTGCCGTGATGGCGGCGATCTTGGCTGCCTCGACCTGCTGGTGCGCTTGGCGCACCTTGCTGCCGGCCTCGACGACGCGGGCCTCCGCCGACGGGACGGCGGCTTTGACAAGATTCCGCATTTCTAAGATGCGCTTGTCGAGCTGGTCGACTCTGGCCAATGCCGCGCTCTTGGTGTTCTCGAGCGCCTTCTTCCGTTGATCGAGAAAGGCGAGTAAGTCGGGTGACATGAAGTTGGGGTCATTGTCTTCTAATTCGAGAATGAGATCACCTTCCCGAACCTGGTCACCTTCTAATGCGTGCCATTTCTTGATGCGACCGGTAATCTGAGCTTCGACGTCCTGTGGTCGTTCGTGGGGCGTGTAGGCCGACATCTGGCCAGTCACGGTCACCGTCTGAGTCCAGGGAACGAAAATGATGATAAGCAAGAAAAGGAGAACCAGGCTAACCGGTACACGAGAGGAAAATCTCCAGCCCTTCGGAAGCTGTGCATTCTCCCAGGACTGGAGTGTGGTTGAGGCGGCAAGCTCGTCGATGGTGATCTCGTCGGTGGCCCTGTCCTGGCTGAGAAAGCGGGGTTGATGTGCCAGGTCAGGATCTAGGCTTCCCACGAGCTGTATCCCTATAGGATCTCAAGAGGTTGATGAGCCATCCTCACGCACCTTCGACATCATACTAAGCCCACCAGGGTTTCCACAAACTTTCGGTGTAAAGTGGTAGGAATGGGTTTCAAACAGGTCATGGTGGGAGATTGTACAGCCGGATCATGCCAGAATATCACGGCGGGCCGCGTCTAGGAGGGCCACCACTGCCGGATGTTTGAGCCGCCGCTCAACAGTGATCGCATAAAACCTTTGCTTGACGGAATCGAGGCGCCCAACCACCTGCACACGATACTGCTGGCAGATTTCTTTCTCCATCACCGTCGATCCGGGGAACAGCCCATGGCCTTCCTGGCCGAAGGCCTTTAATGTCGCACTATCTTCGAACTCTCCGATAATAGTCGGCGACAGGTGGTGACGTGCCAGCCAATCGTCTAATAACCTGCGAAGGATCGCGTTCGAGGTGGGCAATAAAATAGGCGCACCGTTCAAGGATCGAGGAAAGTTGCGACGGTATCGCACCGCCATTTTGGGCGCCCCGAAGAAGGTAACGCCGGATTCTCCCATGAGATGGTTATGGGTCTGCACCTTGATGGTTGGCGGGGCCGGTGTATCGGCGATGACCAATCCAGCCCATGGATGGCCAGGTCGGCTAGCAGCTGGTCTAACTTATCCTCCCAACAGATCAGGCGTGTTGATGGGGATTGTCTCGAGGTCGATTCCAAAAGCCGGGCAGCCAGCAGCTTGGGGACCACGTCGACAATGCCAACGGTCAGGCGGAGAGGACGGCCGCTACCCCGTCCCTTCATCGTATTCATCAGGTCTCGCCCGATGGAGAAGATATCTTCCGCATACCTGAATGCAATCCGGCCCATTTCCGTCAGGATGAGCTGACGCCCGGTTCGGATGAACAGCTTTTCGCCCAAACTCTCCTCCAAGGCTCGAATCTGTGCACTGATCGTAGGTTGAGCGAGATGGAGCTCCTCGCAAGCCTTGGCCACAGTGCCGTGCTTCGCAACCGACCAAAAATAGAGGAGATGGTGATAATTCAGCCATTCCATAAGATCGCACTATACAAAGAAACGATGGATGACTCCAGACCACGTGCCGAGCTCATCCTGCAAAGATGCCAAAATAGAAATGGAGGTGTGGGGACATGGAGGCAGGGTCGAGGTGCTCTTAGCCGAGCAGCTCTCGTCGGGCGGTTCGGACGAGTGCCAGGACGGCCTGGTGTTTCACGCGCCGCTCCACCGTGATGGCGTAGAAATGTTGTTTGAGCCCCTCCAGCTGTCCGACCGTCTGTACCCGGTATTGGCGGCAGATCTCATGCTCGATCACCGAGGCCCCGGGGAAGATGCCATATCCGTCTTGGCCGAACGCCTTCAAGGTCGAGCTATCGTCGAACTCACCGACAATCAACGGGTGGAGGCCATGGTTAACCATCCATTGGTCCAGCAATCGTCGAAGCATGGCGTTTGCGGTGGGAAGCAGCATGGGGGCGTTCCGTAGTGATTCCGGAAAGCCTCGGCGGTATTGTGTGGCCAACTTTGCGGTCGCGAAGAGAGTTACCCCGGATTCACCCAAGGGGTGGTTGTACATATGCTCCTTGGTCCCAGGCGGGGCTGGGGTGTCTGCGATCACCAGGTCGGACCGATGGGCTGTCAGATCGGTCAACAGTTGGCGCAGTTTGTCTTCCTGGCAGACCAAACGAGTCGGCCGATACAGTTTCAGGGCCGACTTGAGCAGTTGAGTGGCCAGTGGTTTTGGGATCGCCTCCGCGATGCCCACCACCAGCCTGGTGGGGTGCCCGTTCCCTTGGCTCTTGACCGTGTTCAGCAGTTCCTGGCCGGTCGCGAAGATATCCTCCGCATACTTGAAGACCAGGTGGCCCATCTCTGTCAACGCCAGGCGGCGTCCGGTGCGGATAAATAACTTTTCCCCCAACGTGTTTTCCAAGAGACGGATCTGTCCGCTGATCGTCGGTTGCGCGAGGCGCAGCTCCTCGCACGCTTTGGTCATGGTTCCGTGCTTGGCGACGGACCAGAAGTACAGCAGGTGGTGATAGTTCAACCAATCCATATGGCCCTAGTCGTCGAGTTAGGGAAGCCACTATACATCGGATTAGCCGATAACTCCAATCCGTTTTATCTATTTTGAAAAATAAGCGGGAGATTGCTACTGTGGGCGCCGTCCGCCACCCAATGTGAAAGGAGCATCCTGCATGATCGCTCTGGTATTGGCCATTGTTATTCTCCTGCCAATGACCGCACTGGCGGAACCGATGATGGACTCTCGTGCCGTCCAGACTCAGGCAACTCGCACCGCTCCCCTGACCATCGATGAAGTCCTCGCCCGTATCGAGTTGACGCATCCCTTGCTTCAAGCGGCCGGAGCCGAGCGAACGAAGGCCCGGGCGAAGATTCTGAAGGCGCTCGCGGCCTGGGAACCGACGTTCCATAACATTTTAGAAGCCGAACGGTATGAGACGTGGAATCTCACGACGGCCCCCGTGGCTGGCCTTAGCTGTACCGCTCCATGCGAGCCGCTCCAGCCGCAAAGGCTGATGGCTGGATTTAACGACAGCAAGCTCGAGATCGGGCATCCCTGGGGCTTGAAGGTCCATGGCGGGCTCCGCCAAGGCTTCGGGGATCGCGGTACTTTACTTTTTTCTGCGATCCCTGACGTACAGGGGCTCGATAGGATGCAGCAATTCATCTTTGGCGGGTCGGTCAAACTGCTGCGCGGCCTCATGATCAACGAAGAGTACGCTGAGTATCAACAGGCTGAGCTCGCAGGTCCTCAGGCGGAGATTAAGGTAGCGCAGAAACGGCAGGATCTCTATCTCGCCGGGGCCGTGCAGTACTGGGATTGGCAGGTCGCCGTCAAGCAGGCCGAAATTGTGAAGCGCGCCTTGGCCGTGGCCGAAGACCGCTTGATCCAGGTCGAAGGGTTGGCGAAGGGCGGGAAGGTGGCGCCGCTCGATGTCGTCGAGGCAAACCAAGAGGTGCAGAAGCGGCGAGAGGCGGCGATCGCCGCGCAACGGAAGGTGGAGTACGAGCAGTACAAACTGTCTCTCTTTCTCTGGGAGCAGAACGAGCCGGTGACCCCGCGGCCGGAATGGGCACCGGAATTCCAAGGCGAAACGCCGCTCCCGACCGAAAAAGAGATCGCGGCCTATAAGTTGGAGGGGCATGAAGCTCGCCCAGAATTGCGGGACCTCTATATCGAAGCCAAGATGAACAATATCGACATCAAACTCGCCAAGAACAAACTCCTCCCGAAGTTGGATATCGAGGGCGGCCCGGCGGATGCCGCCACGGACTGGATTGTAGGCGTCGGCTACCATGTCAACCTTCACTTTGAAGTGCCGCTGTTTCAACGGGGAGCACGTGGGAAGGTCATGGGCGCGGAAGTGATGCAGCAACAATTAGCGTTGAAACAGCAATATGCCGAACAACAAATCAACCTCGACGTGGACAACTGGCTCTCGGCGATCGTGCGGTCTAGGGACCGGGTAAAAGCAGCGACAGAAGCGCTTCGCTTGGCCAAGACACTAGAAGAAGGGGAACGCAAGCGATTCAACATGGGGGCAACTACCGTCCTCTTTGTGAACCTCCGGGAGCGTAACGTGGTGGAGTCGGCGTATCACCTCTATCGGGCGCAGGCCGACTACGCGGTGGCGCGTGGAGGCATGTTGTGGGCGAGGGGCGTGTTGGCGAAGCCCTGGCCGACGGAATCCTTGGCGAAGTACGGCAATCCACTGACGGCTGCCGGTACGTACGGGTTTCAAAAGCCGGGCCGTGATTAAACCGGCACAAGGAGCATCCTTCTAATGGCAGCTCTATTTTTCATCATTATAATCTTGCTTCCCGTGACGACCAGGGCGGAGTCTGGTACGGCGCCGGTGATTGATCACAGCGTCGTGCAGGCCCAGTCGGTACGCACCGCACCCTTGACCATCGATGAAGTCCTGGCTCGTATTGAGTTGACCCATCCGCTGCTCCGGGCGACCGGGGTCGAGCGGATGCAGGCCCGGGCGAAAATCTTGAAGGCCCTCGGGGCCTGGGAGCCGAAGTTCAATAACTTTACCGAAGTCGATCGGTATCAGGATTGGAATTTTCTGTCCGTCATCCATGAGCACACGGTGGGCTTTAACGACAGCAAGCTCAATGTCGGGCATCCCTGGGGGTTTGAGGTCCATGGCGGGATCCGTAACGGCTTCGGAGATCGCCTCTTCCATACCTTTTCTGGCGTCATCCCTGATGTGAACCTCTTCTATGAACAGCAACAGATGATCTTCGGGGGAAAGTTCAAGCTGCTGCGCGGCTTCATGATCAACGATGAGTATGCGGAGTACCAGAAGGCCGAGCTCGCGGCACCGATGGCGGAGATCACGGTGGCGCAGAAACGACAGGATCTCTATCTCGCCGGAGCTGTGCAGTACTGGGATTGGCAGGTCGCCGTGAAGCAGGCTGAGATTGTGAAACGGGCCTTGGCTGTGGCCGAAGACCGCTTGGTCCAGGTGGAAGGGCTGGCGAAGGGCGGGAAGGTGGCCCCGCTCGATGTCGTCGAGGTGAACCAAGAGGTACAGAATCGCCGAGAGGCGGCGATCGCGGCGCAACGGAAGGTGGAGTATGAGCAGTACAACCTGTCGCTCTTTCTGTGGGAGCATGGGGAGCCGGTGATCCCACGGCCGGAATGGGCGCCGGAATTCCAGGGCGAGACCCCGCTCCCGACCAAAGAGGAAATCGCAGCCTATAAGGTCGAGGCGAAGGAAGATCGGCCGGAAGTGCGCAACTACTATATCGAAGCGAAGATGAACAATATCGACCTCAAGCTCGCCAAGAACTACCTCCTCCCGAAGTTGAATTTAGAAGGGGGACGGATGGATACCCCTGGCGACTGGGCGGTGGGGGTGGGCTATCGGATCGCCACGCAGTTTGCGATGCCGCTGTTCCAGCGGGAAGGGCGGGGGAAGGTCATGACGGCGGAGGCGGAGCAGCAGCAATTGGTCTTCAGTCAGTTGTATGCCGAGCAACAAGTCAGCGTTGATGTGGACAACTGGCTTTCGGCGATCGTGCGGGCCAGAGACCGGGTAACGGCGGCCACGGA
>Ga0224495_10001101_pt1 | contig 19806 bp, 16 predicted proteins | sample SF_Jul11_sed_USG_FD_168128 | JGI IMG/M metagenome (GOLD analysis project Ga0224495, IMG submission 168128) | Sediment microbial communities from San Francisco Bay, California, United States - SF_Jul11_sed_USGS_4_1 | ecosystem: Environmental > Aquatic > Marine > Sediment | place: USA: California... | reverse complement strand
AGTTATGTGGAGGAGTTTGAAGTGGTGATGCTTAACCCCGAGCAACATCTTTATCTGGATAAAAAAACGATAACTCTGGACAGCATGGGCATCAGGCGCGATGGAGGCAATGCAAGCAGGGCGGAGGAATTCGTTTTCGACGAATTGATCGGGTACGACCGGCGAGACTGGACGGTGATAATGGTGCTATGCAAAAACATGCAGATCGAAACTTTCGCCGAAAGGCTGGACAAGGCGTACCGCAGGCTTGTCTTCTAGAGTACAATTGCCGGGCACAAAAGCAATTTTGTGCTGCTATTAAAGGATCTTCAGGCAGTGGTAACCCAATTTAAGAACATCGGCAAGAGACTCGCATGGCTGCTTTGAAACTTCAGGAGAAGATTACCGGCCTGCTGATATTCTATTTCCTCGTTGCGTTGGTTGCCATCAGTTCAACGCTTTACGTATCCTGGAGGCTAGAGGGCGGTGCCGCCGCGATCAATGATGCTGGCAGCGAACGCATGCGCTCCTACCATATCGCTTTCATGCTTGCGCAATATGTGCAGCAGCCTTCGGCTGAGTTACGGACGGGAATAGAAGCCAAGATCAAGCAATTCGAAGATGTCCTTACTGAGCTTGACCAGGGTAACCCGCGACGCCCGCTATCGCTGCCCAAGGACAAAGAGGTGCGCGCGCAGATGGGGAAATTGCACCAGATATGGCAAGGCGATATCAAACCTCGTATTCACGGCATTCTCGAAGCCAACCAGCGCTCGATTCGGGAGAGGATGCTGGCGGAATACCGGCCTGCAGTGGATAGTTTTGTTGGTAATGTGAACGACCTGGTGGCGATGGTTGAAACAAGCAATGCCCGCGCGACCACGCTGCTGCGTACCTTCCAGATCGGACTTGTAAGCCTTGCGTTCGTCGGTACGATTTTGCTGATGAACCTGTTTTCATTGATGGTGGTGCGACCGGTCAACCGGCTGCGTGAAGGCATTCAGCGTATGGGTAAGGCGGATTTTGGCGTTCGCCTGCAGGTCTTCAAACGGGATGAGTTCGGCGAACTGGCCGAGGGATTCAATCATATGGCGGATCAGCTACAGGATCTTTATGCCACACTGGAACACAGAGTGGAGGAGAAATCCCGCAGTGTCGAGATGAAGAACCGTGAGCTCGCTGCGCTTTATGATGTGGCAGCATTCCTTAACTCCTCTACCGCGACAGAACCCTTGTGCGATATTGTGCTGGACAAGCTGGCTAACCTGATTGGCGCGCGCGATGGCGTGGTGCGGCTGGTCGACGCCAAAGGCACACAAATGCAAATTGTTGCGTCGCGCGGGGTTTCGACATCGTTTTTGGCCGAGGAGACATGTATTGCGGTAGGCAATTGTCTGTGCGGGGTCGTTGCACGCGACGGAATTGCGGTCAGCACCGATTTTGCTTCGCTCTCCCAGCCGATGCTGCACGCATGCAAACAGGATGGTTTTCAGGCGGTGGTTGCGGTTCCGATCCGTTCCAAACAGAGGGTGATGGGCATGCTTAACCTGTTTTTCGAGACGCCGCGCATCTTGCCGCAGTCTGAAATCATGCTGCTTGAATCGGTGGGGCAACACCTTGGAGTCGCCATTGAAAACCAGAGGCTCGTCGCCCGTGAAAAGGAAATGGCGGTGTCGGAAGAGCGGAATTTGCTGGCACAGGAGCTTCATGACAGCATCGCCCAGTCTCTAGCTTTTCTGAATATTCAAGTGCAGCTTTTGCGCAATGATTTGCACCAGGGGCAAATCGTCACTGCCTTGCAGAGCCTGGAGCAGATACGTGAAGGCGTGCAGGAGAGCTATGACGATGTACGCGAGTTGCTGGTTCATTTCCGTACGCGTGTCGGGAACGCCGATCTTGAAACTGCCATACGCAGTGCACTTGATAAATTTGAGGGGCAAACCGGCATCAGCACAGCATTTTCGCATTGCGGGACGGTGCCGGATCTGTCACCGGAGCATGTTTTGCAGGCCATGCATATCGTCCAGGAATCACTATCCAACGTGCGCAAGCACGCAAAGGCAAGCCGCGTTGACGTAAAGCTTGCTTGTGAAGGAGAATGTGCACTCGATATCAGCGATGACGGTATCGGTTTTGATGCGGCCAGCGACGCTGGGGATACGCATGTTGGATTGAGCATCATGCGCGAACGGGCACACCGGATCGGCGCCGAGCTTGAGCTGAGATCCAGACCGGGGCAAGGTACGCAGATACGACTTGCCTTGAATCACAGTGGAGGCGCTGTAGTATGAAACCGATACGCATTTTGATCGTGGACGACCATACGCTATTTCGCAGTGGTATCAAGCTCGCTCTTCAGCGATATGAGGAGTTTGAGGTCGTAGGCGAGGCAGGTGACGGCCTTGAAGGCATCAAACGCGCTAACCAGCTCAAGCCCGATGTGGTATTGCTCGATCTGCATATGCCCGGCACCAGCGGGCTGGAAGCGTTACGCGTCCTGTCAGAAGACGTGCCGGAAACGCAAGTGGTGATGCTTACCGTTTCGGAGGACGCCGATGATCTTCTGGAGACATTGCGTGCCGGAGCGCGCGGTTATTTGCTGAAGAATATTGATACTGACTTCCTGCTTGATTCGATCCAGCGTGCCGTGCGCGGTGAATCTGTGATGTCTCCACAGATTGCCCACAAACTGGCAGATTCTCTCAGGGCGGCACCCAAGGAAAATGTTGCCGTCCCCGACGTAAACCCGGGCAAACTTTCTCCCCGCGAAAAGGAGATCATCGTCATGCTTGCGCGGGGCTCCAGCAACAAGGAAATCGCTCGTGTGCTTAACTTGTCAGAATCCACCATCAAGATTCACGTACAGGGCATTTTACGCAAGCTCAATATCGCTAAACGTGTGCAGGCGGCTGTGTATGCAGTTGAGCATGGCCTTATTTGAGCAAGTTTGAAATCGTGACAAGCTTGGCTTAAGAAAAGATGCTTTGCTTTATAAGTGATTATGGTTAGTGCATTCTTGCTGCACCCAGAATGAATAACCTGACTATCAATGTCGGGATTGCGCGTTTGATAATTCTCGATTCCCCCTCCTGTTTTACCCAAAAGAACTAGTTCTTTTTCACCCCCCCCTTTGTACTTCGGAAGAATGGGCACGAAACTGATGCGGCCCTATCCTCGCCGTGTCGGCTGTAAAAGTCTTTTTCAAGGGCGAAATTAATAATGAAAATGCTTGTTTGTCATGATGGATCGGCGGTTGCCCAGTCAGCGCTCGAGAAATCCATTGCGATGTTCGGGTGCGATAAGCCGGAGGTCATCCTGGTGACTGTCGTGGAAGAGCCTTTAGATGCAAGCAGCTATGATGAAGCTTCTTTCGAAGAGTTGCGTGCGAAAAGGGAGGCAGACCTTAAAGAGGCGGCAGACTGGGTTGTAAAGAAAGGGCTGGATGTTGCTGTGGTTGTGGCGATCGGAGATCCGCGCAAGATGCTGGTTGAAGCCATTAAAAAGAAAGCGCCGGATATCGTGGTGATTGCGAGCCGCCCTCCGGAGGGTGGGGTCAGATTCGGCAATATCACGGTCAGCGTCAGTGATTACCTGATACACCATGTAAGTAACTGTCCCGTATTGGTTATGCATTAGCAAGGGATTAGAGCGGGTTTATTTACAGCACGTTAGCGCATAGGGGATACAAAGAATGTCTGGATCGGGAAGAACAGAAGAAAGAACAATGGGCTGGATGGACCTGTTTGCCTTCAAGCGTCCGGAAATTGCGGCTCTGCACAAGACCTGGATCGCATTCTTTATCACTTTCTATGTGTGGTTCAACATGGCGCCGCTGGTGTCGACGATCATGAAGACGACCGGTCTGACTCTGGATCAGCTCAAGGTGCTGGCCATTTGTAACGTGGCGTTGACTGTTCCAGGACGCGTGATCGTCGGCATGATTTCCGACAGGATCGGACCGCGCAAGACATTTTGCCTCGTGATGTGGGTGTTTGCCGTGCCCTGTATCTGGTTCGCTTTTGCTACGACTTATACGGAAATGCTGATCACCAGGTTGGCCATGAGCATGGTGGGTACGGGTTTTGTGGTGGGGATTGCGATGACTTCCCTGTGGTTCAAGCCAAGGGATGCCGGATTTTCCCAGGGCGTCGAGGCGGGTCTCGGTAATTGGGGCTCGTCCCTGGCAGCCATTACCATGCCGATTCTGGCGCTCACTGTTTTCGATAGCTGGAGATGGGCAGTTGCGGCCAGCGGCATCATCATGTTCCTGTATGGCGTGTACTACTGGTTCGCCATCACCGACGGTCCGAAAGGGACACCGAGGCCTGTCGCCAGAAAGGCGCAGGCGATTGAGGTCTCTACATGGGGCGACCTGATTATCGCGATCATCTGGACCATGCCCCTCTGGGGCGTGCTCTCACTGCTGGTCAGGATGGTGACGAAAAAAGGCTATATCGAAGCTGATACCTCGTACCTGCTGTATGCATTTATTTTGATCATGGTGCTTTACCAGATTTATGGGCTTCTCAAGGTCAATGTACCTATCCTCAAGAAAGGCGTACCGGAAGATGACAGGTACCGGTTTACGCAGGTCGGCACTCTCTGTGCATCCTATGTAGTTACGTTCGGTGCCGAGCTGGCGGTCATTTCGATGCTGCCGTTCTTTTTCCAGAAAACATTTTCGATGTCCCCGGTAATGGCCGGCCTGTTTGGTTCGATATTTGCGATGATGAATTTCTTCTCCAGGGCGCTGGGAGGGTATGTCTCGGATCGTACGCCTACCCGGAAACTCGCGCATCTGATTTATCTTGGCGGTGTTGCGGGCGGTTTCGCGTTGATGGGCATGATGAATTCTGACTGGCCTGTGGCGATGGCGGTTGTGGTGACGATCATCTGCGCCCTGTTTGTTACCGGTGGTTGCGGCACGACCTTTGCGCTGGTGCCGTTCGTCAAGCGGCGCATCACCGGGAACGTAGCGGGGTATGCGGGCGGCTATGGCAATGTGGGGGCGGTGGTATTCACCACCTTGTATGTTTCCCTCACTGACAGCCAGTTTTTCCTGATGATCGGCGGGGTTGCCGCCGCAGTGTTTGTCTTTTGCCTGTTCTTCATGAAGGAGCCTGCTGGGGCGTTTGCCCAGGAATACCACCTCTCATCGGTTGACAAGGACATTATGGCGGGCGGGCATTGATTTTGATCTGATGGGGTTAAAGGCAGTTTTTATAGCAGTTATGTGGTAATTGATGGAAGTAGCTTAAAACACAAGGGAGATAGTATGGCTAATATTACAGAATGGAAAGTTGAAGACCCAGGTTTCTGGGAGTCTACCGGCAAGAAAGTTGCCAACCGCAACCTGTGGATATCGATTCCGAGCCTGTTGTGCGGGTTTGCCGTATGGCTGATGTGGAGCATGATCACAGTGCAGATGCTCAATGCCGGCTTTCCCTTTAAACCAGCGGAATTGTTCACGCTTTCCGCGATTGCTGGATTGACTGGTGCGACGCTACGCATTCCATCGAGCTTCTTCATTCGCATCGCCGGCGGGCGTAATACCATCGTTTTTACTACCGCCTTGTTGATGATTCCGGCAATCGGTACTGGTATCGCCCTGCGGGATCAGAATACTCCACTAGCGGTATTCCAGCTTCTGGCGTTCCTGTCCGGTTTCGGCGGCGGTAACTTTGCCTCTTCCATGTCCAACATCAGTTTTTTCTTTCCAAAGCGTATGCAGGGTTTGGCTTTGGGGCTTAACGCAGGACTGGGTAACTTCGGCGTGACCACGATGCAGATTCTCATTCCGCTGGTGATGACTGTCGGGATTTTCGGCGCACTTGCGGGCGACCCGATCAATCTGGTCAAGAGCAGCGGCTGGATTCTGGGCAAGATCGAGGCGGGCACTCCCACATATATCCAGAATGCTGGTTTTGTCTGGCTATTGCTGCTGGTGCCGCTGGCCTTTGCCGGCTGGTTCGGCATGAACAATCTTGCTACCGAAGAGGTAACCCCTCATCCGGGATCTTTCATTGGGGCAGCAGCCAAGATCGCCGGTATGCTGCTGATCGGTTTTATTGCTGCCGCCATCGGCCTGTACATCATCCTGCCTGCGCCAACCGGTCTTGGTGCGCCGGGCTGGGCCAAATGGTTCGTGCTTGCTGGCATTCTGTTCGCCACGGTAATGATGATGAAAATGATTCCGGGTGACATCAAGCCTAATCTGCAGCGTCAGTTCAAGATTTTCGGCAACAAGCACACTTGGGTGATGAGCATCATCTACACAATGACCTTCGGTAGTTTTATTGGATATTCCGCTGCTTTTGCTTTGGCGATCAAGGTGATCTTCGGCTTTACTCACGTGATGGGCCCGGATGGTGCGATGGTACACACTGCCGTCAATCCGAACGGTCCAAGCGCCTTGGCGTATGCCTGGATGGGACCGTTCATCGGCGCGCTGATCCGCCCGGTTGGTGGCTGGATCTCCGACAAGGTGGGTGGCGCCAAGGTGACCCAGTTCACCACCATCGTTATGGTTGGCGCGGCTCTGGGCGTAGCGTACTACATGAAGGCAGCTTATCAGTCGGCCACGCCGGAAGAGTTCTTCATGCCTTTCTTCCTGCTGTTCCTGCTGCTGTTCACAATGACCGGTATCGGTAACGGCTCGACGTTCCGCACCATATCGCAGGTATTCCCCAAGGAGCAGGCTGGCCCTGCGCTTGGCTGGACTTCTGCAGTTGCGGCTTATGGTGCCTTCATCATTCCGCAGGTGTTTGGCGAACAGATCAAGGCAACCACGCCTGAAAATGCACTCTATGGGTTTGCCATTTTCTACGCAGTGTGCCTGTTTTTGAATTGGTGGTACTACCTCGGCCCCAAAGCAGAATTCAAGAACCCGTAAAGGGCTTAATGAAGGGTGCGGATTGGGCACAAGGTGTTCAATCCGCAGAACGTTAGCTGGTTAAGGGCTTGAAAAAAATATAACCCAGAGCCGAAAAGTTTTAACAAATTTTTAACAGGAGCAGAAAAACATGAGTCATTTTCTCGATCGACTGAAGTATTTTGTGGGCAGCAAGGATAAGGAAACATTTTCCAATGGTCACGGTATCGTCACCAATGAAGATCGCCAGTGGGAGCAAGCCTATCGTAATCGTTGGCAGCACGACAAGATCGTTCGCTCGACACACGGTGTGAACTGTACCGGAGGTTGCTCCTGGAAGATTTTCGTCAAGAATGGTCTGGTGTCTTTTGAGGTCCAGCAAACCGACTATCCCCGCACCCGCGAGGATTTGCCTAACCATGAACCACGTGGCTGCCAACGCGGCGCGTCCTTCTCCTGGTATTTGTATAGTCCCCACCGGATCAAGCACCCGCTGATCCGTGGTCGCCTGCTCGACCTGTATCGCGCCGAGCGCAAGAGTGGCAAGGACCCCGTGGATGCATGGGCTGCAATCCAGGCTGATCCTAACAAGCGCAAACAATATGTGCATGTTCGTGGGCTCGGCGGATTTGTGCGCACCAAGTGGGATGAAGTCAATGAGATCATCGCTGCTGCAAATATTTACACGATCAAGAAATGGGGCCCGGATCGCATTTATGGTTTCTCCCCGATCCCGGCGATGTCGATGATTTCCTATGCGGCTGGTGCGCGCTACCTTTCGCTGATCGGCGCAGCCTGCGGCTCGTTCTACGACTGGTATTGCGACCTGCCAGCTTCCTCTCCACAAACTTGGGGTGAGCAGACCGACGTGCCGGAATCGGCCGACTGGTACAACTCTTCTTACATCATTGTTTGTGGTTCCAGTTTGCCGACTACCCGTACGCCTGATTGCCACTTTGTGGCCGAGGCACGGTACAACGGCACCAAGGTCATTGCGATGAGCCCTGACTATGGTGAACACGTCAAGTTTGCCGACTTGTGGATGCCGGTCAATCCAGGTACCGATTCTGCCGCCTTCCTTGCGATGGGGCATGTGGCGTTGAAAGAATTCCTCGTAGACAAACAAGATCCATATTTCCAGGAATACAACCGCAAGTACACCGATATGCCGATCCAGGTGATGCTGCGCAAGCAAGGCGATGGTTATGTCTCTGACCGCTGCCTGCGAGCTTCTGATTTTGCCGGTAACTTGGGTGAATCCAACAATCCGGAATGGAAAACTATCGTTTTCGATGAAAAATCCAAGACCTTTGTTGCGCCAAACGGCTCGATCGGTTTCCGCTGGGGCGAGGAAGGGAAATGGAATTTGTTGCCGAAGAATGGCGCCGGACAACAGGAAATACTGGCGGAATTGACATGTATCAACAGCAAGGAAGCAGTGGTTTCAGTCGGCTTCCCGCACTTTGCACATGGTGAAGACAAATTGCTTTACCGCAACGTGCCAGTTCGCAAACTGAAGCTGGCCAGCGGAGAAGAAGCCTATGTGACTTCTGTGTTCGATCTGCAGGTTGCCCAATACGGTATCGACCGTGGCTTGGGCGGAGGAAATGTCGCCAAGGATTACAACGATGCCAATGTGGCTTACACCCCGGCGTGGGCATCCAAGGTCACCGGAATCAAGGCCATGGATCTGGAACGTACCGGTCGCGAGTTTGCCAAGAATGCTTCGCAGACCCACGGCAAGTCTCTGGTGATCATGGGCGCGGCGATCTGCCACTGGTATCACAACGATCTGTCCTATCGCGGAATCATGAATCTGGTGCATATCTGCGGTTGCGTGGGTCAATCGGGTGGCGGCTGGGCGCACTATGTGGGCCAGGAAAAACTGCGTCCTCAGGCAGGCTGGGCGCCAATCGCCTTTGCGCTTGACTGGCAGCGTCCTCCACGCCAGATGAACTCCACTTCCTACTGGTATTTCCATACCGATCAGTGGCGTTATGAAACCGTCAAGGGCGAAGACATCCTGTCGCCAGCAGGTAAAAACAAGAATGCTGGCTACACGATCGCTGATTACAACGTTGCCGCATGCCGCATGGGCTGGTTGCCGAATTTCCCGCAATGGAACGTCAACCCGCTAGAACTTGCGGACGAAGCGGCCAAGGCCGGCGCGACCGATGAGGCTGGCGTTTCCAAATATGTTGTCGGCAAGCTCAAGTCTGGCGCTATGGATATCTCATTTGCCGATCCGGATGATCCAGTTAACTGGCCGCGCAATATCTTTGTTTGGCGCGGCAACCTGATCGGCACTTCGGGCAAGGGGCAGCAATATTTCCTCAAGCATATGCTGGGCGCACAGAACAACGTGTTGCAAGAGGGCTCGGATGGGAACGATAACAAGCTGGTCAAGTGGCGCGATGAAGGCCCCGCAGGCAAGCTGGATTTGTTCGTGGACATCAATTTCCGTTTGAACTCGACCGGCGCTTATGCGGATATCGTTTTGCCGACTGCAACCTGGTATGAAAAGAACGATCTTAATACCACGGACATGCATCCCTTCATCCATCCGCTTTCGGAAGCTGTCCAGCCGGGCTGGGATTCCAAATCCGACTGGCAGATATTCAAAACGCTCGCCAAGACATTCTCAGGCCTTGCCAAGAAGCATCTGGGTACGCGCAAAGACGTGGTTATCTGGCCGATGCAGCACGATTCCCCGGCAGAACTTGCTACGCCGATGGGGCAAGAGAAGAGCTGGCACAAGGGTGAATGCGAGCCGATCCCCGGCAAGACCATGCACATTATCAAGCTGGTAGAGCGCGATTACGGCAGTATCTATAACAAGTACATCGCGATCGGCCCACTGATGGTGAAACTGGGCAATAACGTCAAGGGTATCGACTGGGATACTTCGGCAGAATACGAAGAGCTCAAGAAGGTGAACTACACGGTGAGAGAGCCGGGTGTTTCACAGGGTATGCCTTCCCTCGAAGAGGATATCTCGGTGTGTAATTCGGTGATGCGCATGGCGCCGGAAACCTGTGGTGAAGTGGCGCATAAATCCTGGACTGCGTTGTCCAAGAAGACCGGTATTGACCACCATCATCTGTATGCCGCCCGCCAGGAAGACAAGTTCACTTTTCACGACCTTCAGGTTCAGCCGCGCAAGATCATTACCGCGCCAACCTGGTCGGGGATCGAGTCTGAACATGTGTCCTACACACAGGGGTATACCAATATCCATGAGCATATTCCGTTCCGCACCCTGACCGGACGGGCGCATTTCTATCAGGATCATGAATGGTTCCAGGACTTCGGCGAGACTTTCTGTGTATTCCGTCCGCCACAGGATCTGAAGTCGTTCAAGAATGTGCCGGCACATGTCCTGAAGAAGCCACATCTCAAGTTGAGATTCCTGACACCACATGGCAAGTGGGGAATCCATTCGAGCTATCAGGATACATTGCGCATGTTGTCACTGTTCCGCGGCGGCCCCCATGTGTGGGTTTCTGAAATTGATGCCCAGCAGATCGGGATCAAGGACAACGACTGGGTCGAGCTGATCAACAGCAATGGTGTGACTATGTGCCGTGCGGTGGTTTCGCAGCGCATTCAGCGCGGCACGTCGGTGATGCATCACTCTCAGGAGAAGAACGTGAACGTCCCTGGCTCGCCAACCACCAACAAGCGTGGCGGCACCCATAATGCGGTGACCCGCATCACCATGAAACCAACCAACATGGTGGGTGGTTACGTGCAACTGGCATACGGCTTCAATTACTACGGCACGGTGGGTTGCAACCGCGATACCGAGATCATCCTGCACAAGGTCGAGGATCAGGATATCGATTGGCTGGAGCGTCCGCTTACCCCGGAACGGGAAGCGCAACTGAACCCGCCCGGAATCGGCAAGCGCTGATCGTCACGTGAATTAGGATAAATTAGGAGAAACTCATGAAAGTACGTGCACAATTCGCATTAATATTCAGCTTGGACAAGTGTATCGGTTGTCACACCTGTTCGGTGACGTGCAAAAACACTTGGACTAACCGCAAGGGCGTGGAATATATCTGGTTTAACAACGTAGAATCAAAGCCCGGTATCGGTTATCCCAAAAATTGGGAAAACCAGGAAAAGTGGCGGGGTGGATGGACGCTTGATGGCGGCAAGCTGGAGTTGAAGTCAGGAGGCCGAGCTTCCAGGCTGTTGAACATCTTCTCCAACCCGGATCTGCCGCAGATCGACGACTACTACGAGCCGTTCACCTACAACTACGCTCGTCTTCAGAATGCGCCACTCTCCGAAGCGGCGCCTACCGCCCGCCCGGTGTCTCAGATCACCGGCCTGACTATGGATAAGATCAATTGGGGGCCGAACTGGGAAGACATCATGGCCGGCGAGTGGTCCGAGCGTAACGTAGACAAGAACATGGATAACGTTGGCAGGGAGATTTATGGACAGTACGAGCAAACTTTCCATGTTTACTTGCCGCGCATCTGTAACCACTGCCTGAACCCGGCCTGCGTCGCCTCCTGCCCGTCTGGCTCACTCTACAAGCGGGAAGAAGACGGTATCGTGCTGGTAGACCAGGACAAATGCCGCGGCTGGCGTTTCTGCATGAGCTCATGCCCATACAAAAAGGTGTACTACAACTGGGAATCCGGCAAGGCCGAAAAGTGCATTGCCTGCTATCCACGCGTGGAATCCGGGATGCCGACAATATGTTCGGAGTCTTGCGTAGGCCGTATTCGTTACAACGGCATCATGCTCTATGATGCTGATCGCATCTCGGAGCTGGCCAGCACTCCAAACGAGCAGGATCTGTATGAGGCTCAGTGCAAGATATTCCTTGACCCGAACGATCCTGAAGTAATCGCTGCGGCACGCGCCGAAGGTATCAATGAAGACTGGATCGTTTCCGCCCAGAAATCGCCGATCTACAAAATGGCCATTGACTGGAAGATCGCTTTCCCGCTGCATCCGGAATTCCGTACGCTTCCGATGATCTGGTATGTGCCGCCGCTTTCGCCAGTACAAAATGCGATCGACCAAGGCAAGTTGAAAACAACAGCCGATGGCGTGATACCGATGTCCGGCGAGATGCGTGTTCCGGTTAAATACCTGGCAAATCTGATGACTGCAGGCAAAGAGGCACCAATCATCAATGCGCTCAACCGCATGATTGCTATGCGCAGCTACCAGCGCATGAAGCGTGTTGAAGGTGTGGTCAATACTACGGCTCTTGAAGCTGCGGGCATTACCGAGGAGATGGCTCAGGATATGTACCGCTATCTGGGGATCGCCAACTACGAAGATCGTTTTGTTGTTCCAACCAGCCATGAGGAAGAGCGCCTCGATGATGCACATGGCTTCCAGGGGCAGAACGGTTTCAGCTTCGGCAATACTTCGTCGACCGGTATCAGCAAGGTTACGCTGTTCCCGCGCCGCCGTCTGGAGTCCATGGAACCCAGGGAAAAAGCACCCTACGTGGGCGACGGAGCGATCACGGGCGACCGTTAAGGAGTAATCATGCGTATTTATAAAGTCCTATCAGCGTTGCTCGAGTATCCGGAACAGGAGTTGATTGACAACCTGCCGGAGATTCGCGCAATCGTTGAAGAAAGTACGGAGCTCGATTCAGCGGAAAAGGTGGCCATGCTGGGGTTTATTGACCACTTGGCAAATACACCGCTGACTGAGGCACAGGTCGATTATGTGGATACTTTTGACAGGATTCCGGAGCACAGTCTGCACCTGACGCACCATTTGTTTGGTGATGACAGTGACAGGGATCGTGGACCTGCATTGATCGATCTGGGAGAAATGTTCAAGGATTATGGCGTCAAGACGGTGACCAACGAGTTGCCTGACTATCTGCCGTTGATCCTCGAATTCATCTCATGCCTGGACGACAGCGAGGCGACGGTGTTCCTGTCCGATGTCGGCAAGGTGCTGGCTATACTGACAGAAAATCTGAACAAGGCAGATAACCGTTATGCCGCTTTGCTTTCCATCATCGAGAGTCGTGCCACGCTGACTCGTTTGGCTGCTTAAATTATTAGGAGAATGAAATGAAAGAAGATATTTTCACGCTGCACAATGTGATCTTCGGCGTGTATCCATACATCTGTCTCGCAGTGTTCTGGATCGGCAGCTGGTTGCGGTTCGATCGGGAGCAGTATGGCTGGAAGTCCGACTCTACCCAGTTGCTTTCCAAAGGCAGTATGCGCTGGGCCAGCAACCTGTTTCACTTTGGCGTCCTCGCAATCTTTGGCGGGCATTTTGTAGGTCTGTTGACGCCACACTTTGTGTTCGCGGCAATCATGCCGGATATCACGCACCAGTATGTTGCTATCACTGCAGGCTCTATTTTTGGCGCTTCAGCCTTTATCGGCGGAACCATTCTGTGGTTCAGGCGGTTCTTCAATCCACGCATCTCGCTTACCAGCCGCTGGGCGGACAAATTCGTCCTGACCTGGGTGATGCTGACGCTTATACTTGGCATAGCGACGATACCCGTCTCCCTCGGCCATGCCGGCCACGGTGATCCGCGTGTTGTGACCGCTCTGGCAGAATGGATACAAAGTATCGTGTATTTGCACCCCAACCCAGCCTATGTGGAAGGTGTAGATACGATATTCAAGCTGCACTTGATGGCCGGTATGACGGTGTTCCTGATATTCCCGTTCACCCGCCTGGTGCATATCTGGAGCATGCCATTCGGGTATCTGTTGCGTGCGTACCAGATCGTGCGTACAAAACGTTGGAAGTATCAAGAGCTTAACCGCTATGACCTCGGTAAGCCGGTCGATTTCTAAACGAAATTTGGCAGCAAACCTTAATTAGTCTTTCGCGCTGCCCGACCGTTGCTTAACGGAAAGGCGGCGCGCTCCCTACCATGATAGTGATTTCCGTTATGATTCGCGCTGCGGTTCCGGAGTGCGGTGATTTTGCGTGTGCGGAACATTTATTTATGACCACAAACAATCATGAGCGACGTTAGTATATTTTTAAAGGGCTTCAGACGTTTTCAGCATCACTATTTTGATCGTAATCCCGAATTGTTTAACCGATTGTTTGCAGAAGGACAGCATCCTCGTGCATTGATGGTTGCTTGTTGTGATTCCCGCTGCGATCCCGGAGTGCTGACCGACAGCATGCCTGGAGACCTGTTTGTGGTGCGCAATGTCGCCAACCTCGTTCCACCCTATATTCAGGCAACATCTTACGCAGGGACGACTTCTGCCATTTCATTTGCCATCAGTAATCTGGGTGTGGAGCATGTGATTGTCATGGGGCATGCAAAATGCGGGGGGATACGTGCGCTGATGGAAAACAAACCGCCCGAGCGCGAGGAAGAAGAACCGATCGCAAAATGGCTGGGGATTGCAGCTGACGCGAGGCAGCAAGTACTTAAAAAACTGCCTGACAAATCGGCAGAGATTCAGGCGCGAGCCTGTGAACAGGCTTCCATTCTCAAGTCATTGGAGAACCTTATGTCATACCCTTGGATAAGCAAGCGTGTGAATGACGGTAAACTGGCGCTGCACGGCTGGTACTTCGATATGGAGAATGGGACATTGATGCAATACGACAGCGATGCCGGGGAATTCAGGGTGATTGAGCTTCATGCCGAAATTGGCGAGCATGTTGACGGTACGCCAAGCCAGCCACAGCGTCTGATCGAAAACTGGGAAGCCTACCCGCCACCCTGAGATTACAGGTGAATTCCTGATGCAAACAGCTTAGAATAAGCAACATGTAAAATCACGTTTCTGTATCAAATCTTAACGCCCCGTTTTTGCGGGGCGTTTTGTTAGAATCATATGTGAAGGTTGTCGGGACCTTTTTGATTTTCTCCTGACAGGCAAAAGGTGTAGCATTGCGGTTACAAGTTATTTTGCCAAAGCAAAGAGTTAGTAATGAATAATAAACGACCGAAGCACCTTGCTCTGTATCAGATAAAACTGCCGATTTCCGGCTATGTTTCCATTCTTCATCGTATTAGCGGCCTGATACTGTTTGTTGCACTGCCGGTATTGCTGTTGATGTTGCAATACAGTTTGCTTTCCATTGAAACTTACACCCAACTGGCGAATCTGCTGGCGTACCCGTATGTAAAGATTATATTGCTGGTCTTGTTGTGGGCTTTCCTGCACCATCTTTTTGCCGGTTTACGACACTTGGCAATCGATTTTCATTATGTGCGCAATCTCGTACAAGCCCGTAACAGCAGCAAAGTTGTGTTATTGACGAGTATTGCACTGACCGTTCTTCTGGGAGCGAAGTTATGGTAAATCGCGTCGTTGTCGGAGCCCATTATGGGTTGCGTGACTGGCTCATCCAGCGTGTAAGCGCGATTGTAATGGCGGCATATGTTTTCATTCTTGCCGTATACCTGATGATGCAGCCTCATCTGGATTACGATGTTTGGACGGGCTTGTTTTCCAGCCTTGCAGTGCGCACGTTCACATTATTGTTTCTGTTGTCCTTGTTCTATCATGCCTGGATAGGCGTAAGGGGAATTGTGATGGATTACGTCAAGCCAGCAGGTGCACGCTTGGCAATTCATGTGCTGACTGTGCTGGGCTTGCTGCTCTATACAATCTGGTCGGTGCAAATCTTGTGGGGAATGTGATGTCGGTTGCAAAGCGTACTTTTGATGTGGTTGTCGTTGGAGCAGGTGGTTCCGGGATGCGTGCAGCACTGCAATTGGCACAAGCCGGGTTGAAAGTGGCGGTATTGTCCAAGGTGTTCCCCACGCGCTCGCATACCGTTGCGGCACAAGGCGGCATTGCTGCCTCGCTGGGAAATGTCAGCGAAGATAACTGGCACTGGCATATGTACGATACGGTCAAAGGCTCGGATTATCTGGGGGACCAGGACGCGATCGAATTCATGTGCCGTGCGGCCCCGGAAGTCGTTTATGAGCTGGAGCACTACGGAATGCCGTTTGACCGCCTCGACAGCGGCAAGATCTATCAACGTCCGTTCGGCGGCCATATGCAGGATTATGGCAAGGCGCCAGTGCAGCGCGCCTGCGCGGCTGCAGATCGCACCGGTCATGCATTGCTGCATACGCTATACCAGCAGAACGTGAAAGCCAATACACATTTTTTTATCGAGTGGATGGCGCTAGATCTGATACGTGATTCAGACGGCGATGTTCTTGGTGTGACGGCACTGGAAATCGAAACCGGCGAAGTGATGATATTTCAGGCGCGCGCCACTTTGTTCGCCACCGGCGGGGCGGGGAGGATATTTCATTCCAGCACCAATGCCTATATCAATACAGGCGATGGTCTTGGCATGGCGGCCCGTGCAGGTATTCCGCTTGAAGATATGGAGTTTTTCCAGTTCCATCCGACCGGTGTTTACGGTGCCGGCGTCCTGATCTCGGAAGGGGTGCGCGGTGAAGGGGGGTATCTGGTGAACAAGAATGGTGAGCGTTTCATGCCGAAATATGCGCCGAATGCAAAGGACCTTGCCAGCCGCGATGTGGTGTCCCGTGCCGTTACCGTGGAAATCAATGAGGGAAGGGGATGCGGCCCTCATGGAGACCATGTGCTGCTGAAACTGGACCATCTTGGCGACGAAGTGATCCACCAGCGATTGCCCGGTATCCGGGAGATTGCGCTGAAATTCGCTCATGTCGACCCGGTAAAAGCGCCGATCCCTGTCGTGCCGACGGCGCATTACATGATGGGCGGCATTCCGACAAATTATCACGGGCAGGTTGTCGCCCCTTATAAAACCGGCCCTGATGAGATTGTGCACGGGTTATATGCAGTGGGCGAATGCGCTTGCGTATCGGTACATGGAGCGAACCGGCTGGGCTGTAATTCCCTGCTGGACTTGCTGGTATTCGGACGCGAGGCAGGAAGGCAGATCATTGAAGATCTGGAAAACCACCCGCACCCCAAGCGTTTGCCTCCAAACTCGGCCGAATATTCGCTGGCGCGCCTTGCGCGACTGGAAAACCAGAAGGAGGGCGAGCGCGTTGCCGATGTCGGCGATGCGATGCGCAAGTCCATGCAGAAGCATTGTGGCGTGTTCCGTTTCCCGGGGTTGCTGGCAGACGGGGTGAAACAGATCAAGGCTATCGCCGAGCGCTCCGCCAATACGTTCATCCAGGATAAGAGCAAAGTATTCAATACCGCCCGCATCGAGGCTCTTGAGCTTGACAATCTGATCGAGGTTGCACAGGCGACTATGGTTGCTGCTGCGGCGCGCACCGAAAGCCGCGGAGCCCATGCACGCGATGATTTCCCGCTGCGGGACGATGAGAACTGGCTCAAGCACAGCCTGTATTTCCGCGAAGGCAGACGGCTCGACTACAAGCCGGTACGGCTAAAGCCGCTGACTGTCGAATCGTTTCCTCTGAAGACGCGTGTTTATTAGAAAGAGTCGCTCAGATGAAATTCAGAATCTATCGCTACAACCCCGAAACCGATGCCGCGCCATATATGCAGGACTACGATCTGGATATTGAGGCAGGCGACAAGATGCTGCTGGACGCCATTTTGTTATTGAAGGAGCTGGACGACAGTTTGTCGGTGCGCAAGTCTTGCCGTGAGGGCGTATGCGGCTCGGATGCGATGAATATCAACGGGAGTAACGGCTTGGCATGTATTACGCCGCTTTCCTCATTGAAGGAGCCGGTGGAATTGCGCCCACTGCCTGGCTTGCCGGTGGTGCGCGACCTGATCGTGGATATGACGCAGTTCTTCAGGCAATACCATTCGATTAAGCCCTATTTGATAAATAACGACCCGCCTCCGGAAACAGAGCGGCTGCAGTCGCCGGAGCAGCGCGCCCACCTGAATGGCCTGTATGAGTGCATTCTGTGCGGTTGCTGCACAACATCCTGCCCTTCGTTCTGGTGGAACCCGGACAAGTTCGTCGGCCCTGCCGGATTGTTGCAAGCATACCGCTTTATTGCGGATACGCGCGACCAGGCGACCAGCGAGCGACTGGACGACTTGGAAGACCCGTACCGCTTGTTTCGCTGCCATACCATCATGAATTGCGTGGACGCATGCCCGAAAGAGTTGAACCCGACCGAAGCGATAGGCAATATAAAAGACATGATGGTCAAGCGTCTGGTATGAAAAACCTGGAGCGGATACGGTGGCGGTGCCGACGCGGTCTGCTTGAACTGGATATCATCCTGGGGCGTTTTGTAGAAGCGCAATACGCATACCTTGACGAGGCTGGAAGAGAGGCTTTTGAAGAGCTGCTGGATATACCCGACAACCCGCTCTGGGACATGATTGCGGGCAGGAGTGAAGCGGTGTCAGAAAAGCAACAGGCACTGCTGGAAAAAATCAGGACAGCATAAGAGCTGAAATTATAAGGAGTGTGCCATGGGTAACGAACGCGTTGCAATACTGACTCTGGATGACGGGCGCAGCATCGAATTGCCGATCCTTTCCGGGACGCTCGGGGCGGATGTGATCGATATCCGCACCCTGAGCAAACTCGGTGTATTTACTTACGATCCCGCATTTTTTTCCACGGCCAGTTGTGCTTCTTCAATCACTTTTATCGACGGTGATGCAGGTTTGTTGTATTACCGCGGTTATCCGATAGAACAACTCGCCGAACAATCGGATTTTCTTGAGGTTTGCTATTTGCTGCTGCATGGCGAATTGCCTGATGCTTCGAAAAAAAACATTTTTGAAACCAACATCAAAGAGCACTCGATGTTGCATGACCAGATGGTTAAATTTTACAACGGCTTTCGCCGCGATGCGCATCCGATGGCGGTAATGGTCGGCGTAGTGGGCGCACTGTCTGCGTTTTATCACGACACTATGGACATAAACAGCCCAGAAGACCGCGATATATCAGTCGTGCGCCTGCTGGCAAAAGTGCCGACGATCGCGGCGATGGCGCATAAGTATCATATCGGCCTTCCGTTCATGTTTCCGAGGAACAGGCTCTGCTATGTAGGGAATTTCATGCACATGATGTTCGCCACACCTGCGGAAGACTATGAACCCAACCCGATACTGGTGCGTGCGCTGGAGCGCATATTGATCCTGCATTCTGATCACGAGCAGAATGCATCCACCTCGACGGTACGCTTGGCGGGATCGAGCGGCGCGAGCCCATTTGCCTGTATTTCTTCAGGCATTGCATCGTTGTGGGGCCCGGCGCATGGAGGCGCCAACGAGGCTACCCTGAAGATGCTGGAAGAGATCGGTGATATATCGCGTGTGGCGGAATATGTACGGGGTGTAAAAGACAAGAAATACCGCCTGATGGGTTTTGGCCACCGGGTCTACAAGAACATGGACCCGCGTGCGGCGGTGATGCGCCAGACCTGCTACGAGGTTCTTGCCGAACTGAAGCTGGGGAATGACAGACTGTTCGAGCTGGCGATGGAGATGGAGCGGGTGGCGCTGAGCGACCCGTATTTTATCGAACGCAAGCTATACCCGAACGTAGATTTTTATTCCGGCATCGTACTGAAAGCGCTGGGTATTCCGACTAACATGTTCACTGTCATATTTGCCGTAGCGCGCACGATCGGCTGGATCTCGCAGTGGAACGAAATGATTGCCGATACCGAGCACAAGATCGGGCGACCGCGCCAGCTATATACCGGGGCGGCCAGGCGTGATTACGTGCCGATGGAAAAACGTTGAACGAACCTGTCAATCTGATGCGGCAGATGCAGGACAGCTCCTTGCTGTTCGGGGCCAACGCACCGTTTGTCGAGCAGTTATATGAAAGTTATCTGGCCGACGCCGGCAGTGTTCCAGATCCCTGGCGCAGCTATTTTGATGCGCTGCAATCCGCACAAGCGGGTACAGGCGATGTGGCGCACAGCGTTATTCAACGTGCCTTTGCGGCGCTGCCGAAAGCGGGCGCCATGCGTTCGATTGCCCCGGAAGCTGATTTGGAGCGCAAGCAAGTCTTTGTTCTACAACTCATCAATGCATACCGATTCCTCG
>Ga0224495_10001100_pt1 | contig 19807 bp, 22 predicted proteins | sample SF_Jul11_sed_USG_FD_168128 | JGI IMG/M metagenome (GOLD analysis project Ga0224495, IMG submission 168128) | Sediment microbial communities from San Francisco Bay, California, United States - SF_Jul11_sed_USGS_4_1 | ecosystem: Environmental > Aquatic > Marine > Sediment | place: USA: California... | reverse complement strand
GCCCGTCAGCCCGAATCTGTTAAATAGGGAATTTGAGGTTATGAAGCCAAACCTGGTCTGGGTTTCTGACATAACCTGCATTCATTCCCGGCAGGGTTGGCTGTATTTGTGTCAGATAAAAGATTTATTCTCCAGAAAAGTCGTTGGCTGGTCTATTGCCGATCACATGCGAACTGAAATAGTTCTTGAGGCTCTTGATATGGCCGTAAAAACGAGAAGCCCCAAGCCTGGATTGCTTTATCACTCTGATCGTGATTCGCAATATTATTCACGGGTTTTCTGCGATGCGTTAAACGATTATCAAATGATTTCCAGCATGTCCAGAAAAGGTAACTGCTGGGATAATGCACCCGCTGAAAGTTTCTTCGCAACGCTGAAATGTGAGTTAGTCAATTATGTAGTTTTTAAAAATCTTGACGATGCAAAGAGACAAATATTTCAATACATTGAATTCTTTTACAATAGAATTCGAAAATATTCTTCGCTAGGCTACCTTCGTCCGGCGTTGTTTGAAAAGAAAAATGCTGCCTAAACCCTGTCCGAAAAAACGGGGGGAAACATTTTTCAATGTTCTTTTAGTCTATAAAAGTTGTATTTGCATTTTAAATTTTCCAATTTTAAACGATGTTCAGTAACAATATAATTTACACCACAAACCAACAACCCTTTCTTACATTAAAGAATGATAAAAAAACGAATCGCATCCATTGATATATTCCGTGCCCTGACCATGCTTCTGATGGTTTTTGTAAATGACCTCTGGACTCTTCATAATATTCCCGAATGGCTTAAACATACAGAGGCACGTGAAGATGGAATGGGTTTTTCAGATGTGATCTTTCCTTTTTTTTTATTTATCGTGGGTCTTTCCATACCCTTTGCCCTGCAATCACGCTTTCAAAAAGCAGAAAACTGGCAGGAAATTCTTTTCCATATTTTTTCACGTGCATTTGCCCTTATTGTCATGGGATTATTTCTGGTTAACTATCAATATTTTCGAAGTGATACCTCCTTTCAATACCGCATGTACTGGAAAATAGCCATGGTCAGTGCCTTTTTTCTGATATGGAACGATTACAAAACAAAAAAAATATTTTTCTTTTTTCACGTATGGATTCTTCAGGCTGCCGGAGTAACTCTTCTTGCCGCTCTATTCTGGTATTTTAAAGGAGGCAGCCCTGAAAAACCCGAGTGGTGGATGCGCCCTCACTGGTGGGGAATTCTCGGGCTAATCGGCTGGTCATACCTTCTGGGTTCGCTCATTTATCTTATAGCCGGAAACAGAATTTTTTTTACAAGCCTGGTTTTACTTTTCTTTTATCTTCTTAATGCCCAGGAATTTCTGAAAATCGGTAAGTTCCACCACATCAAACTTCTTATCAGCGCATCCAATTATGCTCTGGTTACATCTGGAATGATCACTACAATTTTATATATACGGCTGAAAAATCATAAGCAGATTTTTTTGTTTCCGGCAATACTGTTTTTACTTGCTGCAATTTTTGTCATCTACGGATTTCAAACAAGGCCTCTCTGGGGAATATCTAAAATTCTTGCAACCCCCTCATGGGTGGCTCTCTCAACTGCTCTCAGTTTAACAGTTTTTTCCATTTTATATCTCATTACAGATATTTTTAAATTTACTCGATGGGCATTTTTAATTCTTCCTGCAGGCAGAAGCGCACTGACCACATATCTTTTGCCGGTTATTGTATATGCCATTTTTTACCGTTATCTGAAGCTTATTCCATACGAATATCGTAACAGTGTGTCAGGCCTGACTAAATCTTTTCTTTTTGCTCTCTCCATAATACTGCTGACAGGGATTCTGGAGAAATTAAAAGTTAAAATCAGGATATAAAAACTGAGGAAAGAAATTGTTTGGCGTTATGTAATTTATCGTATAATGTCCATAGCGTCATATAATAAAAATAAATACTATGATAAACATCAAAACCTGTGAGACCTAAAATTATTTATACATGCTTTTTCTTGACACCCGGAGAAGTCAACACTTACAGTGCTGAATTATGGAATCAGGCCCTTCATTGAAGAAAAAAAAAATCTGGTTTTTTATTTCGCTGACTGCTCTTGTTTTTATCAGTATCTATCTGATACCCCTGACATCTCCCCGATATAAAACTTTTAAAAAAATTAAAGAGATTGCTGAAGAGGGAAAAAAAGAAAGAAGCAACAAAATCGAACTTTTTGTCTACAAAGTAACAAGCAACAAGATGGATCTGCTGGCAGAACGCTCAGAAGTCCAGGCAGGTGATAAAATTAAACTGGGTTACTTTTTTGAAAAAAAACATTTCGGAATGATTTTTTCTATTAATGGGGCTGGAGAGGTAACCCTTCGCTACCCTCTTTCTTCTGAAAACTCAACTCTTTTTGAAGCTCAAACAAAAGTAATTCTGGACAAGGTTTTTACTTTAAATGAGGCACCACTTTTTGAGACATTTTATCTGGTTTCATCAAAAAATAAAATCAATACCACAACTCTGCTTGAAGATTTGCGCAAGCAGGTTTTCGTCGCAAAACAGTTAAATCCGGAAAAAAAGTTCATTACTCTCGATTCCAGAAAAAATATGACTTCGATAACTCTTTTAAAAAAATAGGCAATCGAATATTGCCCTGCAGCAGACAGGCTACAGGGCGGTCAAATTAAAAAGAAGAAGTTGTTGAGATACTGAATATTCTGTTTGTCTCTTCTTTTCCTGAAATCAATCCATTGCCATCTTTATCTTCAAAAGTATACATGTTATCTGCAATAATAGAAACTCCCGATGCGACTTTAAATCCAAATTGAAAACCGTAAATTGTGGAAGGTGTTTTAAAATGACGAAAATCGGTAACATTGTTTTGAACATAATATGCTTTTGAATCGCTAACAAGTGGAATCAATCCATCTTTAACACTCAAATCCGCACCAAGTGACTGGTCACTTTGTTTATTTGCCCCCATGAGCATCTGATAGCTTGTTCTGAATTTTAACAGATCAAACAACGAAAGATCAAAACTTGCAAAAACCCCTTTTTTGCTTTTTTCATTCTGCATACTTTTAAGCTTGGTCATAATTGTAAAGGTTCCGTCACTATTTTTTGTTACAGAAGCTCTCTCCAGCTCATAACTGTTGTTAAAATATCCAAAAATAAATTTATCGGTTGAATAGCGGTAATCAATGGTAAAACGTGCTGGCCCCACTTTTACCATAACTCCCGGTGCAGCATATCCCCACCCTTTAGTCTGTGCAATCTGCGCCCATTGAGAATAAATTGCAAACCTCACGAAATCAGTATTTAAAATATTGATACCTGCATCTGCGCCATAAACGGTTACAGTCTGCTTGTTTTCACTTATTTTAAAAAGCTGGCTTCGATCAACGGGACTCAACAATCCCTTGTCGATAAGCTCCTGAATAGTACCTGCTGTGACATTTCGGCTGGTATAGATATCTTTCTCGGTTACAACCCTGGAGTTATAGGGTTCCAGGTCAATCTCATCAGGATATCCATCTTTATCAGAATCCCGCAGACCGTTATATTGATTAAAATCCGATACGACACTACCACCTATTGCCAGCAGATTTCCCAGTGGCTTCAGTATAAGTCTTCCTCCGGCAACGACTGAAGGGTTTTTATTTATCAACTCCTTGTAGTCATTTAAAAACATTTCCGCTCCCAGGTAGTCGGTATCTACAGAAAGCTCTGTTCCAACTCTTCGGTAAGTTGGGTACTCTACCATATTGGAGTAACCCCAGACTATCGCACCATAACCGATCGTGGTAAAATCAAGACCACCTACTCTTATGTAAAAAGGATCTCCTTTTTGTGCCCAGCGAATATAATAAATTTTATCCAGATAATCTTTTGCTTCATTCCAGTCATCTTTACGAACAGCTCCGCTTTCATCAAACAAAAGCTGTATATCAAGGCCCAGGCCAAGCTTGCCCAGAGGGAAATCTCCGCGAATTCCCAGTACCTGGTAATTTTTTCCATCTGCTGTAGTTGCACCAGCTACCAATGATATACCGGTCGATGACGGAGCCGACTCTTTTGAATCCTCGCTTTCGGTCGTTTCAGCAGGAGCATCCTCTACCGGTTTGTTCTGATCTTGCGCACTCAGGTTTGCACAAATTGCAAACACAAATATTAAAAGAATTTTTTTCAAAAAAATATGTTTCATAAGGTTTATAATAATGATTCCATAGTTGGTGTCAATAAAAATGTCAAAAAAACAGGTCTGCTGCAGCAAATTTTAAAAAATAGCCTTGACCCATCAATTAACCATTTGTAGATATTGAACCATGCTGGAAATAAATCGCGAACAGGCCGAAGAGATCATTTTAAATATCATGATGATGCTGGAAGAAAAGGTAAACAAGCGCCAGGGACTTGACCCAGAAGAAGCAAAAACACTTTATAACCGGATTCTTAAAGACGCTTTTACGGAAGATTCCCTGAAATCCTATAAAAGTAAAAAAGATTAAAAAAAGCAATCTGTCATTTGGAATACACTGCCAAATAGCACCCCAAATGACAAAGTTGAAATTTACTGAACCGGTTTAACTTCAAGAAGCTGTATTTCAAAATGCAATGTTGCATTCGGAGGTATAATTTTAGGGTAACCCTGACGGCCATAACCAAGATGAGAAGGAATAATTAACTTTCTAATTCCACCCTCTTTCATTCCAGGTATTCCCTGATCCCACCCTTTAATAACCTGACCAGCTCCAATAGTAAATTGAAAAGGCTGGTTACGATCAAAGGAGCTGTCAAATTTCTCTCCACTTTCAAGGGTACCGGTATAATGAACAATTGCAATCTCACCATTTTCGGCAGTACGGCCCACACCTGTCTTTACATCTTCAATCTTTAGAACCCCTGAGGTATCTGTTACTCCCTGATATTGACTTTCAATCACCTCTTTTTTGCCCTTACATCCTGTAACTGCAAGAAAAAAAATTGCAATGAAAACGGTATTTTTTTTAAAACTTTTTCCTTGTCTATTCATATCATCACTCCTGAACATTAAAAAAATGATCCACCCTTAAGAAACAGATACGCCACCTATTCATTAAAGATTCACTGACAAAAGAAAAATGTTTTGTTACCAGTCAATACCTTTACGAGCAAGAGTCCCCTTTGTATCAAAAGGATGCTTGATATTTTTAATCTCGGAAACAAGATCAGCCAGTGCGATTACAGAAGGCGAAGCACCACGTCCCGTTAAAATAATATCGGGTAACTTGTGTGTACTTTTTAAAAAATCAATAAGTTCACTCTCTTCGAGAAGTCCGCAGGATATCGCAACCAGAATTTCATCCAGTATAACCAGATCATATTCATTGGACAAAACAAGTTTTTTTGCATGATTCCAGGCAGAGCCAGCAGCTGCTTTATCAATACTTAAATCTGCTGAATTCCAGGTAAATCCTGTTCCCATGGTAAATACCGAAAGCTTGCTGAAAAATTTTTCCAGTTTTTTTTCAGCATAATCAAATTCATCCGGATTTTTCATAAACTGCACAAGAGCTACCCTGTATCCATGAACAAGTGAACGCATCGCCACACCCATTGCAGCTGTAGTTTTTCCCTTGCCATCACCCGTATTTACAATGATCACGCCTGTACCAGATTAAAACAAACAGCAGGTGGCAACCCCAAAAAAGGTTTTGATAAAATATTCCATAAAACTTTAAACACTATAAAGGCCCACCGGAGCCTGACCAGAAAACTGCTACACCATACGCTTCACGCCCATCTGCCGCTGCGACTGGTTTGTAAAATTCTAAAACAACTTTTTCGAAAAAGTTATAGTCATTAGAATGAAATGTAAAATTAAATTCTATGCAATTTTTATTTATATTAATAAAAAAACCGTGCTTTCCTTAAATAAAAAGAAAGCACAGAATAATTTGTATCAATATTTTTATTTTACATTTTCTTCAAGGTTCGCAATCATCTTGTCCAGAGCTGAATCAATAGCTTCTTTGTACATTGACTCGACTTCAGGAGTATAAATTATATTACCGGCAATAATGGCCGTTGATCTGTCTGAAGTTCCTCTAAACTTGTAATTTTTATCCAGAAAAAATTCCCCTTCTGAAGATAATCCTCCCATCGATAGCTCCACTCCTACTTTTGCAGTTCCAGTACCACCAATCGTAAAAGAACCTTTATAAGTTAATTTTAGATAGATAAAAAGGGCTGCGTCAGCTGGTAAACCTGTCATTAAATCTTTCAGCATGTAATTTACCTTTCCATAGCCCTCAGATCCAGAAATATATTTAACATATCCATCTGGATAGGTGGTTGCAAAATATATGAGAGGTCCCATAGTGCTGTACTCTTCAGAAGTAAATTTCTCATAAGTCACAGAAAATTGCTTATAAACCGGTGATGATGTAACTTTTGCTGCCGGAATTGTTTTCCAGCTATTAACCTCAGTAAACCTTTTATTGATTGCTTCAATTGTATAGGTAATAAGTTTACTGCCACCAAAAGAAACCGTTTCATCTTTGCTCTCAGTAGCTCCACCCGCTAATGCCGCAAGACCTGTATAGCTGCCACCCCCATCTTCATTTTCCGGAGCCTTACTTTGAGCAGCAAGAACCACTGCTACTGATTTTGCTTTAGCAGCTGCCTTTTTATTGGTAACAAATGAAGCACAATTCAACAACAATAATGTTGGCAAAAGCACTATAATCCATTTGATCTTTTTCATAAATCCCTCCTTTTTATAATCAAAATCTGATTAAACGTGATATACAATATACCTGATGTCAAATGTTTTTGTAAAAAATGAATAACGTTCCCTGAAAAAATGTTTAAAAAAAACTTATAAAGAAAGAGATTTACACTCCAGAGCAACTCCCAGACAGTCTGTTCATATTATGAAATTTCAAAAAGAAGCCACATTTCTTCACGACCTGAAAACAGATATCAGGCGAATTATCAACGACTACTATTATTTATACGACATGGCAGTCGAAAAGAAAGCAGATGATTCACCTGTTACCCAGGCAGACAAAGAGCTCGAAACATTTATAAGAAATGCGATTATTAAAAACTTTCCAGATGATGGAATTATTGGAGAAGAATTTCACTCTCACCAGAAAGATGCAAAACGCCAGTGGATCATTGATCCCATTGATGGAACCAAGAGCTTTATTGCCAGAGCCCCCCTTTTTGGAACCCTCATTGCCCTTTGCATAGAACAGGAACCGGTATTGGGAGTAATCTATCTTCCTGTCACCGACCACTTTATTATAGGAGACGGCAAACAGACCACATGTAATGGAAAAGCTTTAAAAATGAAAGAGAAGGTTCTGCTCGAAGAGTCCACCATACTGACAACCGATTTCAGAGACTTTTCAAAATATAAACCAAGAGACGGGTTTGATAAACTTGTCTCCCAATGCAAAATTACCAGAACCTGGGGTGACTGCTTTGGCTACTTTCTCGTTGTTTCAGGAGGAGCAGATGTAATGATTGATCCGGCAATGTCTATCTGGGACAAAATGGCCATAATACCCATCGTTAAAGGCGCCGGCGGAACCGTAACTGATTTTTATGGAAATGACCCTGTCCATGGTGATGGACTTGTAGCCTCCGTTTGCTCCCTTCACCAGAAAGTAATTGATACCTTGAACACCCCATGAACATCAATTTGGTTTACCTTTAATTGTTCTGAGTCCGATAATCAATAAATGAGAGTTACCCAGGGCATTATTTACGCATATAATATTTTACCCGATAAAAATTTTCGCAAATTAGGCTGGCAAGAGATTGAAGAATGGTTCGCCAACAAAAGCGGAATCCTGTGGATTCATCTGGATTATACCGACACTAACGCGGTCAGATGGTTGATTGAAAAAAGTAATTTAAACCAGGTCATAATTGAAAACCTGCTGACAGAAGAGACAAGGCCTCGTGTTTCCAAAATCGATGAGGAGTGGCTGATCATTCTCAGGGGAATAAATCACAACCCGGGATCAGAACCTGAAGATATGGTAACTGTCAGACTCGCAATTGACAACCAGGTGGTCATAAGTACACAAAAAAGAAACCTCAGATCAGTTCAGGATATGTCCATTTTAATAGAGCAAAATAAAGGACCCTCTCAAACGGGTGAACTGCTCGTTGAACTTCTGGATCGAATGGTATGGCGCATGGAAGAGACCATTGATGAAATGGAAGAGACCATATCCAATATCGAAGACAAAATTCTGCTTGAAAACGAATATATTTTCAGAAATATGCTGGCAGATATCAGAAGGCAGGCCATTATTTTAAAACGTTATATGGCACCAGAAAAGGAGGCATTAACAAGACTTCTTCTGGAACAAATTGACTGGCTCACAAAAGAAGATCTGATTAAACTCCGCGAAGTCAGTGAAGCTCTGGTCAGAAACATAGAAGATCTCGATACTGTCCGGGAAAGAGCCACCGTAACATATGAAGAGTTGATAAGCCACCTTTCTGATCAATTAAATAAACGCATCTATCTGCTCTCGCTGATCGCAGCAATTTTTTTACCATTAACATTTTTAACTGGTCTCTTTGGAACAAATATCGGTGGAATACCAGGTGCCACCAGCAACAATGCATTTTCCATTTTCACACTCGGCATGGGAGTATTTCTCGTCTTTGAAATCATGCTTTTCAAATGGAAAAAGTGGATGTAATTTTATAAAATAATATTGCCAATCTGAAAACTATTCTTAAAATAGTCGCTATGAAAGTCTCAAAAAACATATTATTCATTTTACTGCTTCTTTTATCTCATGGAATATTTTCCGAAAATACGGGAGGTTTGAGCGAAGACAGTATTCTTAAAGTTAAAAAATCCGTCTACGAGGTAATTGTAAAAAAACCTGATGAAAAAAATATTACCTATGAAAAAGAGCTCCCCATGCATCTTATACCTTTTGCCATCAGAACCGATAAATACTACTCCATCGGAAGCGCTTTTGCCATAGGAGCGAACCAGTTTGTCTCTGCAGCCCATGTTTTTCTTCTCGGAGAAGGAAGCCAGTATAAAGAAATATTTTTACGCAACAATAATGGAGAGGTCTTTCAAATTGACAAAATAGTGAAATACTCGGACCATCGCGACTTTGTTTTTTTTACCCTCCTGGAACTTAAAAACAATGATTTTCTGCCTTTAAATGAAGATCCCAAATTAAACAACCGGGTATATGCCGTAGGTAATGCACATGGAGAGGGTATAATAATCAGAGACGGTCTGTTGACATCCGAAACTCCTGAAGAAGAAGAGGGAGAGTGGAACTGGCTGAGGTTTTCTGCTGCCGCCTCTCCCGGTAACTCCGGAGGCCCCCTTCTGGACACCAGAGGAGCAGTTATTGGTGTCATTTTAAAAAAATCTGAAAGTGAAAATTTAAATTTTGCCCTCCCGATAAAAGAGGTGATCAAATTTAAAAAAGATACTGCTATCTCACATAAAAAGTTCGCATACCGCCTGGATAATATGAACAGGGTGAACCATGAAGAGTACAACTTTACAACTGAATTGCCCAAATCTTATCCAGATTTAAACAATATACTATATTCCCATATGAAACAATATACAGAAACTCTTTTAAATGATACTTATAAAAAATATGAATCCACCATATTCCCCAATGGAGAAAAATCACTTGCACTTCTGCATGATACAAGATATGCTACCATATTTCCTAATTTGATTGCTGAATCCAAAGATGGCTATTGGAGCACATACCGGCCATCAGAAATCCAGACATCCGATTTAAAAAATAACGGTTACCTTAAGTATGGAAGTCTGGATAATTATTACCTGCTCTATATAAAAAAACCCGACAATCTCCCCCTGGCTGAATTTATCAATAACTCGAAAACTTTTATGGATACAGTCCTTGAAGGAATTCCCCTTACCAGAACCATTGGTTCAGACAAGGTTAGAATAACCTCTCTTGATAAAGCAACCGAGAGCTTCCAATATAAAGACAAATATAACAGAAACTGGATTGTTAATAGCTGGCTAATTCCCTACTCTGATGAAAAAGTTCTGATTTTTACGCTGCCCATACCAGGCGGATCGATAAGTATTCTTCGACTCGGAAGCACAGGCCGGGTAGATATCAACTACATGATTGATACGAAAATTATGACAGACTTCATTTACTACTCTTATTATGGAACCTTGAATGACTGGAAGGAATTTTTAGCACTTAAAGATATCCTTCCTGAAGCATTTTCAAAAATTAAATTTGAATATGAAAGCGGCAAAAAACTTTCTTTTCAGAATCAATTAATCAATGTCACCTACAATACTTCAGTCCTGGAAATTAATGATGACAGCGATATGCAGCTTGTTTTTTCATATTTTTACCATAAGAAAAAGTTAAAATGGGATATATCCGGAGTAATCTTTGGTGCAAACAAAAATACCCAGACTGCATTTTCTATTTATAGAACGAACAAACCTGATCAAAAACTGAAAGACAGCTATATTGATGACTGGGATAAAATCATGAATAAAAAATTTCCTTACAACAAGCTTCCCTATGCGAATGATGGTGAGACCACCATATCATCTACCTATCCTGTCCTTGGTGATAAAAATCAGGATCCGGAATATATTTACACAATAACTTATAGTGAAGATGGTACTGTTAAAGATGAAAAAGTTGAAAATATACTGAACAAAATATTTTCATCTACATCATTTACTGATATCAGTTATTAAGAAATTTAAAGTGGATTTCTGACAGGGATAGCTGTTTCCCGAATCTAATTTCCTGGATTCGGACGATTCCCTGCAACAAATCAATGCCATGCCACATTGCAAACCAGCTGTAAAATGTTACCAGATCCACAATTATACCGGCAAATGTATTTCCATCTGAAGATTTAGAAATATATTTTACGCTTATAAAACAGATTAACCCGGTCACAATAAAAAAAAATGCCCTGAAAATTTTTCGCTTTCTTGCATCTACGAGACTGTTATACTCTGCCTCAAAGTGGTTTCTGATTCTTTGTCGAATTACCTGCTCGACCTGCCTGGAACGCCCTCTTAACTCAAGTAGTTTTGAACCGATTATAATTATTTCAATCTGGGAAGAGTGTTCAAAACCTTTGGACTGCTTTTTAATTTCAGCAATAAAATCATCAGATAATGTCCGGATTTCAATATCTCGAATATCAAAATCCGAATAAATATCATCAATGCTGTCAATATAAATTTTAACTTCAAGTTTGTTGCGCGCTTTTGATATCATAAACCACTATCGAGTAATTATAGATTAAAAGCTGAATAATATTGCAACTCTTAAACAATTTTTAATACATTTTGCAGTTTAGCCCGAACCTCAGTGGCAACCTTTTCCAAATCACTATTTTGAACAGCCTGCATGGAAGCAACAGGGTCAATTACAGAAACTTCAACCATATTCTCATTCCACTCTTGAACAATTACATTACAGGGAAGCATAAGACCAATTTTATCTTCTGCTGTTAATGCCTTATAGGCAAAAGGAGGATTGCAAGCTCCCAAAATTACATATCTTCTAAAATCAACGTCCAACTTGTTTTTCAAAGTTTTTTTTACATCAATCTCAGTCAAGACCCCAAACCCTTCGCTCTTCAGTGCATCTATTGTTTTCTTAACCACCTCATCAAAATCTGCCTCTAATTTTTTTGAAAAATAGTAACTCATTTTAACCACCTTAAAAATATATTCAGAAATTCTAATATACTTCTATTTTTAAAATGCGACCAAATTTAAAGTAATTTAGTCTAATGGAAATATTTTTTATATAATACAATAATGCATAATAAAACCATCGCTGTTTTTGGTGATTCTATAACAACAGGTTATCCCTATCAGAATTCATGGGTAAATATTGTAGAAAATAGTACAAATTTGGCTTTTGTAAATCGCGCAGTAAATGGAATGACACTTGAAGAGATACTCTACCGACTAAGAAAGGAACTTTCCACAATTCAATGCCATTATGTTTTCTTTATGGGAGGAACCAATGATGTGTATATAGGGAAAAAATCTGGCGATTTACTGGAGGTGACCGTACGAATATTAAATATCATAAAGCAATTAAATCTGCAACCGATAATAGGCAGACCTGTTCCCATTCTCTATGCTGACTTTGAAGCCGAACTGGCAATTTACAGAGATGAAATAACACATCTTGCACCTACTATCCATTTCGATAAACTTTATTACAAAAACCACGATCTTCAAAATCATCTATTACCCGACGGTATCCATCCTTCAGAGGAAGGCTACAATTTAATGGGCAGATTAGCAACAGAATTCTTTTTAGATCTTCCTGATTTTAAATAAAAAATTAATACATACCTTTTAATATTTCGCTTTATAATATTTAATAAATCATCCTGCCTGCAATTGAAGAACATTTTTAAGAGATTCTTTTAAAATTTTTTCATCATTTTCTGAGACTTTATCCAGATCTCTTTGAACAACGATTTCATCATAGGCAATATTCTGCTTTGTATCAGATCTCATACTTGAAATATTAAAATATAAATGATACAACACCTCTACAACCGAAAAGATCAGTCCTGGCCTGTCGCTGGCAAATATTTTTATAATCAGGATATTTTTCTCTTTTTTAGATTTAGTTACATGGACTACAGGTTGTGAATAAATCATATTTATTCCAGTTTTTCTTTTCTCTTTAAAAAACATAAGATATTGTGACACGCTTACTTCTTTTTTAAGTATGTATCTCAAATCAGACATAAGTAACGCTTTTTGAACGAGAAATATCGGCCCGGACTCCATTGACTTAATCACAAATTTATCAAATACACCATCTGCATCTGAAGGAGTTGCAATCAGTTCAAGAATATTCCAGTTTCGAATATAAAGTACCGCTGAAATTTTATATAGAATTCCAGGTTCGTCATAGGGGAATTCGACTATCAACTCAAATTCCCCTGCTCTGAGTTTGCTGATTTTCAGGTTAATATCGTGTTTAATTTCTATGTTATTCTTCATAATACAATATGTGCAAATTCTATGCCAACTAATATATTGATTTACGATTTATACCACATACAGATACTTATAATGCAAATTTAAAATCATTTTTCCTCAATGATTTTTATTTTATCACTACCTTTATCAGGTAATTTAAAGTAAACGATTGACGAGATGTTCTATTAATTTTTTATGCTCTATTAAGGAAATATTATGAAGGCAGAAATTCACCCAAAATATGAAGATACAACGATAATTTGCGCTTGTGGACAAGAATATGCTACGAGGTCGACAAAACAGGGTATCCATGTTGAAATATGTTCAAACTGTCACCCCTTCTATACCGGCAAGCAAAAGCTTATAGATAGCGCTGGTAGAGTTGATAAGTTCAAGAAAAAATATAATATGAAATAATTATTTATTAATAATTATTTCAACACGTCTATTTTTTGCCCTTCCCTCCTCAGTTTCATTTGATGCAACTGGTATAGAGTCACCTACGCCTTCAAAACTAAGAAATTCCGCAGGGAGAATGTCATTGTTTACAAAATATTGCAACACCGCAAAAGCACGATCTTCTGACAGTTTTTTATTAAATGAATCCGAGCCGATATTGTCCGTATGCCCCCTGACTACAATTTTGTGTCCGTCACCTGTTTTTGACAATATCTTGCCAATTTTACTCAATAATTCTTTTGAATGGTCTGTTAATTCAGAAGATTTATAAGAAAAAAATATATCGGGCATGGATAGTGTTACACTGTTTTTTTCGTCGGTAATTGCAATACTGCCTGCACCTTCCGCCTCTTTGATTTCTGATTTAAGCAGCTCTGCACTCAATCCATTTTCTCTTTTTTTAATTTTACTATATATCGTTTCACTGTTAATATGAAATTCCTGACTAATGTTTCCTGCAAACAATAAAAAAACATTATACTCTTCTTTTACAAATACCGGCATATGTCTGTTCCGATCCCATGTTAACAATGATGTCATATAACCAAATATCTTCCTGGGAGCCTTTTTATCCAATGAGGTTATTTCCTTGTTAATTTGAACACTGATTCTAACACTATCAAGCTCCATTATTTCTCCGCTGACCTTATATTTTTCTCTGCCAATATATTCGTAATCCGCCTGAAGAGGAACAGGAATCAATAAATTAAACTTAATGAGCTCCAATGCCGGGTAACTCCATTGATATCCTGGCATCATCGCTTCTTTTTTATCCAATGGATCAATCTCCGGAAATACAGGAATATCTCTAACATTCGGCATATAAATACCATCAGGAACCTTCATATTTCCCCTGGGTTCCATGTAAAATATAGAGGTAAATTTTTCATCCTCCTGAAATATCTGATCATCAGCATCATAATTAAATTTGCTGTAAAAACTTCCTTCCAGCAAGTACCCATTTTCTTTGTTTTTATCGATTACATTTAAATAAATATCATGAAGTACCATCCGATCAATTACCGAATGCTCCCCTTTTTCTATAATTTCTACCTTTTGATTGGATTTTTTTTGAATTTTTATTTGATCATTTTTATTTAATTGCCAACGAAAAACCTTCCCCTGGGCCTCCATGAAAAGATCATTTTTATTGTCTTCATTCTGGTTCAAAGGTTTACTCTCAACTGATACCTCCTCTCCATAAACAACGGTAAAAAAGAGGGCAATATGTATTACCAATAAAAATAATTTCATCGTTTCCTTTGAAGTATTCCCTTTCTTCTGATCTGTTTAATCATTAAAATTAAAATATTTATCTTGAGGGCTGGCATGAGATGCGACAGTCTGTACATGATCAAGGACTCAAAATTTGCAAATATCATGTACTTTTTTTTCTTCAAATTTTTCATGTATTTTCTTGCTACCTCTTCGGGACTCATCAATTTAGCCTTTTCTGACAACTTTGCGGTCTCATAAGGTTTGGTTTTATTTTCGACCTTATATCCGGGGGTATCAGTATCCGCCGGGCAAAGAATATTTATATAAATATTCTTTTCAAAAAGCTCCTGCTTTAATACCTCTGCCAGACCTAACAAGGCAAATTTTGCTGGCGCATATGTGGAATATCCGTAAACCCCCATATAACCCAATACTGATGATACAAAAGTTATAAAACCTCCATTTTCAATCAGTGGTAAAAAAATTTGTGTCATATACAAAGAACCTGAATAGTTTACTGATATTGATTCATCATGCACATTTAAAGATGTCTCCTGAAATAATCCTGGCACACTATGTCCTGCATTGTTTACTACTCCAAATATCTGGCGATTCTTAAAATCTTTTTTAACTTTATTAAATACTGTTTTTATTTGTTCCTTTTTACTGACGTCAGCAACATATACCTTTACTGAAACGGAGGGAAGTCTTTTTTTTATTTCATATTCCAGAGTGATTAATTTTTTTTTATCTCTTGCCAACAAAATTAAATCTGTAGAAGCTTCTGCAAACTCCCAGGCAATGGACCTCCCCAGACCCTGGCTTGCCCCGGTGATTACTATTAATTTATTTTTTAGCTCCATGAATACCTACTTTATCTTCATAACAACCAGTGTCATATCATCATGCTGCTCTGCACCATCTGCAAACTTATCAATGTCTTCAATGATGTTGGTTACTATTTCATTGCAATTTAAATCAGAAAATTTTATTATATTATCTTTTAAATTTTTCAAGGTATACTCTTCCTTGAGAGGATTATACGCTTCTGTAACACCATCAGTATACAATACAATCATATCTCCTCTGGCAACATTTACCCGGGCAAGGCTATAATCATTATCCTCATCAATTCCAAGCGGCAATCCGGGCAAACTGGTTGCGGTACAAACTTTTTTATTTGATCTGTAAATAAACAGTGGCCCCTGCCCTCCATTTGAAAACTCCAGTTCACCTGTCACTGGATTATAAATTAAAAAAATCATAGTAGCAAATTTGTCCATGTGGGCCTGAGCTGCCATAATTTTATTGATTGTAGTGAGAATTATATCAGATCTGATATAATCAAATAATTTCAAATAAGTAGATACCACAGTTTTTATCAAAACCATCACCAGTGATGCTGAAATCGACTTTCCAGAAACGTCTGAAATCAGCATGGCTACCCTGTTATCAGGTAATATTATAAAATCAAAATAATCACCCCCCACACCTTTAGCTGCACGGGTATAACCTTTGATCATCACATTTTCAGAATCAAGAAACTCCATGGGATTCATTCCTTCCTGAATCTCCGTTGCCTGCTTGATCTGCTCATCTAGTACCAGCTGCTCCTCTTTTGCTTTTTGAGCCGATTTTAAACCCTGAGTCATGGCGTTGAACTGAACTGCCAACTGACCTAATTCATCTTCAGTTAATACCTCTACCTGGTAATCCAGATTACCATTACTGACCTCTTTTGCTCCTAAAAGAAGTTTGTTAACCGGCTGAACAATAAAACGCGAAAGAAAAAAAGATCCAAATCCACCCACAACCCAGAAAATTATTCCCACCATTATCAAGCGTTGAGCACTTTTTTTTATGGTTTCACGAACCACTTCATCTGAAAAAACAATTTCTACAACTCCCATCAAAGGTGGATTTTTAAAAATAAAAGGATGATAAACCGGAAAATAAATATTAAAAAAACTATTATTAACATCCGAAACTGTAATCTCTTTTTCCGTAGGTTCATTTTTTGAAAGATTTTCTATATCCTTAAAAAGCTCCACATTTGCTTTAGATACCACATCCAGTAACTTATCTTTATAATTGTTATACTCTGGTTTATATAATTCTACATATGGCCGATTATTTGCATTATTTATAACCTGCCCATATACAAAACCTGGAGCTTTCTGTAAAATCTGAAGGTTATCCGATAAGGAAAGATCATCGTTATCCAGAATTGCCCGGGCAGCCAGAAATCCAAATTTCATCGCATCTCTCTTGGCACTGTCAATAATGGATTTTTTCAGAGATTGAGCCTGAAATATCATGATATTCGTTCCAATTGCAGCAACAATAATTGTTATTAACAACAATATAGAAATCATTACCTTTAAACGAATACTTGTCCGGATTTTCATAGCTACTTACAAAAGATTGTTTTATTATCGGTCACTTTATTTTTTTTTTTACCATCTTTATACCGTACTTTAAAAAGAAAAATCTTTAAAATACATGCTATACTTAAAACAGGAACCCGGAACACAATGAATAGTCAAATATATTGGGCCCTCTCTCTTTACCTGAATAATCTAAAAACTAAACAACAGCTGAAGATTCTGCATGAAAATACAAACCCAGATTTTAAACAAATTGCTCGATCACTACTTACCAGCAAACGCATAAACAACTCATCTTCTCAGATTACTCAAATTATGGAAACATGTACCAGGGATCAGATTTCTATAATTGTTATTACTGACCCTCTTTACCCGAAAAATATTAAAAATATTCCTGATGCACCATTACTACTTTTTGCAAAAGGAAATTTATCTTTAATAACTTCAAAATGCATCTCTATGATTGGAACACGAAATCCATCGATGGTTACCCTGATTTACATTAAAACACTTTGTACATATTTCGATAAATCTTCTATCACAACAGTATCCGGTTATGCAAGAGGGTGTGACCTTGCAGTACATAAAAGATCTATCGGGCCAGGTACGATTGCGGTATTACCTCATGGAATTTTAATAAAAAAAAATACAATTAAGGAACACTTCAATATATTATATATTTCAGAATATTTACCTGATTTTCCGCCTCAAAAATATACCTACATCAAAAGAAACCGGATCATTGCTGCATTCTCATCCGCTACTATATTTCTTGAAGGTGGAGAGAAAAGTGGTGCATTAACCACACTTCAAGCCGCAAATAAATATCATCGAAAAATCTGGTTTCTAAATCATCCTTTGCAAAAAAATAATAATGGAATCAGGCAAGTAATGGCTTTAAAGGGTATTGATATTACTTTCTTATTTACAAGTATAACTAAAACAGGTTGCAGAAATAATAAAGAATTTAGTTATATTGGAAATTCAACATTTATAAAAATTACTTTTTCTGACCTTTATTTAAAATGGATATTACTTGCTCTACGGGATTAGGATTTTGAATTGTATATCTGTTCAGAAAAAGTTGACTTCCATCATTATTCAATGTGGCAATTTTATCATCTGTATTTACTTGTATTGTGTAACCAGCATCCTTAGCAAGTTTTACCATATTTTCTGTATAACTTCCATAAGGCCAGGCCCAGGACTGAACAGGCTTGTTTATTAGATATTCCAGTTTTTTTCTGGATAAATATACTTCTTTATAAAAATCTACCGGGTTTTTTTTGTATATGGTTTTCATATCAGAGTGTGTCATTGAATGCGATCCAATTTCAATATCACCATCAACAGTAGCCAATTGTTTAAAAATCGTAGATTGATCAAAATATCGGTCGAGATATATGAACAACGTTGCCCCAAACTTACGACTATTAATCTTGGGAATTACTTCATTGATAATGGAAGGATAGCCATCGTCAAAAGTGAGAACAACAGGTGTTTTTTTAAAAGTTTTTTTGGAAAGAGCCTTTTCATACCAGGACTTTAAAGAGTAAACCTCAAAATTCTTGCTTAACAACTCTAAAATCTGATCAAATTCTTCTGAAGTAATACTGTATTTTCCACTTCCATTTATATCATGAAAGCAAAATATTATCACATCATTCTGATGAAATGCTAATTGTTGATTTACAGGAGACAACCCAAATGTATAGAATACATAAAAAAATAGTGTGATTATTAATTTATTTTTCACTATAATATTATCGGTAATGCGTATCATATATCTTCGAAAATTACACTATGAAGAAGCAAAAAATATTCTATTGAGTGAAATTGAAAAGTCTTTTTTATCAGGTGAAAAAGAGGTTGAAGTCGTACACGGAATTGGCACCTATACGATCCGAAATATGATTTTAAAAGAAATTGAAAAAATAAGTTATGTTGAATTTTCAAGATTTAAAAGTGACGCTGTCATTGTTTTAAAAATTGACTCTCCGCCTGAACATATTCTAAAAAAATATCTATAATAAATAAATATTTACTTATATTATTTAACCTGATTATTCCATTTAACTATATTATCCATAGCTTTAACAAGATAATCAGTTTCAATATTTACCCAATATCCAATACTCCATTCGGTTATATTTGTAATTGCCAAAGTTTCAGGAATAATCTGAAAAAATAATTTACCTGCATTAATTGAGTGAATTGTCAGACTTATTCCATCTAATGCAATGGATCCCTTTGGTATTACATAGGGGGAATTATACTCAATACCAACATTCCAGTAATTCTCATGTTTTTCAATACTGTCAACTCTTGCCATAGCTTCAATATGACCCTGGACTATATGACCTCCCAAACGTGAATCAGCTCGGACTGCCCTTTCGAGGTTTATGTGAGAATCCTTTTTTAATAAACCGATGTTTGTTAGCTTTAAAGTTTCCGGAACCGCAAATATAGTAAATGCACCTTTATCAAAGCTTTCCACAGTCAGGCATGTACCATTTACCGCAATGCTACTGCCTCTGGTTATATCATCCATTACTTTCCGGGCAGCTACAGAAATTCGTTTGCCACCTGGCAGATCTTCTATTGATATTATTTTCCCTGTTTCTTCAACTAACCCTGTAAACATACTATTTAGCGGGCGATGGGACTCGAACCCACTCTAAAAGCTTGGAAGGCTTTTGTGCTACCGTTACACCACGCCCGCAGAGACTATTAATGAC
>Ga0224495_10001099_pt1 | contig 19826 bp, 25 predicted proteins | sample SF_Jul11_sed_USG_FD_168128 | JGI IMG/M metagenome (GOLD analysis project Ga0224495, IMG submission 168128) | Sediment microbial communities from San Francisco Bay, California, United States - SF_Jul11_sed_USGS_4_1 | ecosystem: Environmental > Aquatic > Marine > Sediment | place: USA: California... | reverse complement strand
CATAAATTTAGTGTCAATGGAAATTTGATTATTCTAATATAATAATTTTTATTCCTGACTTGAATAGGAACTAAGATGCAACAGCAAAAGCTCTGATATAAAAAACTGTCTTAGCCAAAGTTATTTTCTTTTCCCCTTGATTTTCTTTTTTTTTGCGATCTCTAAGAGGTCCTGAAGTGTTTTGCTTTCAAAGTAATTTTTCAAGAGCATACTTGCTTCTTTCCAGATTTCATGAGTTGCGCACTCAGTGGCTCGGTCGCAGAAATCAGGGTCATCCACGCAGTCGACAAGAGTGCACGAGCCTTCTAAGACTTCAATGATCTGACAGAGATTGATTTTCGAGGGATCCCGGGCTAATGTGTATCCTCCTCCTGCTCCTCGAACACTCTTAACTAGTTTGTTAAGCTTCAACGGGATGATGATTTGCTCAAGGTATCGGATCGAAAGGTCTTCTTCCTCTGAGATGTTTTTTAAAACCACGGCTTCTTTGCCTTCTTCGTAGTGAAGGGCAAGGTTGAGCATCAGTCTTGTTCCGTATCTTCCTTTGGTCGATAGCTTAATCATGCAAGTCTCCTTGAAGAAAAAGAAAACAAAGTCGTGATCATTTCTATTTAATATATAGATTTTATACGAATTCTAAAATTGATGTCAAGAAAAATGGTAGGAAAGAGGTAAGAAAAATTCTGTGGCCTCTGAAAGGCTCAGTTCACAGGAGGAATATTACTTGTGAGCTGTTTTGTTCTTTTTTCTGTCGATTTCGACGACGTCTTGTAATGTTGTCTTTTCAAAGTAGCTTTTCAAGAGATGACTGGACTCTTTCCAGATTTCATATGTCGCACAGGTTTTAATCCTGTCGCAATAATCTTCATCATCCACGCACTCCACAAGGCAACATGCGCCTTCCAGTGCATGAAGGATCTCACTCAGTTTGATTTTCGAAGGATGTCTGGCCAGGATGTAGCCTCCTCCTGCGCCCCGGATACTTTTTACGAGTTTATTGATCTTGAGCGGGATGATAATCTGTTCCAGATAGCGGATCGAAATATCTTCCTCATCGGAAATATTTTTGAGGATGATAGATTGGTTTCCGTGATTATAATGGTGGGCAAGATTGAGCATGAGCCGAGTTCCATATCGTCCTTTTGTAGAAAGCCTTATCATGGATGACTCCTCTTTTTATAAATTATTTAATATGAAATAGATAAAATCATATATAAAAAAAAATCATTTTTCAACATAAATTTATAAGAATTCTAAGAATTCTTTTCTCATTTACTTTTTTAAGATTTTTGATAAAATCGATAGAGATGAAAAAAATCACATTGATTTCTGTTTTTGTTTTGATCACAGGAGGAATAGCATTCATGGGTAAGAGCATGAGCGAAGGAGAAGTTGACCTTGGAGTCCTGCTTCCAAAGGAGATAAACGGATGGGAAGCAAAGGCGCCGGATGAGTTCTACGACCCCAACACAATATTTGATTACATTAACGGGGCAGGGGAGGTCTACAGGGCATACAATTTTGAGCGTCTCCTGGCCAGGCATTTCACCAAGGAAGCAGAACCACGGATTATCGCAGACCTTTTCGACATGGGAACTGCGAAAAACGCTTTTGGTGTTTTCACTCATGATCCAGAAGGAGAAGATGTAGGTATCGGACAGGATTCTACGTACAAAGGAGGGCTTCTCTCATTCTGGAAGGGGCGTTTTTTTATCTCTCTTTACGCTGAAGAAGAAACCGAAGGAGCCAAGGCAACTCTGATGGCCTTGGGAAAAATGGTAGCTTCCTCGATCAAACAAGAAGGAATCCATCCTGATCTCGTTTCTCTCTTTCCGCGGGAGAACTTGAAGGAGAGAAGGATTCAGTATTTTTATAATCATCTGATCTTGAATTATCATTTCTTTGTTGCAGACGAGAACATCCTTTTCCTCGGCAGGGAGACAGAGGCTGCTCTTGCGGCTTATAAAGAGGGGAATGAGATTGTCCATGTTCTTCTTGTCCGTTACCCAGGAGAGAGGAAGGCTGGGGATGCCTATAAAAGTTTTATCCAGGCCTACATGCCAGAAGCAAAGGATTCAGACCTCATTCGAACCGAGAATGACAAATGGACCGCTGTCCGCTTAAAGGGAGATTTGCTTATCATCGTGTTTGACGCTCCATCCGGCTCCCAAGCCGAAGCAGTGATCGCAAGGATCCTTGAGCGAAGCGAGTAAAAATAGGATCATGAAAGGAAAAAACAAATGGGTAAGAAGGTGATCACACGCAGGGATTTTCTCCGTGCGGCAGCTCTCTCTCCATTAGCCGGGGCATTGGCTCATGGGAGGAAATATTCCAGTGGCTCAGCCTCTTCTGATAAGTCACGTGTTGTTCTCATCCGGGATGAGAAGGCCTTATTCTCCTTCAAGAAGCCTGATCCAGAAGTTGTTCAGAACATGCTGGATGAGGCAATCACGACATTGCTGGATGAGAAAGATCCCGTTAAGGCATGGAAGCGGTTGATAAAGCCATCGGATGTGGTTGGTATAAAGTCTAATGTCATGCATTATTTGCCCACAACAGCAGAGGTTGAACAGGCGATAAAAAGACGTATGCTTGATGTGGGTGTATCTGAACAAAATATCGGCATAGATGACCGTGGAGTAAGACGCAATCCTGTATTTCAGAGAGCAACGGCTATCATCAATGCTCGCCCTGCTCGAACTCACCATTGGTCGGGAATTGGAGGCTGTATCAAGAATCATATCATGTTTGTTCCCAGCGCACCGGCTTACCATCCTGATTCGTGTGCGGATTTGGCGGCTCTCTGGAAAGAGTTTAATCTTGTAGAAAGAACAAAGTTGAATATATTGGTCATGCTCAATCCCCAGTTTCACACTGTCGGTCCTCATAGCTACAACGACAAATATGTGTGGGAATACAAAGGCATAATGGTCAGTCAGGACCCTGTTGCTGTGGATGCCATAGGGCTGAGGATCATAGAAGCCAAAAGACGTGAATATTTCGGAAAGGATTTGCCCATGCAGACGCCGGCCAAACATATCCGTATCGCGGACACAAAACACAATCTTGGCGTCAGCGATCCGAGCAGGATAGAGCTGATAAAATTGGGCTGGAAAGAGGGTATCCTTATTTAAATGCCTATCTACGAATACAGATGCTTGTCCTGCGGCAAGAAGTCGACCTTCTTCACATTGAGCGTAAAAGAATCTTTCACGCCAAAATGCAATGCTTGTGGTTCTCACGACATGGAGAAAATAGTTTCCCGTGTTGCCATTTCCCGTTCCGAAGGAAGCCGCCTGGAAAGCCTGGCTGATCCTTCGAAACTCTCAGGCTTGGATGAGAATGATCCCAAAAGCCTGGCCCGCTGGATGAAGAGGATGGGGAAGGAGATGGGAGAAGATATGGGAGAAGATTTTGATCAAGCCGTGGAGGAGGCGATCAAAGAAAGTGAAAGATTGAACGGAGACGAAGAAGGAGCAGAAGGGAGTGAGGACTTCTAATCGTTCTCCAGGGGGCCAAAGATCTTCATGCCGATTCTTACCATATTGGCTCCTTCCTGTATGGCCACTTGGTAGGAATTCGTCATACCCATAGAGAGACACTTCATCTCTATTCCTGCGATATCTAGAGCCTTTATTTTATCGAACAATTTTTTCGTCTCAACGAAGTAGGGACGGGCGTCTTCAGGGTTACCGAAGGCTGGTCCCATGGTCATCAAGCCTTGTATCTTCATGTTCGAAAATTTGGCTGCATCTCGGATAAGCCCCTCTGCGTCCTCGGGCCAGATACCAAATTTTTGCTTTTCCCTTCCGCTGTTGATTTCTATCAGAACTGGCATGATTTTCTCTATCCTCGAACAGCGCTTGTCGATATCTTCAGCAAGTTCCAGAGAATCCAGCGTCTCGATCATATCGAATATCTCTACGGCTTTCTTGACCTTATTCCTCTGGAGATGCCCTATGAAATGCCATTTGACCCTTTGTCCCACAAGGGCAAAGGCTCTCTGGGCTTCTTGGACATAGTTTTCACCAACAATTTTAACACCAGCTTCTGCAGCTTGGAGGATTTCTTCGGGTGTCCTTGTCTTGGCAGCTGCCACAAGCTCCACACCTTCAGGGAGTTCCTCCAGGACCTTTTTGACATTTTCAGCGATCATAATGCGTTTAGTAGACAGGTTATTTCATTGCTATAAAAAATTCAAGATCAACACTTCACCCTATCCATACAGAGGGCCACAGGATGAAGGAACCGTTACAATGGTTTTTTAGTAAGATACAAAATCTGGTAGAGACCCTCCAAAAGTTCACCCCAAACCCAAAGCTCTTACAACCTGAAATGGCATGAAATGAGGAGAGGTAAAATCTGCTTCTGGTGTGAGTCAGTAATACCTAAGTATTCTCCCATGAGAGTTCGGCCCTCTGCAAGCCTCTCCCACAGTGATTTTACAGGGGTAGAGAATGAAAGAATCACTACCCCTGGGGAAAGATAGGAAAAAGAGGTAACAATGGACGCAAAAATTCCTATGGGTCTTATAAGAGACTCCCATATCAAGCCTCAGGCAAAGCTCATTTATGGCTTGATCGCCACATATAGGCGCTATGATGATCCTAATGAACCCATAGTTGTTGACCAGAAACAGATGGCGCAAGATTTGAATTTGACAACGGTTCAGATAAGGTTTTGGGTCAGAGAATTGGAGAAGTCAGGCTGGATGATTAAGAAGAAAACCGGCAAGCATCACGAATACATTTTAATCTGCTTGCCAGGTGAAGAAGCCGAAAAGGAGCAGGAACCTTCAGGCGCTTATAAGTAAAAAATAAGGATGCTGAAATGGCTGTCAAAGACAAGAGAATTGAGGACCTCATCAATAGTGTCAGGGAGAGACAAATGAAGACTAATGGCAAGAAGCGAAACACTGATGGTGTAGAGATAGTCTATGAAGGGCCATATTTCTCTATAGTGCCGGATGCTCTTTTTAGAGACAGGTCTATCAAAATTCAAGCAAAGGGTGTATATGGCATACTACGCAGCTATGCGGAAAAGAAGAGACATGACCAAGATACAGCCACACCCATGGATAAGAAAAAATCTGTTACACAAGATACCTTAGCAAAAGATGCTGTGATGAGCATTAGGCATCTTTACTATTGGTTAAAAGTCTTGGATGGAGCAGGCTGGATAACCATAGAAAGAAGAGGTATGAATCAGTCCAATCGTTACATTTTGCACGCAAAAAAGAAGAGAAAGATTGAAAAATGATGAAAAGTACTTTTTCCTGGCGGGATCAGAACAATACTTCTGGTCCGGATCAGAAGTATACTTCTAACGAGATAAAAGAAGAGAATAGATGATAGTAATAGATAGATTCTTTAATAATAGAAGATATTTATATCTTCTATTCTCGGAGAGACGAAAAATGAAGGATTGTTACTTAGCTCCTCTGAAAAATCTTAAACGATTTTTCAGCAAAATGCTGAAGAAAGAATATAACAGGGATTTGAGAGGGAACGGCTCAAGTCCCAGTGACGGTTTGACAATGGACAATCAATGGACATCAACAGTACGGAAACGTACGATCAAAAGGTTCAAAACATATTTCGCCTTCTCAGGGAAGGCATCTCCTACAAGAAGTCAGACGGTACCAGCTATAGATTTGGCGAAAGCCCAGTCAGAGATATTATTGAGTTCATCCTTTATGAAGACCTGAGTCGCAAAGCAAAGGTCATCTGGATGGTTCTCTCAAATCTCTTTTACCACCGCAGACTAGATAATCCCTTCCGATTCAGCTATGAGCTTTGTGAAGAGGTGCGCCAATACTTCCCTGTTCTCCACTACAGCGACAAGACAGTGAGGGCTGCCTTGAGAGAATTGGTCAGAAAGCAGTATTTAACGAAGCCTCGTCGTGTGCTCTATAAGATGCCTGAGGCCCAGTACAAGTTGATTAAGCCGATAGGCTAGAAAGAACATTTCCAGGGTAGAGTATATCGTCTGCGACCAGGGTGGAATACCCATGAATTCCTGCGGGAGAAGCCCGGAGACAAGCGAACGTCAATGGCCCTGTAGATAGGTATATCTAAATAGAATTACACTGGAGAATTTGATCTGCAATGTAAAGAAAAAGAAAATTGAGGAAGCAAGAAGGAAATTCCGAACTGGATGAGAAACGAAATCTGAGAAAAAAGTTAAGATACTAAGATACGGACCGTTTTTCTATAAACTTTCTAGGAACAGAAAAATTCTGAAAAAATACCTTTTTCTACAGTTTATAGAAAAAACACTCTCTATTTTAGTACTTTAACCTTATTGTGGAGATCTCAAGTTTGTTATGGAGAAAAAAAGAGAATTGAATTTTGAAGAATGCATGTCTCAGTATAAATAGGTATAAGCATTCGAAAATCCCAGGAGGTAATACTGGCATATTTTTTGCTGATTAAAATAGGGAATGCTGGTTATATTTATACTCTCTTAGCACCAGCTATGACTAACAAATCCCAATACGATGACCGACATAGAGTTATTCTGGTATTATTCACAAGGAATGGGGGTGATATCTCATAGAGCAAATTCACCTAAAAGGGTGATTGACAAATCTTTCCCTTGAATTCATATTTAAACCATTGAATAAAGGATCAATATTGACTTGCCTCCGAATATTTATTTCAACATGACCACATTGTTTTCGACAAAATAATGAGGAAAGCGGGACTTGACCTTTTAAAACACTAGGGCTTATTATTAAACAATAGGGAGAGGAAGAAATGAAAAAAAGAATTTCTCTTGTCATTTGTTTTTTATTTATTGTTTGTTTTATCTATTATTGCAAAGCTCCCACTTCATCTGAGGCGGTTTTTCCAGAAGCAGCCTCAAAAACAGATTCAAGTTCTTCTTCAAATTCCGGGTCTAGTGGAGGGGGCATTGGAGGCTCCACCCAGGGCTCCTTTATTTTGCTGATGAAGGATAAACCTGTTGAAGATGCTGAGAAGATCCTGGTCACAGTCGATGAGATAAGAGTCCACATGGCATCTCCGGAAAGCTTTATCAGAGTTGTATTAGATGAGGAAAAGACTTTTGATCTGTTACTTTTGAAAAATAAAACAGAATCCATCGTTGAGAATGCTGATCTTAAAACAGGACATTATAACCAGATACGGATGTCAGTTGTCTCAGGGGAAATCGTATTCCTCGAGGAGAATGGCGAAGGCGGTGAAAAGGAAGTGAAATATGATCTTGAGATCCCAAGCAGCGAGATAAAAATTCCCGTTGAATTTGACATGGAGGCAGATGCCAAAGTGACGGTCTTGTTGGATTTTGACGCAGAAGACTCCATCAAAGTAACCAAACAGGGGAAAAAAGACAGCTATAAGTTGAGACCGGTCATAAAGGTTGTCAGCGTGAGTTATCAGCCTTAAGGGTGCTTTGTTGGCATTAATTTAAACTAAACCAGCATTATATAAAGGCAGAAAGGGAAATGATGATAGTAATGGGCTGAAATCTACTTTTTTGACTCCTTACAGCATAGAGATTTATGTCATATAAAGGTATCCACGACACCGCTGACAATACTGAATTGATGATGAGATTTGCTTGTGAGGAGATGATGGCCGCTGGGGGGTGTGTTCACATGATGGGGCTATGAGTGGCCTATGGAATGGCCGGTGAAAACCGTTTAAAGTATGAAAACTATGGTGCAGAAGATGGAGCGTTCAGGTAAACATGATGCGTGAGCATGGCCCTCCATGTGTTCTCTCTGGCTCCCCTGAAGGGCCTCTGGATACCTTAGAGATCGCCTGATTATGGATTACAATGACATTTCAAGCCTGATGGCCCTGGGGCCTCTTGGGGTAGATGATATCGCTGACTGTCTATGATTATGGAAAATAGAGTATATTCCAGAGTGACTTGGGGGAACACAACGGCAGGCGCAGATCTGAGATGATGCCCAGGGGTAGCATTGTCTGGAAGTACGACCCCCACCCCCCATTTTCCTGGATCAACTCACACATACGCCACCAAAACTAATCAATGGGTATGTCATCGGCCAAACAGCTTGTACAACCATGGGGCGGAGGTGAATCCAGTGGTATAAATTTCAGCAACCCCATGAGCGCATCAAAATGGCCCTGGAGTGTCCAGCGGCAAATGGTGGCGGCCCATCTCCACACAGCAGTCGTTGACACCTAACTACGCCTGAGCTACACTTTGCTCAGAAGGGAGGGTAAGATGGTAATGAAGAAAAGACCAAATAAGGATGAAACAAAATTAATAGATATTTTAATATACTCTAGAACAGGAATAACAAAGTTAGACCCTCCCGAAGAGGCTAAGAAGCTTCCTTATGTTAAACACCTCCCTAAAGACGGTAGAGCAATTTCTAATTATTCATTTTATGACCATGAAAATAAAGATTGGGTTAGGCACATTGCCCTGGGAAATGGGAAACTTAGCCGCATTGCTGGAGGGAAAGTGATATATGGTGGCTATCTCGCGTCAAAACCTGAAAATCCTGAAAAGGATCTGATATTTCCTTTAAGTACATTCCTCATCCAACATTTATCTTTTCGTGAAATAATAAATGTCCTTCTTGGGCTTGAAGACGACTTCCATAATTGTAGTTCTATCCTACAGAAATATCTCTTAATTTCCTTGTTGCCTAAGGAACAACGAGATGGTGCTGGTCAATTACTGCTGGTTGAACTGGAATATCTTTTAATTGTCATTAGGTCTTTATATGATCTTTTGCAGAAAATCTCAAAATTTGCGGCAGCACTAATTAGGAGTCTAGATGAACCACATAATCGTATTGTAGCGGAACTTCCCGACAGTTTTGCCAAAGTAGTAATGCATGGATCACATAGACGATCTAAAGATGAACTAATTCAGCGATATCAACTACCTCCTCCCATTGCAGAATTCTATGTAGCAGAGTCAGAGCATTTTCAGTGGATTCGTGATCTCAGAGATGAAATTGAACATCATGGCAAATCTCCTCGTTTAATTTTTGACATTGAGGACGGTATGGCTATTAAGGCTGATGAGGCACCATGGTCTTTTTTACCTATATGGAGGCCAGAGCTATTAAGGCAAAATGGATTGGGGTCATTAAGAGCGGTGTTCTTATATCTCATTTCTAAAGCTTTAGAATTGACGACACGATATGTAAGGGCATATTCGTCATGCATTAAAGTTCCACCAGCAATTGGCCCAGGATACATGTTTTATATTCGAGACTATTTTAGCCATCATCTAGTAGACCTTTTATCATCGCTTAATAATCCTTGGGAACGAGCCGTAGAGTCAAAAGCCATCTAAATATCTTAGGAAATTTTCTTTGATTTAGTCTCATCAACTAACATCTCTACCCTTATCTTGCAAAAGCAGCACAGATCTTGAGTATGCGGGCTGTTGTCAGCAAAAGGGGTTTTATGATGGGAACCAAGTGAAAGGAACTCTCTCCAGCCCGCTCAAGAGAGCCGAAGATATTATAGCATGAATTGCAATTGAGAATTTCAATGTTGATATTGTTACAGAGTAACTCCTTGCTTTTTCAAATTCTATAGAATAAAATCCTTCAAGGATGGGAATTAAAAAATTTACTTGGAAGAAAACAGGAGGAATAGTCTTTATTATCACCTCATAAGATAGACGAATGAGGGGGAAGGAAATTCTCAAAGAAAATCATAGAAGACGAGGGGGAAGTTATGCCAAGCAATAAGATCCATCAAGACCTTATAGCTAAAATTAAGAAAATTCTTAATCCGTTTCAGGATAAGCTCCTTATCGAAAAGCAAGATGGAGTTGGACTTATACAAGTATTTAGTGAAGAAGACATGACCGAAGGAGAGAGGAATAAATACAAGATTGCGTTTTCTGACATGCTTCTTTTAGATGATAACCGCCAGCCATTTATAGTAATTGAACCTGAGACATCCGCATCTCCCAAGACATTCGGAAGATCCATTCCTGTGTATACAATCGCCAAACAGATAATGGCAGACAGGCAATATCAAATTAAATCTCCCCTGTTTTTGATTATTGTTATTCCCGATGATAAAAAGAATCCCGGCCAGAAGAAATATAAGCTGGAAGATTTGCAGCGCAAAATGAAAAGCTCAATAAAACTTGAAGGATCTCAACTAGCAGATTTTACTTTTTGTCAGATCAGTGACTTTGAGGATACTATAGGAAAGATGATTGACGCCTCGAAGAGATAGACGAAGAAGGGGGAAAGGGATTCTCAAAATGATTTAGCGAAAAAAGCTAATTTAAGCAGAAGCACAATAAATACAGCAGAGTAGGGACAGCATATAGCGTTAAAAAATTTGTTTAAGATAGCAGAGGCTTTAGGAGAAGAGCCAGCAGATCTTTTCCTCACAGAGAAAGACAGAGAAGACATAACCTATAAAACAAAAGTCTTGTTTGACAGGCTGAGTAAATTCTTTGATCTTGAGGAGAAGAAAGAGAAAGGATAGGTGACATAAAGAGACAACAAGTGACATGAAGTGACATTTTTAGGATGGGGATTGTAATTTCTAGATAAGAAGCTAATTCTTATTAAGAATACGATGGGAGGTTTAAATGAAAACTAAAATTTTAGCTACTGTCTTAATCTGTGCTTACCTCACAAGTTGCGCGACTTTATTCAAAGGGACAAAAGAAGAAGTCAGCATCAACAGTGAGCCACAAAAAGCAGAGGTGTATGTAAATGGCCAGTTGATGGGAGAAACTCCACTTGCGCTTAAACTTGAATGTAAAAAGACTTATTCAGTCGAATTTAGAAAAGACGGATTTAAATCTAAAACTTACCAAATTACAAATCATGTTGGAGCAGGTTGGATAATTTTGGACGTTTTTACTGGCCTTATAGGAGTTATCATTGATGCTGCTACTGGCGCTTGGTATTCTCTAGACCAAAAAAATGTGAATGCAGTTTTAGAAAAGCAACAAGAGAATCCAATTAATCCTGAAGTCTTGTTGTTTTATTGATTACTAAAAGAATTTCTTCTTAAAAGGCAGGTGATAAAACAGTAGAAAGGAGGAATATCTAATATCAATAAAAAAAATGAAGAAAAAAGGGCAATCAAAACAGCTTGTCCCAATTGTGGCAATGCTTACCTAAATAAGAAAGAACTTCATCCTGGCACCCTGGAAGAAAAAATTGAGACAGAACTTGTGTATGAATGCCCAACCTGTAAAGTTTTGTTTCATAAAGAAAAGCTCAGATAATTAAAAAAGCAGCAGAGAAAGCCAAAAAGGCAATATGGCAAAAAATGGAAGATAAATACGATCTCTTACAAATAGTAAGCCGCGTCTGGGCTAGGTTTTACACCTTACCTGAACATAAAAACAGCAAAATAGAAGAATATTCGATCTTTATTGAAATTAAGAATAGCAATGATGAATGTTATCTTATTAATGCTAGAGAAGAAGATTTCTTATGGAAAGGAATGCTCTCAGGAATAACTTGGCAAGTTATTATGGATGAAGAAGAATTATATAAAAAAAGAGATTTACTAGGATTTGTTCATGTTAGATTTAGAGATAAACCGATAAAAATAAATAACAAGATATTAGATCCTTTCCCAAATTATGATTTTTTTTGGAATTACATAATAAAATAAAACTAAGGAAAAGAAAAATGAAAGCTCTTTTTACAATCTGCGGAGGGTGGGGAAACTGTGAGAATAAAGATTTGAGAAAGTTATTTGAGAGAAAAGAAGAAGAAGGGAAAATCTTTGAATGGCCTTCAGAACAACAGCTAGAAGAGCTAAATGAAATATGCTCTAGCTGCGAACATCCTTTAGAATTACATGAAGATGACTGCCCTGTCTGTAGGGGGACAGCCTTGAACACTTCACCCTTCCCCTTACCATCTAAGTTCTATGCAACCTCAATTACTCAATATTTTTATATGTGTATGAATTGTATGAGGTTTCTCTATTCTTCTAGAAAAATATCCTAATGCTCTACAAAAGGGGTCGCTACTACTGGCTAGACGTATCTATAAATGGGAAAAGAATACGGAGATCTCTGAAGACTACTAAAAAGCTCGAGGCTATAAGCACGGCTGGAGATCTCAAAGAAGAGTTAATAGCTCAACACTCAAAAGGCAAGATCTTATTCTCAGACTTCTGCGAGCAATACCTAGAGTGGGCCTGGTCCTCAAAGCCAGCCTCTACTCTCCGCGAGAAACAGCGTCTTGAGAAGATCCAGGAATTTTTTAAAGACTTAGACGTTCTCTATTTAGACGATATTACGCCTTACCATATAGAGCAGCTTAAAGCAGAGCTGAAGAGGACCGGGATTGATTTTCACTTTCACCTACTACGCCATTATTTCACAACTTCCTTAGTAGAGAAAGGAGTAGACTTTATCACGATCTCCGAAATCTTAGGCCATAGTAAGCTGACAACAAGCTTGATCTACTCTCATACAGATAAAGAGAGGAAGAAAAGAGCTGTTGATTTATTAAATTAATAAGGGATTATAATGAGTATAAGCATTGTTATCAAAGGATTAAAGTTCTCGTTTCCTGTTAGTTTTCTTGACTTCAAAGGTCATAATGGCGCTGGAGTGTATGCTATAATAGCGTATGATAAAAGTTTTGGTCCTGTTCCTTACAAGATAATATACTATGGAGAGGCTAGCAATTTCTCAAGGCCCAACTTTCTTACTTCCCATCGTAAATACAGCTACTGGACCAGAGAAGCAGATCCTCCAAGTCTTTATATAGCTATATATACGCGATTGCCTGAGTCAAGCAAGCAACAGAAGAAGGTTGTTAAAGCAGAACTCTTAAGTAGATATAAGCCTATCTGTAACAATTAAAATGGCTGTTTATTTTAAATGTAAAATTTGTGGAAAAGAACACCGATCACCAATTCAATTCGCAGACAAGGAATCATTTGAATCAACAGCCTTTATAAGAAATACTTTTGTTTGCGAAAAATGAACTACTCCCCAAAAACTGGACAGTGCAATAAGGTGCATTTTGACCTGCCATAACCTTGGAGGAGGTATGGTAAAATGGTCAACATGCGAAAGAGTTATGTCGCCACATTTCGAGCCAAAGTCGCTTTGGAGGCAGTAAAAGGGGAGAAGACATTAGCTGAACTGTCCAGTGAATTTGGGGTCCATCCTAACCAGATTCGCAATTGGAGAAAGCAACTTCTGGAGTGCCTTCCTGATCTTTTTACTGATCGAAGGAAAAAGAGAGATAAAGACCAGGAGGAACTGATCTCTGAGCTTTATCGACAGATTGGCCAGTTGAAAGTGGAGTTGGACTGGCTTAAAAAAAAATCGCAAACGCTCCTGTAAAAGGCAAGAGACAAGAAGTGGAATCGGCAAATAAAATGATATCGGTTTCCAGACAGTGTGATCTTCTAGGATTGAATAGATCATCCTATTATTACAGATCTGAGATAGATGATTCCTATAACGAATATCTGATGCGACTGATTGATGAGCAGTACACCAGGACACCTTTCTATGGGGTGGCGAAGATTACGGCCTGGCTTCATCGTCAGGGACATTGGGTTAACGAAAAAAGGATAAGACGGCTTATGCGGCTCATGGGGCTATTTGCCATTTATCCGAAGCCGCGTTTGAGTCAATCTTATCCTGAACATAGGAAGTATCCTTATTTATTGAAAGGAGTTACGATCGATCATGCAGATCAAGTTTGGTGTTCTGACATAACGTACATCCGGCTTCTTCATGGATTTGTATACCTGGTAGTGATCATGGATTGGTTCAGCCGTTATATCCTCTCCTGGGCCCTTTCGATAACACTGGAGAAAGAGTTTTGTATTGATGCTCTTATGAGAGCTCTTAAGATCTCAAAGCCTGAGGTTTTCAACTCAGATCAAGGACCGCAGTATACGAGTGAAGATTTTATTGAGATTTTGAAAAAAGACGATATTCGAATCAGCATGGACGGCCGTGGCCGGCTCTATGACAACATCTTTGTCGAGAGGCTTTGGCGGACGATCAAGTACGAGGAAGTTTATCTTCATGATTATCGCACCGTCTCCGAGGCTAGAGAAAGGCTGGCTTTTTATTTTGATTTTTATAATACCGAAAGGCCTCATGCATCAATAGAATACCGGACACCATTGGAAGTCTATTATGGGTTACCATCGGCACAAAAAGCCATTTTTGTATATAGGTAAGAACATGGATGAGAAAGAGATTGTCGATTATAGAGGCTCTCAGAGCATCGTTTTTTTGACAAAATGACGGATACTATGAAATCATTCAATGCAGGTACAAAATGCACCTTAAAGAAGCCTAATTTCTGTCCAGACAATGGGGAGACCCTCAATTGTCCTTATCATTCCTTTCAGGCGCAAGCGGCTGCGCACAAACCAAAAGAGCATGCGCAAGAGGTAAATCGTTGGGACGTCTTCATAATAACCATAACCGCAGCCAACAAAAAAAGGCTTTAGAGTATCGGCAAAAGACTCAATCTTATGTTTTTGAACAAAAGCGTTGAAGCTTATGAATAGTTCCGGAGAGGCATGGATAAATCCCTTTCGGAAATATCCTCTAAATTTAAAATATAAGCGAACAAAAAGAATGGCCGCTTTCAGCGTGTTAAAAACCGTGTAATTTTCCTTGAGATAATCTTCAAATGCAATCTGGCGACCGTCCATGTACAGAATCTCAGGAGTAACAAATTCCTCTAAAGGTATGTCGAACCTCGTAAGTAATTCATGACTGATTTTATAATTGTCCTTTTTCCCAAAAATGATGGCTCCAAGATCATACATTTTATCCTTGTAAGTGTATGAAAAGACTTTTCCACCCACGTAGCTATTTTTTTCATAAACAGTTACATCATGATAACCTAATTTTTTCAAATAATTGGCGGCCGAAAGCCCGGAGGCTCCAGCTCCGATAATGGCTATTTTCATGTTAACGCGTTTGTGAAATAAATTCCAAGATCTATTCATATTGTGTCTATTTTCAACCACTCAGTCAATTCCATGATTTTCCGTATTCCTGAATGTCTTATATTCGGTGTGATAATACTAGTCCAAAAAGTCAGCACTGCAAAAAAATGGAGTCAACCCTTGACTCAGGATGCTATCATTTTGATATATTAACGCTGAGCCTGAACACATAAATTCAAAGGGAGAATCATGAAAAAGGATTTCAGACGAAGGGAGTTCCTGAAGACTTTGGGTTGGGGGGCTGCCTCGCTGCATCTGGCCACATTTAACCAGCTCTATAAAAGGCAGGGAATCAGTCGAGGGCATCTGCCGAATATTGTGCTCATTTTCATAGATGACCTAGGCTATGCGGATGTGGGATGTTATGGCGCCAAGGAGTACGAGACTCCGAATCTTGATCGGATGGCTGAAGGCGGTATGCGCTTCACGAGCTTTTATGTCGCCCAAGCGGTGTGCAGCGCATCACGGGCCGCGCTCCTGACAGGATGCTATCCCAACCGCGTGGGGATTTTCGGTGCTTACGATCACAGAGCAGAAGCCGGAATAAATGATGATGAAGAGACCATCGCCGAAGTCCTCAAGAAAAAAGGCTTTGCAACCGGCATCTTCGGAAAATGGCATCTGGGACACCATCGGGAATTCCTGCCCCTTCAACACGGCTTCGACGAATATTTAGGACTCCCATACTCGAACGACATGTGGCCTATGGAGTATGACGGGAATCCACTTCCCGAAGGCCACTGGAAAAATCATCACCCCGTCTTGCCTCTGATCGAAGGGAACGAGAAGGTTGCCGAGATAAGAACGCTGGAGGACCAGGATACTTTGACTACCCGCTACACAGAGCGGGCGGTCCAGTTCATCGAGAAAAACAAAGACAGGCCCTTCTTCCTGTATGTCCCGCACACCATGGTCCATACGCCTCTCGGTGTTTCGGATAAATTCAGAGGGAAGAGCCGACAGGGAAAATTCGGCGATGTGATGATGGAGGTCGACTGGTCTGTCGGAGAGATTCTCAAGGCCTTGGAAAAGCATGGATTAACAAACAACACACTTGTGGTATTCACGAGTGATAATGGTCCATGGTTGAATTTCGGAGAGCATGCAGGATCTGCCGGACCATTTCGGGAAGGGAAAGGCACCTCATGGGAAGGCGGAGTGCGGGTTCCCTGCATCATGCGCTGGTCAGGACACATTCCTGCAGGGACAGTGTGCGATAAGATGGCCGCCACGATGGACCTTCTGCCTACATTTGCAGCCATGACCGGAGAGCCTCTTCCAGAACACAAAATCGATGGCGAAAACATTCTTCCTCTTCTCAGCGGCGATCCTGACGCGAATCCGCGCAATCATCTTTTTTATTACTATGGAAAACAGCTCCAAGCCGTCCGTCAGGGCAGATGGAAGCTTCACTTTCCGCATGAATACCGCTCATACGAAGGAGTTGAGCCTGGCAAAGATGGTCTTCCAGGTCCTTACGCTCATGGAGAGACTGGATTTGAGCTTTATGACCTAAAAAACGATATCGGTGAGAAACACGATGTGGCAGATAAGTATCCTGATGTTGTCGAGCGACTCAAATCATTAGGGGAAAAAGCGAGAAAAGAACTGGGCGATGGAGAACTGGTTGGCGAAGAGGTGCGTCCCCCGGACTGAATTAACAAAGAATACCTCTAGACCTATGAAACAAGTATTACACACAGAATGATGGCTGAGGTGAAGAAATGCCTCATCCCTCCATCGCCTCTTTGATATTAGCCACCGCTTTTCTTAGGTTATCCAGCGAGTTTGAATAGGATAGGCGGATATGCCCAGCTCCATGCTTTCCAAAACACTCTCCTGCCACTGTGGCCACGCCTGCTTTTTCTAGGAGCATAGAGGACATCTGGAATCCATCCAATCTTGTCTCTTCGACATTCGGGAAGATGTAGAACGCCCCTTCAGGTTTCGTACATTTGAATCCAGGAATCTGCCCAACGGCTTCATAAATGTAATCCCGCCGTTTTCGGAACTCTTCGAGCATTTTGTAAGAAGGATCCTGATCGCTCGTAAGGGCTGTCATCGCTCCCCATTGGGCAAAGGTGTTGACTGAAGTGACCATGTATTGATGGTATCTCAGCATTGGATTGACGAACTTTTCCGGTCCTAAAACATAGCCAATCCTCCATCCTGTCATGGAGTAGAATTTGGAAAATCCGTCCAGGATGAGGGTTCTGTCTCGCATCCCCGGTAGAGTTGCAATGCTTATGTGTTTGGCAGGGGAATAGACGATCTTGCCGTAAATTTCATCGCTTAAAACCACAAGATCAAATTTCTCTGCCAAAGAGGCCACTCTCTCTAAAGTTTTTGGCTCTATCACTGAACCGATTGGATTGGAAGGACTGAGCAGAAGAATCATTTTTGTACGGGGTGTGATTCTCTGCTCTATATCAAGGGGATCTGGCTGAAAATTGTTCTTTTCGTACAAAGGATAACCTAAAGGTTCGACATAATTCGTGAGTGCAACCATCTGGTAATTCAACCATCCCGGATCAGGGATCAGAATCTGATCACCAGGATTGAGCAAAGCATTCACTGCCAGATAAACACCTTCAGCGACTCCGTTGGTCACGATGACCTCAGAGTTTGAGCTGTACTTAAGCCCATACTCTTCTTCTACCTTCTCAACAATGGCTTGACGCAGCTCTGGGATACCGGCATTCGGACAATAATGATGTTTCCCTTCCTTTAATGCCTGGATGGCAGCCTCCACGATATGATCAGGCGTGTTAAAATCCGGCCTTCCTATCTCCAGATGAATGATGCTCCTTCCCTGATGTTCGAGCTCTCTCGCTTTATCAAACACAACCCGAATCTGAGAGTACGGAATGCGTTGGGTCTTTATAGATTCCATCAGCCTGACTCCTATTTATGATTTTTTGCTCCAGCCACATTTCTCCATTTATACATCATTTCATCCCTTGAGTCTTTATTTATTTAAATGAGCTCATTGACCCTGTTTTTTATGTATGATAAGTATCAGCCATGATGCAAAGGAGGCTTCGTCATGAAAAAAAACTCATCATGGATTCTTGGAATCACATTCCTTTTAATAATTTTGTTTTGGCTACTCGTTTGTAAAAAGACTACCGATACCGAGGAGAAAGCGATGAAGCTAGGATTCACAGTTGAGGAAGCAACGATCGCCGATATTCATAGTGCCATTAAAGCCGGCCACATCACCTGCCGACAACTTGTCGAATATTATCTCAACCGCATAGAATTCTATGACCAATCCACAGGATTGAATTCTATCGTCGTCATCAATCCAAACGCCCTGAAGAGAGCCGATGAGCTGGACATAGAGTTTAAGCAGACTCAAAAACTCCATCCTCTCCATGGGATTCCGATAATCGTCAAAGATAACTACGAGACAAAAGACCTGCAGACCACAGGGGGGTCCCTGGCCTTCAAGGGATTCATCTCTCCCGACGATGCGTATCAAGTCAGAAAGCTTCGAGAATCGGGGACTATCATCCTGGCCAAATCCAACATGGCGGAATGGGCCTTCAGTCCTATGCAAACGGAAAGCTCCATCGCCGGCACGACCCGGAATCCCTACGACCTGGAGCGAGTACCTGCAGGATCGAGCGGAGGAACAGCGGTTGCAGTGGCGGCAAACTTTGGGACTGTCGGTCTGGGAACAGATACTGGAAACTCCATACGCGGTCCCTCCTCCCACTGCTGTCTGGTGGGCATCCGTTCAACCATGGGATTGACAAGCCGGGATGGGATCATCCCTCTTTACTTGCGAAACGACATCGGTGGTCCTATGGCCCGAACGGTTGAGGACGCCGTAAAAATCTTGGAAGTGATCGCTGGCTATGACCCTGCTGACCCCATCACCGAAAAGAGCAAAGGTAAAATCCCTGATCGCTACATGCCATTTCTAGACAGAGAAGGACTCAGAGGTGCACGGATCGGAGTGTTCCGCTATTATACGGATAAGCCTACAGCAGATCCTCAGATCATAGGACTCTTAGATAGAGCTATCGATGACATGAAAGCTCAAGGGGCAGAAACCGTGGACCCTTTTGTCATTCCTGAGTTCGAAGCGCTGACGAAAGACATCTGGTGCGACATGTTCCAACACGACCTGAACAATTATCTGGATTCTCTCGGGGATAAGGCACCATTCAAAACACTTGTCGACATCGTGAACACCGGACTTTATTCCCCCTACATCGAAAAAAGACTAGAGCGTGCGTTACAGGTCCCAATAACTAGGGATCCGATGTGCCAGGATCTCTATAATGAGCCCCGAAATATTGCTTTTCGTGAGGCTGTTTTGAAGGCCATGGATGAGCATGAACTGGATGCCATCGTTTATCCCACCTGGAGCAATCCCCCGCGGAAAATCGGCGACAACGAGAGTCCAGCCGGAGACAACAGCCAGCTCATTCCTCCACACACAGGCTTTCCAGCCATCACGGTGCCTATGGGCTTTACCTATGACAATCTTCCAGCAGGGCTGCAGATCGTAGGGAGGCTGTTCGCTGAACCTGATATCATCAAAATTGCCTTCGCATACGAACAGGCCACCAAACGCCGCCGTCCACCTGCAAAATTTCCTCCCTTGGTGAGATAATTCAATCCAAGGATATCACCTGGTTGACATTCGAACTCCCTTCAACAAATTGAAATTCTCCTCCAGCTATGCTATAAACATCGATAAAATTTGCGGTACATCTGATGTTCCAAACTGAAATTATCATATTCATTCAGTCTTTTTCCTCGGATTTCCTAACCAATTTTTTCAAATTCTGGACGACGATTGGATATCCCTCCTACATTACCGTTTTTCTGATAATTATCCTTTTCGGTATAAAATTCAGA
>Ga0224495_10001098_pt1 | contig 19852 bp, 16 predicted proteins | sample SF_Jul11_sed_USG_FD_168128 | JGI IMG/M metagenome (GOLD analysis project Ga0224495, IMG submission 168128) | Sediment microbial communities from San Francisco Bay, California, United States - SF_Jul11_sed_USGS_4_1 | ecosystem: Environmental > Aquatic > Marine > Sediment | place: USA: California... | reverse complement strand
CTATCTTTTCTAATTTCATCTTTACTCTTAGAGTCGTAATATTTAAATTCATAAGTGCAAATTGCCACTGCTTTATCACCAGATTCATCGAGCTGAACAACATTTACTTTAAAATCTCTTAGTCTAGAGAAATATTTACTTAGATCAGCGGGTAATATACCATTAGTTTTTTTACTTTCTTTTAAAATACTTTCAAATATTTTTTTTTCTTTATCAGTGGTCATACTTTTAGCTTTTGCAATATCTTTTCTCTTGCAGGCTTCAAAAAAACTAGTTATTAAACGTGATATTATTTTTTCTTCCAATTCTATGTCTTGAACAGCAAATGAAGAGAATCCAAAACTAAAAATTATACCCATCGCAAGTATTATTGATATTATACGCTTCATTTAATCTCCCATTATACTTAAATATTCATTAGTTAATTCGGAATTTTCTGTTTAAAAATAAATTTTAATTTAAATAACTTGGTATATTTAGAAAATGAATTATTCTTAATGATTATTAATTTTTAAATTAAAAAAAAATTGATCTATTTTAATTTTCTTCGATAATTAATTTTAGAAAATGACAAAAGGTAAACTATGAGTGACAAAGAATATGATAAAGATACACTAAAAAAATTACAATCAAAAGGTGTCTTTGACAGCAGTTTAGATCCTCTTGTTTTAAGTCAGAGCGACGAAGAGCGAAAAAAACTTCAAGAAGCTCTAAAAAAAGATAAGGAAAGTCAGGCTGAAAAAGAAAAAGAAGATGATAAACAACCAACACTTGATACTACAAAACAAATTAAAAAAGAAGAAACCCTCTGTATAAGAACCCTGCAATTTTTACAGGCTCTCTTTTTTGGTAAAAAGTCGGCTCACTCAAGTAAATTTTTCCTTAAACGAGAAATGCTTGCTGTTATAGATGGATTTTCACCATTATTTTATGATAACAAAATACAAAAAATAAAAGTTAATTTCCCTGAATATATTTACCAAATATATAAGCAATTAAAGCAGTTTGATAATTTATTTGAGGAAATCTTTTTAGAAGATGCTGAGATTAATTTTAATTCTGATATTCTATTTCTTAATTTTGTAGACAGCCTTCTAACAGATGATGATAAAATCTTCCTTGAGTCAATCAACAAAAACTACTTTTTCGATATTATTTCTAAAGAACAGAACTCAGAAGAAACTTTTAAAGAAAAATTAAATGAACTAAAATCAAGAATAGAAAAGTATAACAAGCTAACTATTATGCAATATACAAGTTATTTCGAGAGATTAATAATTCTTTCACAGTATGGATTTTATGGATTTTTCAAAATATTTGATCCACATTTTAGTGAAGATCCAAACTACAAACCAAATTTCAATCCTATTTTTGGTGATAAAGGAGTGAGAGAACTTCAAAAAATTAATAACTATCTTATTTTAATTGATTTTCAAAATATACCTGAAAATATTTTAATTCATTTAAATAATATTATAAACGCTCTATATAAAAAATTAGAACTTAAAAAGATTGATTCTGAAGGTAAAGAAAAGCACGAAGAGCATTTAGATAAACTTTATAACAGGTTAAAATCATATAAACCAAATTTCATTCCTGAATTAATTCAAAAAATTAACGACCTAAACAACAAAAATATAATTGATGCTCTAATAAAAGTAATGACAGATAATTACGAATACAAGCCTTCTGTTATTCCAAAAAAAGAGGGATTTCTTTTAAAACGTTATATTAAATTAACAATTGCCAAAAAATGGTTTCAATTAAAAAGATCATACAATGAAATTAAGGCAAACATAATTCAGGACAAAATTATGAGTTTTTTTAATGTTACAAGTGTGATGGAGCTTTCGAAGATTGAAAATTATAATGGAGAAATCAGTGAAAAGCTTGTTGAAAAAGGATTGGAAGGATTTAGGTATGTTCAACTATTATCAATTTTTAAGACTTTTTATGAAAAAATGTATGATAATGATATTAGAAAAAAAATTAACAAGTTATTAGTGGAAGGTGATTTTCTTAAAAAAAGAGAGCAAAGTTTATTTTCTGAAGCTTATTACACTCTTGATAAAGTTATAGAAAGTCTTTCAGCCATTGAATCCGAATTAAGAGAAGAGGAAAAAGATGTTGGACAAATCTTAAGATTTTCGAGGGGTGAAATCCCTGATTCTGGCTACCAAATTGTTATTCAAAGAAAACTCAGTGATCTTGAAATTCGTATTAATAATATTTTAAAAGATGGGATGCAGCACTATAAAACAATTTTGGATAATCTAAAACTTGCAATAGATGACTGGAAAACCTCAAAACCACAATATATTTCAAATATTAAGACTGTTGCAGGATCTAGCAACAAGTCTTTTTTAAATGATGTTATTAAAGCAGAAGCTAATATAAGTTATTTTATAGAACTTGTTTATAGTTTTGGTATACTTCAAAACTAAGTCTCACTGTTTAATAGCATTTATTTAAATCATAAATAATAGTTATATTAGTTTTGAATATTTTTTTATTATTATGAAAGAAAATAACCCAAAACTAACACAAAGGTATAAAATTGAAAATTGCAATTTTAGGGGGTACATTTAATCCCATTCACAACGGACATCTATTGATTGCTGAACTTGTAAAAGATGAATACAACTTGGATGTAGTTTATTTCATCCCAGCTAATATCCCACCACACAAGGATTTTAAGCCTATAATTAGTGATAATCATCGTATTAAGCTTATTGAGCTTGCCATTGAATCTAATCCACACTTTAAAATCTCTGATATAGAAATTAAAAGAGGGGGGATATCATATACAATTGATACAATTAATTATTTTTATTCCAATTTTGATATTGAGAATCGTATTTTCTTAATTATTGGTGGAGATTTAATTAAAGATATTTATACATGGAAAGAATATGATAAACTCCTTTCTATTGTGGATATTGTGGTTGTGAATAGAGGTAACAATGATGTAGAAAATAATTTAAAAGAGTTTCCTTTTATAAAAACAATTAGTTCTATTAAATTTAGTGTTAGCTCAACCTTGGTTAGAGACAGGATTTCAAAAGATTTATCCATTAAATATCTTGTACCAGATAGAGTTGAAGAATATATAAAAACTAATAAACTATATAAATAACTACCTTAAAGCGTTTCAGATTCATGTACCTGATAAATTAGCTCCCCACAAGCTTTGCAATGAACTGCATCTTTGTCATGGTACTTTAAGCCACATTTTTTGCATATAACATCTCTTTTTGCAGTAGTAGCAAGGAACTTACGAATTAAACTCCCAATCTGCCATGGCAAAAAAATTACTCCACTAGCAATCATTAAAATTGTAACAAGCTTACCACCTAAGGTAACAGGAATTAGATCGCCAAAACCAACTGTAGTTAAAGTTACAATTGTATAATACACTGCATCAAAAAGACTTTTAATTTTATTTCCATCAGGAAGTGGTTGCCCTTCATGAATATAATAGAGGTACTCCTCATAAAAAATTAGACCTGAACTGACAAACACTATGGAGAAAATTGTAAATATAATTCTAACAATAATTAATTGATCTTCTTTAACCTTACCAAAGAAGAATCTCTCATCCCGTAAGTATCTTAAGAATCTTAGTATCCTAAAAACTCTTATCATCCTAAAGATTCTCATAAATTGTAGGTTTTCTAATGTGAAAAAAAATGGTAGGATGCTAATTAGGTCAATCAGAGAGTAAATATTAAAAAAATGTTTTAGCTTTTTCTTTGCCACCCACATTCTTAGAATATACTCTATTATAAATATAATAATAATAACAAATTCAACAATATCTATAACTTTTAAAAGAGTTTTAGATAATTTGTGTTCATAAGTACTTACAACGTAAGTTACACATAAAACAAAAATTAGAAAAACTATTGTAAGATCAACGAGCTTTCCGAGGGGAGTTTCAAGGTCATTAAAATAAAAATTAATTTTTCCTTTAACAGTCATTCCCTCGGTGGGATTAACTTTAGGTTTATTTTCCTTCATAATCACATTTTCATAATAGAATGTGATTAATTATCGTTAACTTTGTAAATTAGTATTAATTTTTTGTAAATCTCCTCCTTAGTATAGATAGCAGAGCTTGTGTATCAACAAGGAAATAAGCACCAACCTCAAGGTCAATGTCTTCACTATCAGTAATTCCAAGGTTTTCGAGGATATGTCTCTTTTCTGACAGAAGAAATAACAATATTCCAGTAATAAAATCAATTTGTTCTTTACTAAATGAAACTTCTTTTTCATCGTTCAGTACTTCTTCTATAAGCTTTCCCGCACGTTTATAGTAGTGTGAGAAGTGATCTTCTTCAATAGCAAATCTAAACAGCTCCCTTAATTCCTTAGCCTTCTGAACGTTATTAACTTTAAAATAGACTTCACCGTCTTCTCTTTCTTCAAGCATATAAAGATCCTCATAAATTATAATTTATTATACTAAATAATAATAAATAATAGTAATTTTTTGTATAAAATGTTGAAAATAAGCAGTTTACAAATCTTTTAATTAAAAAAGAACTAAAACGCAGCAATGTGTTTTTATTACAAAATATATTTAATTTGAAATGGGTTATTATTTTACAGCAGATTTTTAATTAATTGCTAGTATAATTAATTGTGCCGGAGGTCGGAATCGAACCGACACGAGGTTGCCCTCACGGAATTTTGAGTCCCGCGCGTCTACCAATTTCACCACTCCGGCTAGAAGTCTCAATGGAAAATGTCTAAAAATATTTTAACTGTTAAATTGTTGTTTTACAGTTTGTTTTAGATTAATTTTACTTTAGTTTTAATAATTTAATATGTTACAACGGCTAATTAAACGATTTTGAATATGAAAGTCAAGATTTTTTTCTCTATGACGACAAGTTATACCTAAATTTATTAAATTACCCTTTGAGTTTATATTTATTATGATTAGATTAACTATTGAAGATAATGGAACAACGTTTAGCTCATTCATTGTTGAGGGTCACTCTACAGTTGGAAAAAAGGGTAATGATATACTTTGTGCTGGTGTATCAGCTTTAACTCAGGCTATAGTAATAAGTATTAAGACTATTTTAAAGCTGAATGTTATGCTAGAAAAAAGAGATGGCTATATTTATTGTGAAATTCCATCTTCAATGGAAAAACAAGAAAAAGAAGGTATAGATCTTCTTGTTATGACCTTGATTTCTGGTTTTCAGGATTTGAAAAACCAGTATCCAAAAGAAATTGATATTGTTTGGCATAGTGAATAAAATAATTTTTTATTTTGGATAATTCTTGGTTAATTATATTTATAAGTTCATTTTTATGATTTAATAAATCCACAAAATACATTAAAATTTAATGAAAAAACATGGAATAATAAGTGATTTCAATGTGTTGCATATAAATTAAAAAAAACATTATACTATTAAGGATAAATAGATGAAAAGATTTAACTTGTTTATATTTGGATTATTACTATTATTTTCAGTTCAATCAGGTATTTATTCCTCGGAAACTGATGATCCCACTTTAAAGCGGGTAGTTTTGGACAATGGAATGGTGGTTATTCTTAAGGAAAAAAGGGATGTACCAATGGTTGCCATGCAGGTATGGGTTAAAGCGGGTTCAATAACAGAAACAAATAATATGGGAAGCGGCTTGTCTCATTACTTTGAGCATATGTTGGGGAAGAGAACTAAGATTAGGAAGACAGAACAATTTTATAATGATATTAGAAGGATGGGAGGGTCTGATGCTAATGCCTATACCTCCTATGACAGGACAGTTTATCATTTTACAATTCAGAGTGAATATGTGAATGAGGGTATTGAGGCAATTAGTGATATTATGCAAAACTCAGTATTTGATGATAAGGAGAGTGAGAAAGAGATACAGGTTATTTTAAAAGAAATTAATATGGGAGATGACAGTCCTGGCCGATATTTATGGAAACTTTTTATGCAGACTATCTTTACTACTCATCCTTACCGACATCCTGTAATTGGCTACCGTCACTTATTCAAGTCTTTAACTAAAGAAGATATGTTAAATTATTATAGGTCAATGTATTCACCTAATAATATGATTTTAGTTTTAGTTGGTGATTTTGATAAAAATCTTGTGCTAGAAAAAGTTAAAACTTCATTTAAAGATTTTAAGCGTAAGAAATTACCACCAATCTATATACCAAAAGAACCGCTCCAAAGAGGATTTAGAGAGGAAGTTAGAGAGTTTCATGTTAATACTGCGAAAGTTGTTATGGGGTATCCTAGTGCTGATGCACTATCAGACGATGTTGCAACATTGGATGTTTTAGCAATCATACTTGGACAGGGTGAAACATCACGGTTTTATAAAAGATTAAAGGATAGAGAGCAACTTGTGAACAGTATTGAAGCTTCTTCTTGGACTCCAAAAGACATTGGGATTTTTGAAATTGGTATTGACTTGGAAGAAAAGAATTTAGCTAAAGTATTTAAAATAATTAATAGTGAAATTGAAGAAATTAAAAGAAATGGAGTATCAGAGAAGGAATTAAAGCGAGCTAAACAAAAAGTTCAAGTGGGTGCAGTATTTAAGATGCAGACTCTTGGGGGATATGCTAGAAGTCTTGCTTATGGTGAGTTTTTAGGCAATATTCATTACGAAAAGTATTATTTAGACGCTGTTAATCATGTTACTAACAATGATATCAAACGGATTGCCAATAAATACCTGAAAAAAGAAAGATTAAATATTGCAACTCTTGTTCCTAAAAATGATAAGAAGAAACTTACTAAGTTAGAAACTGTTTCTAAAAATAAAAAGGGTAAGGTTGAAAAAATAATTCTTAGGAATGGACTTACACTCCTTCTTAAAGAAGATAGGACTCTCCCGCTGGTAGGCATTAATGCAACATTTAATGGTGGTTATCGATATGAAAATGTTAAGAATCAAGGTATTTATAATTTATTAACTAGTACACTTTTAAAGGGAACTAATAATAAGTCTGCACAGCAAATAGCTGAAACTATTGAAGATACAGGTGGATCACTTTCTGCTGATAGTGGATTGAACTTTATTTCAATGGAAGGAGTTTTCTTAAAAAAAGATTTTCATACAGGATTTAAGCTTTTACTAGAGAGCATTTCTAATGCCAATTTTCCTGAAAAGGAAATAGAAAAGGAAAAGAAAACTATATTATCTGATATTAAGAAGAGAGACGATGATATTTGGCGTGCAAGTAGATATCATATGAGGCGAGTGCGATTTAAGGGACATCCATACTCGTTTGATGGCATTGGTACAAAGGAAAGTATTAAATCTATAAAACGTAATGACCTTCTAAAGCTTTATAAAGAAGTAATTACTCCTAAAAATATGGTTCTAGCAATATTTGGAGATATTAACAAAAAAGAAATTATTAAATTACTTTTGGAGAAAAGTTCATTTAGTTTAAGAAAAACCAAATTAGCAAAGGTTAACAAGATTCCTAAGCTTTTAAATGTAAATCAGGAAACATTTTATACTAAAGAAAAGCGTCGGCAATCAATAATAAAGATTCTTTTTGATGTTCCAGGCTACTATAGTGAGGATAAATATCCTTTTATTCTTTTAACACACATATTTTCAGGGATAGGAAGTCGTTTGTTTTTGGATTTAAGGGGTAAAAGAACACTTGCATATGCTACAGGTGGTTTCTATGAACCTAGAGTGGATACTGGTCTCTTCCTTTTCTATATTGGAACAGAACCTAGTAAAAAAGATGAAGCTATTAAGGGTTTATTCGAGCATATTAAAAGAATTAAGACCGAATTAATCAGTAAGCGAGAGCTAGAGATTGCCAAAAACAGTGCAATTGGTCCCATTATAAAGAGATTACAGAGTTTGAATGGTCAAGCATCAATTCAAGCCAGTAATGAAAAACTTAAATTAGGATATGATTATCACTTAAAACTTATAGAAAATCTTAAAAAAGTTACTCGTGAAGATATTAAAAGAGTGGCTGATAGGTACTTTACTCTGGATCGCTATGTGCTTTCAATTGTTGAGTCAAAGATTAAATAAAGTATTTTTAAAATATTGTCTACTATTATTTTTATAAATTAAACTTTAGTTTATAATTAGTTTTTTAAAAAAATCTTGACTTAAATGATTTTCAAATCTAAATTTTGGTATGCAAAAAAGTAATTTATAATAAAATGCATATTTATATAATATTTAATATTTTAAGGGAGTATAGTTTGTGAAAACAGTGAAAATAACATACCAAAAGACCAATAGCATTAAAAAATGTCCTGTTTGTGATAAAGATCATGTGCACAGAGAGGAAATTGAGGAAAGTCCTGATAGTAGAACTATTGTCACGCACTATTACGAAGGATTAGAGATTTTAGGCATTCATGATCCAGCATTTGCAAAGGACGTTATGCCAGAAGCCGATCTAAAGGTAGTTACGTCGGCTTACGTCTTCTTTTTAAAACATTAATTAACTTCTTACCAATAAATTAGGTATTTATTTTTATATTATCTAACCCGCGGCAAAACGTTTATTAATAAAAAAAATATAGATTAACTTTTTGTTATTTTTTTGTTTAAGACTAATATTTAGGCGGTTAATTATGATAAACCAAGTGCTCAAGGATTTATTATCCAAAAACATTTCCGAAAAGATTAGTGATGGCACTTATAAAAAGGAACGTATCATAAAAAGTCCTCAGGATATCGAAATTAAAGTTGATGGATTTGTCAAACCTTTGCTGAACTTCTGCTCAAACAATTATCTTGGATTAGCTAATCATCCTAAAATAAAGGAAGCCGCTAAAAGTGCTTGTGATACTCATGGTTTTGGGATGTCTTCTGTTAGATTTATTTGTGGAACTCAGGATTTACATAAAAATCTTGAGAATAAAATATCAAACTTTCTCCAGACCGAAGATACAATACTTTATAATTCATGTTTTGATGCCAATGGTGGACTCTTTCAGAATCTCCTTAGTTCAGAAGATGTGATTATTAGCGCTTCCCTCAATCATGCAAGCATTATTGATGGTGTTAGACTTTGTACTGCCAAAAGAATGATATTTAATTTTGATAATATGAGCGAGTTAGATAATAGACTTAGTGAAGCTAAGGACTGCAGAGTCAAAATGGTTGTTACCGATGGTGTTTTCTCTATGGAAGGTGAATTAGCAAAATTGGATAAAATAAGTGCTTTGTGTAAAAAGCATAATGCCATGTTAGTTGTTGATGATTCCCATGCAACCGGGTTTATAGGTGACAATGGTAGAGGAACTCCTGAATATTTCAAGGTTGAGAGTGATGTCGATCTTTATACTGGCACACTAGGTAAGGCTTTGGGTGGTGCAACAGGGGGGTATATATCTGGCAATAAGGATCTTATAGATTGGTTTAGAAATACATCCAGACCATATCTATTTTCAAATTCCCTTGCTCCAACAGTTGTTGCAGGAGCTATAGAGAGTATAAACATTATCAAAAGCGATGAAGGTAGAAAATTAAGGATAAAATCCAAGGATAACACTCATTATTTTCGTGAATCAATGAAGCAAAATGGTTTTAACATTAAAGATGGTATCCATCCAATAGTACCAATTATGCTTGGAGACGCTAAAATTGCTACTAACATGGCAGATGATCTTCTTGAAGAAAGAATTTATGTTATAGGATTTAGTTATCCTGTTGTACCAAAAAACACTGCAAGAATTAGAGTACAAATATCTGCTATTCACACCAAAGAACAACTTGATTATGCAATTGAATCGTTTGTTAAACTGGGCAAAAAGTATAAGGTAATATAATGAAATCAATGTGGGCTTATGTTTACAACGGTACAAATGTTTTAAAAAAACGTGTCCCCATACCCAGCCTAAGACCTAACGATGTTTTAATTAAAATTGAAAAAGTATCTATTTGTGGCAGTGATTTTCACATATTTCATAATGACGATTGGGCTAAAGGAACTATAAGTCCTGGCATTGTAATTGGTCATGAGGGCTGTGGTACAGTTATTGCCATAGGTCCCAATGTTAACAATATTAAATTGGGAGATTATGTTGCACTAGAATCACATTATGCATGTCAAAACTGTGAATCACTTGGTAATACAGCCGATAATTGTTCGCATTATGGTATAATTGGTATACATGGTACAAGTAATGGCATGAATGATCGTGAGATTGGCGGAGTATTTGCTCAAATGATTGCTATACCAGAATATTGCTGCTACAAAGTTAGTGATAAAATCATATCTTCAATTTACCCTTCCCTTCTTGAACCTGCTGGTAATAGTTGGGAAATTATTCGTTTTATTAAGCACAGAAATTTGCCAAATCATTATGCTATCTATGGTTGCGGACCTCATGGGCTTAATATGCAATTATTTGCAAGATATGTTGGCATAAAAAATATTATTGCATTTGAAACCGATCCATGGCGACTTAATTTTGCAAGAGAGTTTGGTGCAGCACATCATGTTTTGAATCCCAACGAAACTACTGTGAATGAAATATTAGATTTAACAGAAGGGCAGGGATTTGATCTGGCAATAGATATGGTTGGTAATATTGATGTTGTTAAGTCTTGTAAAGAGAATATTCGTGATGGTGCTATGATAATCCTCTTTGGATTGCCTCGTCATGAAGGTCTAATTTCTCATGGAGAAAACTTTTCTCAAATAATTTTTAATAATCAAGAACTAGTTGATGAGTACAATGGAAAACGATTTATGATCCGTGGTTTTACTGGAAGGACGAATGAAACATGGATTGAACTGTTAAATGTTCTTGATAGTAGTGAGTGGTTAAGAGAGAAATTATCCTTACCGTTAACTATGATTGGAAGCCTAAATAAGCTCGAAGATTTTATTAAAAACCCTTCCAAAAACTTTTTAAAGATTGGCATGACCTCTTTTGATTGCAATGATAAGAATAATTTTTGATTTGGATAATACTTTAATTGATGATAACCCAGTAAATTATCAGTTACAGTTTGTATTACAAATTATATTAATATTTGTTAATTCATTAACTAACAATATCTTTTATCATTTTCAATTTTTCAATTTCCTCAATTTTAAAATCTTTGTCTATATGATTAAGAAAATCATTAATATAGCTAAATAAATGCTCTGCCGATAGTAGTCTTGGCAGAAAAACATAATCTGCTCCCTCACTGTACATTCGCAAAGCTCTTGCGGCACTTTCCGCTGTTACAATAATTTTTGCATTGGGTGAAACCTGTTTGATTTTTCTGATTAGTTTAAGATTATCAGTTCCCTTTAAAATTGTGTCTGGAATAGTTGAAATTACCAACTTTGCATTTTCGAGATGTGCATGATGGAGAGTATCCATATGACTTATATCACCATATACAGCTTTAACACCCATTGAGTGAAGAGTTTGGTGTACAAATGGATTAAAGTCAACAACCATGATTTTTTCGAGGATTTCTTTGTTCATGTTATTAATTGTTTGTATAAGAGAGCTTGCTACCCTAAAAAAACCCAGAATAACTATCTCTTTCTCAATTTTAGAATCATCTTCTTGTGGTAAATTGTTAATATCTTTGATACCAATCTTTTGGATGATTTTATTCATGGCTTTTTGAAGGGGATGGCTGAATTTTATCATGTAACTTGATATTATAGAAGTAATAACAAATATGAATATGACAATAGAAAGTATATCTTGACCGATATGTCCCTTAGACAAACCAATTGCAGCAATAACTAATGAGAATTCACTGATTTGTGCAAGGTTTGTTGGTACCAATAAACTAATACGATTTCCATTTTTTAGAGTGTACAATACAGGAAAAATAGATAAATATCTTGACAAGATAAGGAATACAGAAGATATTCCTGCAATAGCTAATATGTTAAGATCTTTTGTAGGATCTGGTATTCCCATGCCAAGAGCTACAAAAAATAGTGTGATAAAGAAATCTCTTAGGCTAACAATTTTAGCAATAACATCCAGATTGTAAGGAAAGGTAGAAATTGCAATGCCAGCAATTAGAGCCCCCATTTCAAGGGAAAGCTCAAAGTAGCCTGCAATTCCACAAATAAAAAAACACCATCCTAATGATGCAACCAAGACTAGTTCGGGTAGTTTAGCAATCGATTTAAAAATATAACCAAGTACATACTTACTTAGTAAAAGACTTATTACAACAAGAATCCCACCCTTGCCAAATGACCATAGTATTTGCAGAGCATTAGGATCAGCAAGGTTTGGCTGAATACCCAATATTATAATTGCCCATAAGTCCTGAAATACAAGAACACCAAGAGTTAATCTACCTGCTATAGTATCAAGCTCAAACTTCTCGTATAAGATTTTTACAACAATTGTAGTGCTGCTAATCCCAGTACAGATTGCTAAATAAAATAAATCATATTTTCCATTTCCCATTGAGTATCCCAGGAGATAATAGAAAACAATACCCAAACTCACGCACAAAATAAACTGAGTAACTCCTGTAGTAATTAGGGATTTGCCTGATTCTTTAAGCTTTTTAATATCAATTTCAAGCCCAATCATAAATAGCAAAAGGATTAAGCCAATTTCAGAAATATCTTTAATGTCTTTTTCGCTGGATACAAGACCAAAACCAATTTTAGGTCCAATTAGAATGCCAGCAGCAATGTATGTGAGAAGTAATGGCTGTTTTATTAAGTTGCCAAGATATGCTAAAGCAGTGGCTGCAACAATACTTATACCAATATTAGATATTAAACTATGTCCGCTATCTCCACTAGCAAAGATAATCCCAGGTATGAATATAATAGAGATTATTAAAATAATCTTTCTCATTAACTATTTCCTTATTTTATGAAAGAAATTGCTATATATAACATTAACGAAAATAGTTATAATAAAATTTACCAATTTTAACATTTAAAGTAATATTAAAAAATGACCTGGAGAAATCAAATTCATAAAAAAAATTAGAACTCGAGAAAAAACCAATGATTTATAGTCAAGTTCTAACCTGACCGTCACCCATTATAATAAACTTTTTGGTAGTGAGTTCTTTAAGTCCCATAGGACCTCTTGCATGGAGTTTGTTTGTGCTAATCCCAATTTCAGCCCCCATACCAAACATTTGTCCATCTGTAAACCTTGTTGATGCATTTACATAGACTGCTGATGAATCAATTTCGTTTAGAAAACGATGTGCCAAGCTGTAATTCTCGGTTATAATGGCATCTGAGTGACTTGAGCCATATTTTTCAATAAAATTAACAGCTTCTTCATAGGATGAGACAATTTTTATAGAGAGTATATAATCAAGATATTCGGTGTAATAATCTTCTTCGGATGCAGATTTAATTTTATTATTTATAGATTGACTTTTTTTACATCCTCTAAGTTCAACATTCTGATCAATCAAAGCATTAAATAAGTTATTTATGTGAGGATAGCTCTCATGAATGATTAGATTCTCAATAGCATTGCAAACGCTGGGTCTTTGGACTTTTGCGTTAATAGCAATACTTTCAGCCATTTTCTGTTCGGCATCTTCATGAATATATAAATTACAAACACCTTTGTCATGCTTAATAACAGGAATATTAGAGTTATCAACCACTGTATTAATAAGCCCTTCACCACCACGTGGTATTATAAGATCAATGTAATCCTTCATTTTAAGCATTTCCATAACATGTGATCTATCTATTGAATCTATAAAGTTTATTGCCGTTTCTGGAAGGTCACTTTTAACAAGTGATTCTTTTAAAAGCTTAACCAAAGCACGATTTGAATGAATGCTCTCACTACCACCTCGTAGGATTGTAACATTAGATGTCTTTAGACAAAGAGAACTTGCTTCAGTGGTAACATTGGGCCTTGATTCATAAATAATTCCTATAACACCAATTGGAACTCTCATTTGTCCAATATTAAGTCCATTAGGACGTCTTGACTGGTTTAGTACTTCAAAAACAGGATCAGGCAGGTTAATTACTTCTCTCAAACTTTCGCATATGTTACCAATCCTCTTGTGATCAAGTTTTAGCCTGTCCAACATAGCTTTAGTGAGACCTTTTTCTTCACCAGTACTAAGATCTTTTAGGTTTTCTGTTATAATCCATTCTCTCTCATCATGTATGAATTTAGCCATTTGTTTTAGAGCATCATTCTTTTGATTTGTGGATAAGGTGGAAACAATTTTTTTTGCTTCTTTTGCTTTTTGACAGATATTTTTAACGTAATCTTTATTTTCCATTTGTTTTCTTTTTTTAAAAAAATTAATTATTATAAAAATAAATTATAATTTGCTTTTTGACAAATGGTTAATTTAAAAAATTATTTTACCGTTTTGATGCGTTTTTTATTTAATTTAAAAAAATTGTTTAAGATGATTTAAAATATCTTTTTAAATCATTATATGGAGAAGATTTAGACAGTAAAAGTATTAATATACTCTATTTAATAATTTATTGAACAACAAGATTTAATTTCTTTTTAATATCAAAAATAATCTCTTTATTATTTTGCAATTTTTGCACATTTGAATTAATTGATTGTGTAAATTTGACTAGTTTAATTTTTTTTACTCGAATTACTATTTCATTATTTTCCATAATCTCTTTGTAAAATAAATAAACATATTTTTCTTTGCCACAATCATTTAATAAATTGTCATCCATTTTAGCATATATTAAATGACCCATTTGACCTTTATTGTATTTTTTAAAGATATTACTATCAAAAGGTTTTTTACCGTAAAGAAATAGAGCAACAATAAATATGAAAATTGATATTAAAAACATTAAAAATGGTTTTAATATTAAATGTCTTATATTTTTACTTTTATGATAATCCATTTTAAATCTATTTAAACTTTTCATATATTTCCCCTTAAATTCGACATGAGAATAATCATGCACACATCATGCCATTAAAATAATTTTATTTTAGTTTGTGAGTTTGCTTGGTATAAAGATTTATAGAGTTGGATATAACTGATTATTAAGCAATTTATTGTGTAATATTTTTAATGATATTGTACGATTTTGCATATAATTATTAAGTTAATCATGTTAATTATTGAATAGTAACAAAATACAGCAACATGAAATAGTTTGCACACATTGCAATTTATTTCATAATTTAAATCACTGATAAAAAAATAATACTGAGGATTTTATGTATATTTTGAGACTTTAGATGTTCAAAATGTCACATTATGACACATCAAATATTTATATTGTCACTTTTATTTGACTTAATCAACTAATTCCAATTCGCTAAAAAAGAAAGCAATTTCAGCTTTAGCAGTTTCTGGTGAATCCGAGCCATGAACAGCGTTTGCTTCAATATTAGTTGCATAGAGCTTTCTAATAGTACCATCCAAAGCTTCAGCTGGATTAGTTGCCCCCATAAGTTTGCGATTATCGCTAATGGCATTCTCTTTCTCTAAAACCTGAACTATACAGGGTCCCGAGCTCATAAAGTCCACCAAGCTTTTATAGAACGGTCTATTTTTATGGACAGCATAAAATTTCCCTGCCTGATCTTTAGTTAAATATATTTTTTTCTGTGCTAAGATGTTAAAGCCGTTATCTTCAAACATACTAATAATTTTGCCACTTATTTTATTTTTAACAGCTTCTGGTTTTATTATTGAAAAAGTTTTTTCCACTGCCATACAATGATTTCCTATTATATAAAATTTAGTAGAGAGAATAATAAAAATTACATTAGAAGTCAAATTAAAAGTCTTTTTAAGTTAATTGAAAGTCTAAATGTTGGGCTAACCCAAAAAATAGCTTTTTGGCATCTTCCTTTTCATTTTCTGGAACATTAGGAAATTGTTTATATAGTTTGTAATAATCGTTCTGAAAATACCAACGTTTAATCGGAAGATTTAAATCTTTGCTCAAATCAAGTAAATGAAGGATATCAATTATAATTTTATTTGACCAGTTATTATAAAGTTCAGTCATTTTTGATTTTATAATTTTGGTAATAAGTTTTGCAGGGAGATCTAACTCTAAACTAATGTACCATTTATTGCTTTCTTTGATGATTTCGTTTATTTCATCGATATAATTTTTTTCGTCTACTTTATTGCATTCTTTTATAATTGCATCATGTAATTTACTAGAAAGAACAAAATTAGCAGCCTTTTGAAATTCCTTGTTAATGGGAACATCCATTTCAAGATGATATTCCATAAGACGTTTATTATTCTTATAAAGTTTAAAATATCCCTTCTGAAAGTGTTTGAAAATCTCTTCGGTAATCTTAGAGAGGATTTTTCTTCTCTCTTCAACAAAAAGATCTTTTAATGAGTAAAAATTACCAGGAAAACTGTGCTCCAGCTTGAGAATTACTTGCGTTAGACTCTGAGAATTAAACATATTAATAATTTCTGATTTAAACTTGCCATAATCTGAATGCTCTAAGAAACGTCCAATTTTACATTGAAAATCATGATGACCAAAGTGTAATGCGGCAAAAATCACCTCTTCGCTTTCTAAAGTTATATTGGAAGTAACATCCACCTTACCAATTAAAATATTTGCACTGCCATAGCTACATTTTTCATAATTTTTTGGTTTAACTGTGTATGAATATATGTTTTTCTCTTTATCATCAATATCATAATGTTCCTGATCGTATTCTGGCATGATAGATGAAATTGCATAATGTGCTATAACTCTTTTTAAATCTACTTGGGCTGGTTTAACAAATCTGTAATAGATTTCCTTACCATTGTTTAGCTCCAAAATATTGCTCTTTGCATGAACCAATCGATTAACAAAATCATCTTCAAGGTTGTATGCAAACTGAGAGGCAAATTGAATGCCTCTAGATGCATGTTTTAATATTTGTACAGTTTCAATTCCTGAAATATCATCAAAAAACCATCCGCAGCTGGTAAACATCAACATACCCTGATGTTGTAATTCAAGCAGTTTTAAACAATTAACTCTATCATCATGGTTTAAAGATTTATTTTGATGAGATTGAAAAAACTGATTTATTTGTTCAGTAGACCTGTTTAGTATAATATGAATATAATCATCTCTAGCTTTCCATGGATCAATAAGGAAATGGCTAATTTCCCTTTCATAAATATTATTAAATTGCTCCTTTAACCAATTTAAACTATTCCTAAGTTCCTTTCTCCACGCTTGATTCCAGTTCGGAGTATTATTAATTCTGCACCCACAATCACTTCTCCATCTTTCTACACCATGAAAACAACTCCAAGAACTATTTTCATGAATTTCAACTTCATACTCTGGTGGGTGCATATGAAGAAACTCGGCATAATTTGTTAAAGTAACCTGATAATTATTTACTAAATTTTGAATTGCAAAACTCAATGCCATCTCACCAAACTTAAAATGATGACCATAAGTTTCACCATCTGTAGCTATGTGAAGTAGCTGATCATGATTACGTTTGTCTGAATAACCTTGCAAAAGCCGATTGCCAAATTGTAATCCACTGTTCAATAAGCCTTCAAATGCAACTGCTTGAGATATTATTGCGTCATAAAAGAAAATAGCAATTGATTTTCCATTTTTCAGCTTACACAAGTAACCTCGAGATGGATCAATTTTACCATGATTTACATCTATCCAGTTTTCATTATTAGGAGACAGTTTTCTTATATTTTTTGCCTGAAATGGTGATAGAATCGTAAATTTAATATTATGATCTACTAAAACTTCTAATACATCCGTATTTACAGCTGTTTCTGCAAGCCACATTCCTTCTGGTTCACGATTAAAACGATGTTTAAAATCTTCAATACCCCATTTCACCTGAGTTGCTCTATCTTTTTCTTCAGCAAGAGGAAGTATCATGTGATTATATACCTGTGACAAAGCATTCCCATGACCCGAGTGTTTGTTAATGCTCTCTTTATCTGCATTAATTATATTTTCATAGGTTACATGATCCTTCTGTTCAATCCAAGATAATAAAGTTGGACCAAAATTAAAGCTCATACTAAGATAATTGTTAACAATATCAATAATTTTATTATCCTTACTAAGAATCCTCGATGCTCTATTTGGCGCATAACATTCAGCATTGATTCTATCATTCCAATCATGAAAAGGTGCTGCTAAATCCTGAACTTCAATGTGCTCTAGCCATGGATTTTCTCTGGGAGGCTGATAAAAATGACCATGTATACATAAGTATTTCTTCATAGATAACCTTTTTATATTAAAAAATAAGTAAAAACTAAAACTTACGGCAAGAAAAATCTCTTCAAATTTGCATTTTTCATAATTTAATATTATATTTTTTTAACCGTTTGTTAGATTAGCATTATAATTTATGCCACAAATAATTATAAAATTAAAAGGTAAAAAACAATTTGAATATACGAATCGGAAATGGTTTTGATGTTCATCGTTTTGTTCAAAACAGAAAATTAATTTTAGGTGGTGTTGAGATACCTTATGAGTACGGGTTGGAAGGTCATTCAGATGCCGATGTTCTTTGCCATGCAATTGCTGATAGTTTATTGGGTGCTCTTTCACTAGGTGATATTGGCAAATTCTTCCCTGATACCGATGCAAAATATAAAGGTATGGACAGTCTAATCTTACTGAAAGAAGTTTATAGTAAAGTTAAAAGCTTACATTACGCTATAGTTAATGTTGATACTACAATTATTTGCCAAAAACCCAAGTTAGCACAATATATTGACAATATGAAAAGTAATATTGCTAGAGTCTTAGATGTTTACGATGATTCCATAGGTATTAAAGCCACTACCACAGAAGGATTAGGCTTTACAGGTAGAGCCGAGGGTATTGCGGTAATTGCTAACGTTTTAATCCAAAAGGTGCTTCAGTAAGGAAATTAAATGAAAATACTTTTAATTGGTACTGGTGCAATAGGATGTTTTTTTGGTGGGAAAATCGCAAAATTAGGCCATGACATTACATTTTTAAGTAGAGCAAATAGTTATAACTCTATTAAGGAAAATGGCATTGAAATTAAAAGTGATATTGAAACATCTTTCCAAACGAAAGTTAACATAATAAATGCTCTATCACCTAATGCAAAGTTTGATCTAGTAATCATTGCAACAAAAAGTTATGATGTAAAACCTCTTGTTGACAAGCTACCAGATACATTAATATCATCAAGTTACTTTGTAACAATCCAAAATGGTGTATCATCTGAAGATATATTACTCCAGAAAATAGAACCAACAAGATTAATACCTGCAAGTGCTTTTATAGGCATTATAAAAACCGAAGCCAATATAGTATATCACTCTGCTGGAGGAAGATTGCAATTTGGATCTTATGTTGGAGGACCATGTATTGGCGTTTTAGACGAATTTTTAAACTTGTTAAAAACCTCTAACATTGATGCACACTTCACTGAAAGCATAATGAAAATGAAATGGGGAAAGCTAGTCTGGAATGCAGCATATAATCCTCTCTCAACAATCACTCAGCTCAGCTTAGGCGACATATTATCTACTCAATATGGAGTAAAACTTTTAAAATCTTCTATGCTTGAAACAGCAAACATTGCAAAGAAAATGGGTTATGAATTAAATGAAAAGTTTATTGAAGCACAAATAAATCTTCCAAAAAACTTGTATCCATTTAAAACATCAATGTTACAAGACTTTTTAAGCGGAAAACCTTTAGAAATAGAAGCTATTTTGGGTGATTTATTAAAAAAAGGGGTTCAGACGGAAGTTCCAACCCCTACTTTAAGTCATTTTTATTCCATTTTACAGATTCTTTTAGATTATAGAGACAAATCTAATAATCCATAAAAAAACTAATTTTTTTTATTTAAAAATAGATAATTAATTGCAAAGAGGAATATGATGAGAAATAACA
>Ga0224495_10001097_pt1 | contig 19854 bp, 14 predicted proteins | sample SF_Jul11_sed_USG_FD_168128 | JGI IMG/M metagenome (GOLD analysis project Ga0224495, IMG submission 168128) | Sediment microbial communities from San Francisco Bay, California, United States - SF_Jul11_sed_USGS_4_1 | ecosystem: Environmental > Aquatic > Marine > Sediment | place: USA: California... | reverse complement strand
GAAAGGTAATAAAAAATACAAGGATATATATCTATATGAATTTTTACAATATGCTGAAAATTTTGAAAATTTAAAATTGATCGATATAAAAGATTCTCAATTTAAAAGTTTGTGGAAAAATAGTAACAATGGCAGCAATGGTAAAAAGAGTGATGTGACTCGTGAGGAGTATTTAGATAAAAAAGGTTTTCAGGCATTTGTTAAAAAGGATCAGAATATTGTGGGCGTATTAAGCGGAAAATGGAACAGGATTGATAATTTTTATAATGAATATCTTGAAAAATTAAATCTGAATGTCAGCGCTTTAATTGTAAACCAGAAAAAGGAAATAATTTACAGCAACAGGCAGGATCCGGAAATTGACATGTTGATAGATAGCGAAAAAAGGTATATGGGACCATTTGCAGGTGTTGTTGGGGAGTTCAGGGTAATTTCATTTCCTCAAAATGGTAATCTTGTGCTGCTATTATATAAAGCTTCATCTTTTTTATTTTATTTTTTAAAAGCGTTAATGATTTGTATTGTTGCTGGATTTTTCTTTATTATTGCTTTTTATATAAATAAAAAATATAAAAATCTTTTTTATTTTATTGAATTTGACAGGATGGATCAGCTTTTATCAAGAAGTGTAAAGTTACAGCAGGATAGTGTAGAATTGGTTGATAAATACTATCAAAGAGTAATTCAATCACGGGAAAAAGAGGTTGAAAATTACCAGTTAATATCGAAATATCTGGCGCTGCTCGGAGAAAAAAGGCTAAAAAAGAGTGAAGTTCTGGAAAATAATAATTATATTTAAAACATATTTATATACAAATTGTTGATTGATCCGTAAAAAATGAAATATATCAAACTTATAACTTTTTTCATAATAATCTCTGTTATGACTAATAATTTATTTGCCGGTTATTATAATATTACTCCATCATCCATATCAAACAGTGGCTTATTCTGGGAGCCGACGGGGGCACTTTCTTGTTACAATGGTGTCGCTGCAACATCATTGTGTTCTGTGCCTGTTCCGTGGGACAGTACGCAGAGCGGATTTTTTAATAATTCAACATCTCCAGGGTCGACCGCAGAATTAAAAATTATCGGATTATCTATAAAAAGTGAGCAAAGCTGGGGATCAATTGCAGTAAATGTTACCTCTAAAGCCGGTTCGACCAATAATCCCAATTATTCTATTTATATTTCTGATTCGACCGGAATAACTGTTTATAGTCGACTCAATATTGCATCATCGACCACAGTGGATCTGACAAAAATTTCGCAGCTTGGAAACAGCAATACAATAACAGTTCGAATTATTTTAAGTATGGATATTGCCTTGAATTCAATCAAGGTTAATTATAGTGGTTTAAGTATATTTTGTTATCCTACACCATTTAAAATAAATGGCGCGAGCCTGAAAGTCTCTTATGATATTCCAGCCAATGCCAAAGTAACTATCAAGATTATTGATAATAGAGGAAAACTTGTAAAATCGCTGCTTAATGAAGTAACTGTACAGGCATTGAATACCCGTTATGAAAGCAATATAAAATGGGATGGAAAAAACAAATTTGGCAATCTGGTTGCTACAGGAATTTATAGGGCATATATCAAGGTTCGTTTTCTTGATCGTTCGTCTGGTTATGCTGACTATGAATCGGTATTCAAATTTTTAGTGATAAGATGAAAAAAAAGGAATATATAGTTTCTTGTGTAATTTTTTTTTTCCTGTCTGGATATCAGTCCCTCTATTCTCTTGTTGGAGGCAAAAGTCCGGTACTTTACCTTGAAGAGACATCGTCACCGACGAACACCTCATTAGGTTATGCCGGTTATAGTTCCGATATCGGGCAGGTCTGGAATAATCCGGCATATCTTCAGGAGATACTTAGAAACAATACTATTGGAGGGGTGTGGATCTCGGAACCTTCCGGTTTACATGAAAATTTTTTTATGATGGGAGTCAGTACTCCCACCAAATATGGCAATTTTTATTTTGCAAATAATTTATTGGTAAACTCTGCAATGGAAAAATACAATATTATAGGTGCTTTTGAGCAGACCTATAATAGTTATGAACTTATTGCTGGACCTAGTCACTCATGGAAGATAATGAATAAACTTTATATGGGTGAATCTTTAAAATTAATTTATTTAAACTATTATTATGTATCTTCTTTTGCAGCATCTCTGGATTTATCTTTTTATTATCGTATTTTAGAGTATATGCAGATTGGAATTTCTTTTGATAATCTGCTGGCAAGTCGTTTAAACTTTGGAAGTGTTGCTGAACCACTCGCGCCCTTGATAAAGATCGCTCCCCAGTTTTCATTTTTGCATGGAAGAGCTAAATTATTTTATAATCTTGATATTTATCTACCTTTGTATGAAAAACTGAGCCATTTTGATGAAATTGTTGATAATAAAATTGGACTTGAACTGGATTTATACAAGCATCTTTTTTTACTGAGAACAGGTTATGATGGAGATAATTTTACGTTAGGTTTTGGGACTCAGTTTTCTAACTGGAATTTATCTTTCAGTTATGTTCCAAGAATATATGATAATCTTGTTTCATTTGGAATAAATTATCAGCTTAACCCAACAGGAAAACTCCGGTTAAGGTCAGGTAATGGTGAAGAGGTCACTGATTCTGAATTAATCGATTTTTATGAGGGTGTTAACAAATATAACAACGGTAATTATCGCGAGGCATATGATGACTTTAATCGGGTACTGGAAGTAAATCCAGATCACAAACTTGCTCAAAAATTTAAAGAGAGGGCAATGCTTCATTTAAAATCTGAGGACTGGCTGGATTCAGAGCAGGAACGCCTGATTAAGATGCATAAGGAAATGGCTCAAAAAAATGAAAGTCTGGGTAATTATGGAGAGTCTATATTTGAATGGAGAAAGGTTATTGAAATAAATCCAGGCGATATCGAAGCAGACAAAAATATCCGGCGAATAAAAAATATGGTATATGGCAAAGTACTGGCTAATCATAAAAGGGGGCTTGATGCATACGGTAAAAATGATAAAGTGGGTGCAATTGAAGGTTTTAACGCAGCTTTGTCACTAGATCCGGAATATGATCCATCTATTGAAATGCTACAAAAAATCAAGGATGAGCTAAGTGATGAAGAGTCCTCAGAAAGAGCGCGAATAGAAAACCTGCAAAAAGCCGAGGTGGCTTATAACCGCGGGTTAAGTTATTATAGTCGAAAATCATTTGAAGAAGCAATTCAATCGTTTGACGAAACACTCGTACTTAATCCGGAACATCTTGAGGCGCAAAAATATAAAAAAATGTCTGAAGAGGAGTGGGAAAGGTTAAAGTTAGGAGCCAGGGCTCTGGATGAGGCGGATAAAATTTATGAAAGAGGAATGCTGAATTTCGATAATGAAAAATATTTTGAATCGATTGGTGATTTCAAGAAAGCATTAAGACTATATCCTTCTCACCTTAAAGCTGCTGCATCGCTTAAAGAAGCACAGGAGAAACTAGTCCTTATGATTAAACCCTATTTATTAGAGGGAGAAAATAGTTATAATGCCAGAAAATTTTCGAAAGCATTGGAAAGTTTTACACTTGTTTTGAATTTTGATCCGGAAAATGAGGATGCAAAAAACTTTTTAAAGAAAATAAATGTTGAAAAAGAGGCAATAATAAAACTTCATATGCAACAAGGGGTAGAAAATTTTAATAATGGAAAAAAAACTGGTGAAATAAAGTCTTTTTCTCAGTCCATTGGACATTTTGACGAGGTCCTTAAACTGGATCCTAAAAACAAAGAAGCGGGTAAATACCTGAAAGAAGCGCAGGCAAAAGTCGAGTCAGTAGTAAAAGTAATTCATAACAAGGCATTATCTGATTTTAAAGAAAATAAATTTGAAGAGGCATTAAACGGGTGGAACCAGGTTATTAATATTGACCCTGCTAATGCGCTTGCTCTTGAGTATGTTAAAGAGGTCAGAAAAAAAATCGATAGCACAAAAAATAATCAGTTAATTGAAGAGTGGTTGAAAAAAGGTGAAGATTTGTTAAAAAATCGTGATTTTGACAGAGCGCTTGTATATGTGAATAAGATTTTAAATGTAAACTCCCAGGACCGGGAGGCACTTGCCCTCAAAAAGAAAGTCGATGAAGGTAAGGCAAGAGAGTTGAACGCAGAAAAAGTTTCAAAATTATTTATTGAAGGAGTTCGCGATTACAAAAAAAGAAATTATGAAGATGCAATTGAAAAATGGAAAGAGGTAAAATCCATAGATCCTGAAAATAGTCTGGTTGATAGATATATTCCGAAAGCAGTCGAGGCACAGAAAAACCGAAAGAAAATTGATTTTATAAATGGAAAGCAATATTATGATCAGGGTAAATGGTTATTGGCAGTTACCTCTTTTGAGCGTGCTTTAAATGAAAATCCCGGAAACAAAGAAGCGCGCAAAATGCTCGATGAGACAAATGATAGAATAGAAGAAGATAAAATAGAGTTTGAAAAAAGCGGTGATAATAAATTAAAAACCGGCGATTATAATGGAGCCGCAGGTGAATATACAAGAGCAATAAGAATGAAAAAAAGTGATGAATTAATCATTAAAAAAGAAAATGCATTAAAAGCTCAAATTCTTTTTGAGCAGGGATTAAAACATTTCAATACAGAGAGCGAAATTGGTTTATCAATTGATCCTTTTTTAAAAGTGTTGGAAATAAATCCCTATGATAAAAAGGCCCGAGATTATATAAATCAGGCAAAGGATAAAGGAAAGAAGCTGATACAGGAGTGGATTAAACAGGCAGAAGCCGCTGAAAAAAATAAAAATTTTCTTCAGGCGAATTCCCTTTATACGTCAATTATAGAAATCGATCAAGGGAATAAAGACGCATTAATTGGTAGAAGCAGGGTGAAGGATGCTCTAAGAGAAATGGCGCAGAAACCTTATAAGGACGGAAAAGAAGCATTGAGTTTAAAAAACTATAGTCTGGCCATTGATAAATTTAAAGATGTTCTGGAAATTGTTCCTGATTATGAGGACACAGCAAAACTTTTAAGTGAATCGAGAGATAAATTACAAAAAGCAAAAAATGAAGCCAGTCAGGGTTCCAAAAGTTCAGGCGTAGCATCAGAAAAAGAAAATGATATCATCAATCAGGGAATTGTACTTTATCGACAGGGAAAATATAAAGAAGCCATCGCAATCTGGGAAGAAATACCAAAATCATCAGGAGGATATTCAAAGGCGCAAAAATATATTGCCCGTGCAAAATTAAAATTATGATTACCATTGAAAATTTATCAAAAGAGTACAGGATTGGTCGAGCCTCATCAAAAAAAAATAATATTGTTCATGCATTACAAAATATTAATCTAAAAATTGTAAAAGGAGAAACAATCGGAATTGTTGGTGAGTCCGGTTCAGGTAAAACGACTCTTGCAAGGGTTCTTACAGGACTGGTCTCTGGTAGTGCGGGTTACTTTCAATATGATAATTTCAGAAGTGATTTAATGAATAAATCTGAATGGAAATCATATCGAAAGAAAATTCAGATGGTTTTTCAGGATCCATACAGTGCTCTTAATCCTTCACATAAAATTGCAAAGATTATTTCTGAACCTGCGGTTATTTTTGACTTATATAAAAGTAAAAATGATTTTTTACAGAAGGTATCTGAACTTTTATCCCAGGTAGGATTATCTTCTGATGCAATGAATAAATATCCTCATCAATTCAGTGGTGGCCAACGACAGAGAATTGGAATAGCCCGATCATTGATGCTTCAACCAGAGACGTTGATTCTGGATGAGCCTGTCAGTTCACTTGATGTGTCGATACAGGCTCAAATTTTAAATTTGTTACTGGATTTAAAAAAGAAATTTAATTTGACATATATTTTTATTGCTCATGATTTGAATGTTGTCCGATACTTGTCTGATAATATTGCTGTTATCCTGGGAGGAAGAATTGTAGAATACCGTAATAGTGAAAATTTGTTCAGCAAACCATTGCATCCCTATACTGTTCAACTTCTTTCTTCGATTCCAGGAAATGATTCAAAAATGGCTTATAAGCGAAAACATATTATTGCTGCTCCGGGGGTAAATGAGGAGTTTGACAAAAATACTTCAAGTGGATGTACATTTTTTCCTTATTGCTGGAAACGAACCCGGGAATGTTCCGATAATCTGGATATAACATATTTAAGTAAAGGTCAATATATTCGATGTCTGCATCCGGAAAATTAGTGGTTGGTAAAAATGAATTTTAAAAAATTAAATACAGTAAGGTTGTTAATCATTTTTAATATTGTCATTTTCTTTATACAGATTATTGCATTAAATTTTTCCATGGACAGATATAATCATGGTATAATGGAATATTTGTTTGCTCTTTGGCCAGGATTAATTGTAGATAAATTATTTATATGGCAACTATTTACATATCAATTTCTGCACGGAGGCATCTTACATCTTTTTTTTAATATGTGGGTACTCTGGATGTTTGGTAATGAACTTGAAGGGGTATGGGGTAAAAATGAATTTTTAAAATATTATCTTTTTTCCGGAACAGGTGCCGGAATAATAATATTTATGGTAAACTATTTTGTATTGGACCAGTTAAACCCGACTTTGGGAGCCTCGGGAGCAATTCTGGGTCTTTTACTGGCATATGCAATGTACTGGCCCGAAAGAACCATAATAATCTGGTTTGTTATTCCTGTAAAAGTAAAATATCTTGTTCTGGTTATCGGATTGATTTCCATACTCTCTTCGATTGATCCAAGAGACCGCAGCATGATCAGTCATGTGGGACATCTCGGTGGAATGGTTGCCGGTTATGTTTATTTAAGGTTCTACCGTGGAAAAAAAGTATTTGGTTTGATGGGCTACAGTAATGGTTCCCCTGGTACTGCAATATCTAATTTTTTAAAACGGTTTCGAAAAGGAAATTTTAATAAAAAAATGGATATTTTCAAGTATACGAATAAAGAACAGCATGAACAAAAAATAGATGAGCTACTGGACAAAATAACTAAAAATGGAATCCATAGTCTTACAAGTTCCGAGAGAGAATTTCTATTGGAAGCATCACGAAAAATGTCCGATAATAAAAAAAGATGAAACTCAGTTACGGTAAAATTATCATTTTAATATTTACTTCTGTATGTCTTGTTGTTTTCTGGGATAGCAGCTTTATGGTTCCCTTGAAACTTTTTGTAGTATATATTCATGAAATTTCCCATGCAATAGCTGCGTTGTTAACAGGAGGAGATGTAACACAACTTTCCTTTAATATTGATGAGTCAGGATATACAACAACAAGGGGTGGAAATTTTTTACTGATTGTTTCGTCTGGATATCCTGGGAGTATTTTAATTGGATCATTAATGCTTCATGCTGGTGTAAACGGAAGATTTTCTTTTGCAATTTCTATTGTAATCGGAATGGTAATTTTGCTATTTACGGTCTTTATACCTGAACAAATAGAATTTAATGTTTTAATAATGGGTATCTTGTGGGCAGCAGTGTTTATTATCCTTCCTTTCTCCGGGCAGTATTTGTATCGGTCTATGCTTTTTTTTATGGGAAGCCTGACATCTTTATATGCAATCTTTGATTTATCAGATTTTTTTAGAGGTCAAATTGAAAATACGGATGCTGGTATAATTGCTCATCATTTTTTTCCAGGTTCTGCTTATGAAATTTACTTCAGCTATTTTATTGCCATATTTCTTTCCGCATTTTCAATTATTATTTATATCCGTTTTTTAATCAGTACAATTTATCATTATGATCAGGCAACAATGGATCATGATGTTGATCTGCAATCAGATATATCCAATATAGAGAGTCAACCCGTGCTTGACGTAAGCAAACTTCACCCGGATGTTATCCAATTACTGATTAAATTGCAAAATCAGAATAAACCTCAAAATCTTGAATGATGGACTATTCGCTTTTTAAAAAACTCAGAGAAAAGTATGAAAAAGCGATATTACAGTATGGCAAACAGTTTTTCAGCATAAATAAGCTTGAAGAGAGGATTTATCATACTTTATCAAATAAACTGGATATTACTGAGTTTATGAAAAATGAAATTATATTTTTTGAAAAAAGTAAAATACTTGCAGAACAAAAAATAGCAAAAACAAAAAATCTTGTTAAATCACAGGAAGTAGTAAATAAAATAATTTCTGAAAATGATAAAAGGGTTTTACAGTACCCGGATGCTTTTTTTGATCCAATTGCATCAAGTGAAATGAGACGTCTTGTTGGTGCTGTTACCAGATTTATTAATCATTATTTTCCGGTGGTAGAAATCCTTTTTAAAGGCGGGGAGGCATGGAAGGATATTAAAGAAGTATATGGAATTCTGGAAAGGTTTTATATACAGGATAATGCTCAAAGCAATCTTTTTTTACAGAATTATATATTAGATAAAAAAAACAGTTCTGATGGTATGAACGAAGTTGTAGATACAAGATATATTCAGACCGGTGGTAATGCATTGCTTAAAATGGAAGAACTTTTAATATTCTGTAAAAAAAATAAATCACGATCTTCTTCTGCAGACAAATTAAAAATATCAGGCGATAAAAAAGAGTTGATAGAGTTTTGGAGAATTTATACAGAAATGGAAGCATTAAATATGGTAATAAAATATATTACCGACATACTTGATAATTTCAGGCTTCGTCAATTAGCATCTTTTCGTGGTCAAAATTAAATAGTTTTTCTCACTTTACCTTTTGTCAATTCAAGTACAATTAAATCACCCGAAAGAAAAAGCTTTGCAACTTTATCAAAAAAAAGTTTTTGTAATTTGTAAATCAGATTCATGTTTTTCAATTGAGTAAATCCCGATCCATATGTAAAGCTACGGGTGATCCTTAAGTTCGTTTGCGAGCAAAGTAATTTTAGATTTTTATAGTTGAAATAATAAATATGCTCCGGAACATTTAAATACCTCCAGTTTATTCCGTAAATTTTTCCCCAGAATCCATTGTTAATGGTAGAGATGTAAATTTTTCCGTTATCTTTCAATAATGTTTCCATTTTTTGTAAAAATAACCTTGGATCAGTAAGATGTTCTAAAGTTGCCCAGAGAACAATTAAATCGTACTGCTCTTTAAATTTATACAGAAGAAAATCAGTACAAATTGCATGCAAACCTTTTGATTTTGCAAATTGAATCATGTGGTCAGAAATATCTATTCCCAGAACTTTCCAGTCTCTTTTATGAAGATATTCCAGAAAGTGACCTCCTGCGCACCCTATTTCCAGAATTGATTTCGTATCATCTAATCTGTTTTCCCATTTAAAAAAATCAAGTTGATTAAGATTTTTTATAAAAGTATTCGTAATACTTTGTTTAACCTCTGCACTTGTATAATCATTATATCCTCTGTTTGATCTTTTGTTAAAGTATTCTCCTTGGTATAGTTTGTGCAATACCTCTCCTGATGGTAGAGGGGAAATCTGTAATAGTTTACAATTTATACATTCGTAAAGTTTAAAATACGTTTTTAATGGATCTGAATATTTTTCAAACTTGAATTTTATGGAATTGTTGCAAATATAACAGCTAGAGGTTCTCATATAATATAATTTGATTTTTTATAAAAGTTGAAGGAATCTGATTTCGTCGTGCCATTATCTTTGTTATATCATTTAAAAATTTTTCAATGCGATATTTACCCGATTCTTCACCACCCCAGAAGAACGGGGGATAATATTTCAGTTTATTTAATGGCGAAAAAAGAAGAGCTCCTAAATCTATAATTGTTCCGGTATTCAGCATAGTTCCAATCGATGTTTTTACATAGTCACCGATGATACTTCCAAATTTAATGGTTTCAGCTGAATAAGTTTTTTGCTGAAATTCCAGTTGTACAATTCCATAATTATTTTTCAGGTCTGATGTGGTGGTTAATGCTCCCAGATTAACCCAGTCTCCTACAAGGGAGTGACCCAGAAAGCCTTCATGATGCTTGTTGGTAAAATTTCCCATAATGGTATCGGATATCTCGCCAGACAATCGGCAATCATTTCCGCTGCGGGAGTTTGAGATAGAACATCTGTCAATACGATTATTTTTGCCGATATAAACAGGACCCGTAATAGTAGAAAAAGATGAGATTATGCTATTTTCATCGATAACAACCGGGCCATTTGTGGTATCGACAGATACAAGCTTTCCAATTTTTGAATTGCGATGTATGTATAAATCTTTAAGATTTCCGGTATACTCAAAATCAGGAGGGTTGTTAAAAGTAAGAAAGTTATCCTTATGTAAATAGTTTATATCATGTTGAATTTTTTTAGATAAATTATTGATAAGAGATAAAGGAGTTACAGGATTACTATTTTCTGAAAACTCAATAGTAAATTTATTTTCCGGAAAAATGCTGTAAAAACTTGAAAAATCAGTAAGAAAATTTTTTCCAGAATCTCTGTTTGTGTAGATTTGAATATTTTCTTTTTTACTGAATTGTGCTCTTTCAAAATCAGAAAATATTCCATCGGCTAAAAAAAAGGATGGTTTTAATCTCAAAAGGGGTGTTAGTGTCGGTTCAAATATATCGTTTAAAATTATCATAAGTATTATTGTTTAAATTTAAAAAAAATAAAAGTACTGATTATAGCAAAAAAAATATTTGCAAGCCAGGAGGCAATAACAGGTGGCAATGTACCATTTACTCCGAATGATTTTCCGAAAAACATAACAAGGTAGTATACAATTGTAATTAGTGTAGATAATACAATACTTGCGCTCATGGCGCCTTTTTTAACCTGGGAACCAATCAGTCCTGCTATGAATACAATAAAAAAACAGACAAACGGAAAGCTGTAGTGCCAATAAAGTTCGACAAGATCTTTTCTGTAATTTTCACCACGGGATTTTTTAGTTTCAATTTCCTCGCGAAGATCAAAAATATTCATCTCTTCATAATCTCTCCAGATTTTTTTAAATAAAGTATTATCTTTATCAATTGAGGTAAGCAAAAACTCGTTTTGCCTGTTAATTGATTCAAAAGTACCATCTTGAGAAAAATTGATAATAGTTGCATTTTTGAGATTCCAGTTGTTTTTGTTTATAATACTTTCTTCTGCACTATATATCCTGGTAATTGCTTCTTCAGAGTTTGATTCAATAATATGGAGATTATAAATTTTATTTTCATTAAAACTGAAATAACCGCCATGAATCACAAAGTTCTTATATTTGACCTGAATGTCATAACGGTCCACCATTCGACTATACCTCGGCTGGTTACTTTTAAGCATAACAAGTTTGTCGGTGGCTTTAAAAAAAGAGGGATACGCAATAAATTCATTAAAAAGAAAAAGTAATATGGCAAAAAATAAGGTAAATACAATAATAGGCAGCATTACGCGATAAAAAGAGCGGCCTGCTGAAAGAATAACAGAAAGTTCTCTGTTTCGTGCAAACATGGCAATACTGAAAGAAATTGCAAACATAAGAGAAGGGGCACCGATAATAGTAAAAAAGTAGGGTATGTTATAACCCAGAAATTTAATGATTTCAGCAAACGAACCTTTGTAAGCAAGAAAAACATTCAGGCGTTCCATAGTTTTAGAGATTAAGGCAACTCCTGTTAAAAGAATGGTAGTCCCTATAAAATAACGCAGGAATTCCTTTAATATATAACGATCAAGTATACTTATCATAATTTATGTCATAATTTACAAGGGTAGAAAAATTTTCTCAGGAGAGAGTAAAATTAAATGCATTTCAATATTAAAAATCAACGAGTAAGCAATGGTCATTATTATACCCGAAAAAACAGGTAATAGTAAATTATCATCCAGCCAGTCTCTGCTCGAAAAAAATTCGACTATAGCACTCGACGCAGCGCCTATGCTTACAATAATAATCGATTTAGTGTTTACATTTAAAATCGAATCAGAAGCGTAAAAGTAGTTGATTATCAGGAAGGCTATCCCCAGAAAGAAGGCAGAAAAAAAAGCTGCAATAGTTCCTTCAATACTTTTTCCGTTATAAAATCTTGTTTTTCCATATCTGCTTCCAAAATAAGCCGCTGCCGGGTCAGCAGAAACAAGAAATACAGCAGATAAAATTGCAATGTTTTTAGGTAAAAAAGCGGTAATGATGAATAATCCTGCTAAAAAAGGAAGGGACCCATTTACTCTGTATAGTTCATCTTTTTTTAGCATTTTACCCGTAAATTTGATAAAAAGATTTTGAATTTTTTCATTGCGAAAGCGGAAAAATTCTACAACGGTTAAAAAGAGAATCAGAAGTAATAAAGTTAAGGAAATAAATGAGCGATTGTTATCATAAAAGATATGGATGTTAAAAATATCAATAAAATTTATATAGTAAAAAAAGGATATAATAACACCGGAAAAATGAAATAATTTTCTTAAAAAATTGAAATTTTGTTCCATATATCTTCTGGCAGGATAATTATTATTGCAACAACATATCTTCAATAATTATTTGTCCAGTGAGGAAACCTGATTGATGGAGAATAACCTGAAAAAAAGTTTTTGGCAGCTTGAGCTAAAATTGCTAGAAAAAGACAAAATTGATGTAATAGAATTTTTTAACGAAAGTGGTGCATTAGGGTATCATGAAGTTTTATATGAGGAAAATGTTACTAACAATTTACAATCAGATTATCATATTTTAAACTTTTATTTTAATGAAAATTTTCCCATAAAACCTTTTTTAATAATGAGTATGACGTTACTGAAAGTTGAAGATTATAAAAGCGAATTGAGTCTTGTAAAATATGAAGACTTTCTGAAATCATTTCAGGAAACATTCAGAAAATTTAAAATTTCTGATAAAATCTGGATACTTCCTCCCTGGGACAGTAAACTTGAAAATAAAGAGGATATCGGTATAATCATTAATCCTTCTTTTGCTTTTGGAACGGGAAAGCATGAAACAACTGTGTTAATGGCTGAATATCTCTCAAGGAAATCACTTGATGGTTTGAGTATTGTTGATATGGGATGTGGATCAGGAATATTATCATTAATAGCATTGAAGCTGGGTGCAAAATCTGTCATGGGCATTGATGTTGAAAATCTATCGGTAGAATCTGCTCAGTCTAATTTCTTACTTAATAAAGAAGCGGGAATTTTAAAAACCGGGGCACAATTTATCGAAGGTGATTTTAGTACATATGAAACACTGACCCAAGATCATCCGTGTGATATATTTTTAGCCAACATCATTCCAGGAGTTTTTTATCAAAACAAGAGTGATTTGCAAAAATGGATTAATCACTCAACCGGTTGGGCACTTTCCGGGATTGCGGAAAATCAGATTGAAAAATTTAAAAAATGGTTAGAAGAAGTGTTGCCTGATTCAGAGTATGCAATTGCAGAAAATAACGGGTGGTTTATAATTTACAGGTAGTGACATGAGCCTTTTTGCAATATTAATAACCATTATATTTATTCTTCTGGGAATGCCTCTTTTTTTAGGTTTGGGATTGTTATCGCTTTTGCTGTTTTATGTAAATGATGGAATAGATTCCGTAATAACTATTTTTCTGGATCCTTTCGGAAGGTTATCTCAGAATGATCTGATGCTGCCTGTTCTCTATTTTGGTATAATGGGCTATATTCTTGCAGGCAGCCAAATGCCCCGAAGAATTGTTACGATATTTCAATATATTTTACAAAAAACCATTGGAAATAAACTATACACATTTGGAATGGTGTCTATTCTTGTTTCTGCTTTTTTTACACCTTTAACAGGTGCATCGGGTGTCACTATAATTGCTCTGGGAGGTATTTTATACAGTGTAATGAATAGAGCCGGGTACGATCATAAAGAAAACATTGGAATTATTACATCCTCAGGTTCTCTTGGTCTTCTTTTTTTCCCCAGTATTCCTGTTATTTTGTATGGTATTGTATCTAATAATAAAGTATCAATTCAGGATTTATTTATCGCAGGGCTTATTCCCGGTTTGGTATTTATAACTCTACCTCTTCTATACACCGGAATAAAATATTACAGAAGTAATCATTCTGTTCAGGAGGTTGAAAAACTAAGTTTCAGGGAGGTAAGATCAGATTTTTTAAAGTTATTACTAGAACTTGCTATAATGCCTCTTCTCTTTTATTTGTTTTTGACCGGATCAATTACCATTTCAGAAATCGGGTTGATTGCCATGATTTACTATCTTATTCTCGAAATAGGATTTTTTCGTGACATGACGATCATAGCCTTTAAGAACCAGTTTATTGAAGCCATTACTATTTTAGGCGGTATAATCGTCATAATATTTTTTGCAGTTTCCTTCACATCTTTTTTAATTGATCATCAAATTCCCATGCAATTATTTAACCTTATGGAAAATCATATAAAATCAAAAATGACATTTTTAATACTTTTAAATCTGTTTTTACTGCTGGTTGGGTCTTTGATGGATATATTTTCAGCTATTATTGTTGTGGCACCATTAGTAATTCCTGTAGCTGAGCTGTATCAAATAAATATGGTTCATTTAGGAATTTTGTTTTTAACCAACCTTGAAATTGGATATATTACTCCTCCGGTAGGAATCAATTTGTTTTTATCATCATTTCGTTTTAAATTGCCTTTGATAGAAATTTATTATTCGGTATTGCCATATCTTTTTTTAATGCTGTTTGCGCAGTTGCTAATTACTTATATTCCCTATTTATCTTTGTTTTTTTTAAATTAGTGGAAGATATATTTATTTTAAAACACAAGGTTTCAGGTTTGAACAGAATGAGTACCCTTCGGAAATAGTTATTTTTTAAAAAACAAGATTAATCCAGTATTATATTGTCGATGAGGCGTACTTCTTCTACATATCCTGCAACAGCTACCAGAATTTGTGTATCCTTATGCGAGGCAGGTTGTAGTGTTTGAGGATTGTATAGTCCACAATATTCCATATTTATTCCCGAAAGTTCACTTTTTAATATTGTTTGAAGTTTATCCAGAGAACGATTTCCTTTTTTCCATTCATTTTCTACCTTAAATAAAGAGCTTGAAATAACCAGGGCGTTATTTTTACCTTTTTCACTTAATCTTGAATTTCTGCTGCTTAATACAATTCCGCTTTTTTCTCTTACTGGAATGGCACCAATTATCGTAATGTCAAAGGCAAGATCTTTTACCATTGTTTTAATTATGAGATATTGTTGATAGTCTTTCAGACCGAAGATCGCAATTCGGGGCTTTATCCATTGAAAAAGATTATGAACAATAGTCATTACACCGCTAAAGTGAAGAGGTCGAAATTTTCCACAAAGTTTGTTGGTTAGTTCCGGATAATCCATTACAATAGATGGTTTTTCATCTGGATAAACCTCTTTTTCATCAGGAGAAAATAATAAATCAACCCCTTTTGATTTCAGCATCTCAATATCTTTTTCTATATTTCTGGGATAAAGCTCCAGATCCTGTGGATTATTAAATTGCAAAGGGTTTACAAAAATAGAAACAATAATGAATTCACCATTTTGTCGTGCAATGTCTATCAAAGAGAGATGTCCTTCATGTAGAAAACCCATAGTTGGAACCAATACTGTTTTCATATCAGGGTTTTGTGCATAGATCTTTCTGATATACTCTTTTATTTCTTTTATTGTTGTAATAATCTGCAATGGTTCCTCTGAAATAAATATTGCTGGTTATTTCGTATCTTGCCAGTTTGCACCAAATGATCCCGAAACTTTTAAAGGCACGATAAAGGGAACAATGGTTTCCATAATATGCTTTACTTTTTCATAAAACAACTCTTTTTCAGAGTTGTGGACTTCAAATAAAAGCTCATCATGAATCTGTAAAACCATTTTTGATTTTATATTGTTTTGTGTTATCCAGTTGCTGATCTCGATCATTGCTTTTTTTATTAGATCTGCCGCTGTAGACTGAATGGGGTTATTTATAGCAAGTCTTTCTGCAGCTTCCCGCATAAATCTGTTTTTATGATTTATATCAGGAAGTGCCCTCTTTCTGCCAAAATAGTTCGTACTGTAAAGAGTATCTCTGCACTCTTCAATTGTTTGCACCATATATTTTTTAATTCCTGGAAATGTATGAAAATAACTTTCAATCAAGGATCGTGCTTCCAGTACTGAAATTCCGATATTTTGAGATAGACCATATTCAGTAACACCATATACAATAGAAAAGTTCAATATTTTTGCCATGGAACGTTTTGCTTTAAAGTCGGGTAAACTTTTAATGTAAGTTAGCTTATCATAATCTATGGTCATAATTGAGCTGCTTTTATCAAGGCTGTTACCCAGTAAGTCCTGACCAAATAATAAAATAGTAGCCTGATCATGTATATCTATATCATTTTTATATGCATATAATAAATTGTCATCTTTACTGTAATCAGCAAGAATTCTCAATTCAATCTGGTTATAATCAAGTGATAACAGTTCAAATCCTTTTTCTGCAACAAAAGCTTTTCGAATAGCTGCACCATCTTCTCCTTTTATCGGGATATTCTGCAAATTGGGATCATACGAAGAGAGGCGCCCTGTTGCTGCAACAGTCTGACTTATAGAAGTGTGGACCCTGCCGGTTTTTGGATTTATATATTCAGGTAAAGTTCTTATATATGTGGAAAGAAGTTTGTGCAGTGTACGGTAGTTTAGAATTTTATTTATAATCGGATGTTGCTCTTTTATACTTTCAAGAACCGTTGCATCGGTAGATAAACTGCCTTTCGGAGTTTTTTTCTTTGATTTAATTTCCAGTACGGTAAAAAGTATCTCCTGCAACTCTTTGGTAGAGTTAATATTAAAAGATTTTCCGGCAAGTGAATATATCTCTTTTTCAATTTCTTCAAGCTTGGCATGATAATTTTTATCAAGCAATTTCAGATATTCATTATCGATTTTGACACCGTTCTCTTCTATTTCACTTAAAACCTTGATCATGGGTTGATCAATAGATAAATACAGGTTATATAAATTTTCTTTTTGCAGCATAGGCAGAAATACATTAAAAAGTCTATACGTGATTTCTGCATCTTCTGTGGCGTATTCAGCCAGTATATTTAATGGCAGCTCAGACAAGGCTTTAATGTTTTTTCCTGTTCCTGTAATATCTTTATATTTAATAGTTTTGTGTTGGAGATAATGCAGGGATAAATCATCGAGGTTATGACGGCGGTTATTAGGATCAAGAATATGAGAGCAAATCATTGTATCGTAGAGGATATTCGCCATTACAATTCCATGGTTTTTTAGTACCAGATAATCATATTTGATATTTTGTCCAATTTTTTCTATTTCCTGGTTTTCGAGGAGTGGTTTTAAAAGTGCAGTCATGACTTCTGCAGGAGCTACAGACTGATAATCAAAGTGCCTCTGGTTTTCCGTGTCAAAGTTCAGGGGAATATAAAGATTATTATATTGACCGTCCTTTAAAAAGCAGATGGAAACACCCACTAACTGGCAATTCATAGGCGATTTGCCAGTGGTTTCTGTATCTACAGCCATAATTCTGTTTTTTTTTATCAGCTCATCCCATTTGCGCCACTCTTCAGGGTTATAGATGATAGTATATTGAATGGGTACCTGGCCACTGTAACTTTGAGTATTACTGGTTTGTTCAAATAATTTTATCCATTCATTATATATTGTTGGAAAGCCTGCATTATTAAAAACAGGTAAATTTTTTTGAAGAATTTCGTTATTGTTGTAAAGAAAATCTTCTTTGTTCACCTGGGAAATCGGAACATTTTTATTCAGCTCAATTAACTTTCTGGATAGATATGCATTTTCTTTGTTTAATTGCAATTTTTCCCTGATAGCTTTTGAAGAAACAGATTCTATTTTTGAATATATGTTATCAAGGGTTTGAAACTCTTTGAGAAGATTTACGGCTGTTTTGGGACCAATACCTGCAACACCCGGGATATTGTCGGCAGTATCACCAATCAAAGCAAGATAATCTGTAACCTGTTCTGGTTTGATTCCCTGAGTTTCTATTAAAGAATCGGCAGTAATTTCGGAAAAGAGAGAGGCCCCTTTAACTGGTTTTAAAATCGTTACGTTCGAATTCAGAAGGGCATACAGGTCTTTGTCTCCACTGAGAATTTTTATACTAATGAAATTATCGCTTTTATATTTTTCTACAAGGGTGGCTATTGCATCATCTGCCTCTACACCATTGGGAATGATCATGGGTAGTTCGAGCTGGTGAACAAGTTCCTGTATTTTAGATATTTGATATTTTAAAGGTTCTGGTGTTTCGCTTCGATTTGCTTTATATGCTTCATAAATCTTGTATCTGAAATTCTTTTCAGGAGGGTCGAACACAATAACAAGATAGGCGGGTTGTATATCACTAATCGCCTTTATTATCATTCGAAAGAATCCATAAACCGTTTCAGTAGGGTTCCCATTTGAGTCGGTCAAATTCTGTGACGCCATTGCATAATAGGCCCTGAAAGCCATTGCATGACCGTCAATAATTAGAAAAGAGCCGGTGGAACTCATTTTTATTTTCTTCCTATAGATTCATATTTAAAACCGGAATTTCTCATATGATCAGGATTTAACAGGTTTCTTGCATCAATAATTAACGGATGAGCCATCAGCTTTTTTATTTTTTCATAATTCAGAGTTTTAAACTCTTTCCACTCGGTAATTATAATCAATGCCTCCGTGTTTTCAACACATTGGTATGCATTTTCACAATACTCAATATTGTCTTTATAAATTATTTTACCGTTTTCCATGGCTGCAGGGTCAAAAACCTTGATTACAGCTTTTTTTTGCAGAAGATAATCAATCACTGTAAGAGCAGGGGACTCTCTCATGTCATCTGTATCCCCTTTAAATGCCAGGCCAAGAATTGATATTTTTTTTCCCGTAAGATCTTTTATATGTTTATTTAATTTTTGAACAGGAACGAGCTTTTGTTCATCATTTACATTTGTGACGCTTTTAAGGATCTTTAAATCAATATTATTTTGTGCTCCTGTATGCAAAAGTGCTTTTACATCTTTCGGAAAACAGGAACCTCCATAGCCGGGGCCAACATTCAAAAATTGATGCCCGATTCGCGTATCAAAACCCATTCCAACTTTGACTTGATCCATGTTGGCTCCAATTTCTTCTGCTAACCTGGACAACTCATTGGCAAAGGTAATTTTAGTGGCGAGAAAACAGTTCGACGCATATTTGGTAAACTCAGCAGAGACTCTGTTCATGATTACCAGCTGCTCCTCGGATGAAACATATGGTCTGTATAGTGTTTTTATAGTGTCAATAGCCCATGAATTTTCTGAACCAATGATAACTCTGTCAGGTATCTGAAAATCCCGGAGGGCGGTACCTTCCTTTAAAAATTCCGGATTTGAGACAACTTCAAATTCAATGTTCAGTTGTCGTTTAGCAAGCTCCGAATGAATGATCTCTTCCACTTTCGTGCCCGTACCGACAGGAACCGTTGATTTGTTTATAACAATAACTTTGTGGTTTATTAAAGAACCAATTTCCCGGGCTACCTCAAAAACATATTTTAATTCTGCCGATCCATCATCACCCTGTGGTGTTCCGACAGCGATAAAGATAATTGAGGCTTTATTTATCCCTTCGTTCACGCTGGTACTGAATTGCAGGGTTCCGTCAGAGATATTTTTTTTGATTAATGCTTCAAGTCCATCTTCATATATAGGAGAAATCCCTTTTTTAAGATTTTCTATTTTGTTTTTGTCAATATCAACGCAAACAACCCTGTTACCTGCGTCTGCAAGTGATGTACCGGTTACTAAACCTACATACCCTGTTCCTATTACCATAATTTCCATCATAACACTCTTATAAATTATATTTATCACGTAAAGTCTTA
>Ga0224495_10001096_pt1 | contig 19858 bp, 16 predicted proteins | sample SF_Jul11_sed_USG_FD_168128 | JGI IMG/M metagenome (GOLD analysis project Ga0224495, IMG submission 168128) | Sediment microbial communities from San Francisco Bay, California, United States - SF_Jul11_sed_USGS_4_1 | ecosystem: Environmental > Aquatic > Marine > Sediment | place: USA: California... | reverse complement strand
ATTAATATAGAATCAGGATACCAAATGGAAATTGGCCTGGGTGATCAACCATGACAATGTTCAATATCATTACAAGGGGAGACTTCGACGGGCTGGTCTGTTCGGTCCTTCTGACGGAGGCCGAGCAGATATCCAAAATCCGCTTCGCGCACCCTAAGGAGATGCAGGAAGGGAATATCGAGGTCACCAGCCAAGATATAATCGTCAACCTGCCATACCACAAGGATTGCGGAATGTGGTTTGACCATCACATCTCGGAAGCGGAAAGAGGATCAAAACCCGGCTCGTTCAAAGGCAAATATGGCCTGGCGCCATCTTGCGCCCGATTGGTCTATGAGCATTATAACAAGCCGGAATGGGCGGAGAAATACGCAGAGCTGATGGAAGCTGTCGATAAGGTGGACTCGGCCAACTTGACCCTGAACGATATTTTACGCCCCAGCGGCTGGGTAAAAATCGCCGCCACCGTGGATCCCAGGTCCGGTTTTCCCCCATCCTACGATTATTTTTTGAATCTGCTGGACTGGATTAAAGAGCAGACGGTGGAGGAGATAGTCGAAAACGACGCAGTGCGGGACCGTGGCCGGGAATACTTCCGCCAGCAGGAGAGCTTCAAGGAAGTATTACAGGAAAATTCCACCCTATATGGCAAGGTTGTGGTATCAGATTTTCGCAGGAAACTGGCTTCTCCTGTGGGCAGCCGGTTTTTGATCTATTCCCTGTTCCCTTCGGCCAATGTGGCTTTGCGGCTGTTTGACAGCCCAGATAAAAAGAACGTGGTCATAGCCGCAGGACACAGCATCCTTAATCGGACATGTAAGGTGGATCTGGGCAACCTGATGGCTGAATATGGGGGAGGAGGGCATATGGGCGCGGCCACCTGCACCCTGTCGGCGGACATGGTGGACGACGCCGTGGGTGATATCATAGAGCGATTAAAATAATGCTTGTGTTATCAGCCAGATAAGCCAGTTGGCTGACAATCGGCTTTAAGTGGCTGATTGGTAGGATTCTTGGGTGTATCTCAGGAACTCAACCATGCCTGTGGGGCAAGCATAGCTTATAACTGGTTAAATACAGCCTGCCGCGATTTCCGACCTGCCTTGAAGAATCAATAATTTATATTAGGGCTCCTGGATGGATATATCTATAGATATCAGGACGTTGTCTGACCCCAATTCCAGTGGAGCTTTAGATGCGCCAGTGACTGTCATTTCGTCTTTGGTGTCAAGTATCCCGTCTCTATCAAGCCTGGCTTCCACAATCAGTTTATCACCCTGTTTTATTTTGCCAACCATTATGTTTTTATTGGTGATAGCAAAAGAAAGCGGGAAATTGGTGACTGTTTCCTTGGTGGCGGCCAGCATGGAGGCGCCTTCGGCTGACCGGGCGACGATGAATAGGGACCAGCCTTGGAAATTCCTCATCTTCACCGTATCGCCTAACTCCACCTGGCCGGAGACCATGGCGCCCACAAATGGCTTCTCCGGGGCCGGGAGGGCGCCTATCTGATCATAATCTTTCCAATGATGATCCTGGCAGGCCGCCATGGATAGGCCTAGAAACAGAAGGGCGACGAACTTTGTGCAACTTCTACTGCTCATTTTTTTCCTTTTTTACCCTGGCGTATTCCGTGGCCAGCTTTTTGTGTAGAGCCTCGCGTTGGTCGTACAGCCTTCTGGGTTTGCGGGGATTCACCCGGTTCAGAAGATACGCCGCGATCAGGGGCATGGCGATAGTGGTGTCTGTGTAGCATACCACGGAATCGGGGACCATTTCCGGATCCACCTTTCCCCAGCTTACCGCCTCCCATGGAGTGGCGCCGGAGAGGCCTCCGGTGTCTGGTCTGGCGTCTGTGATCTGCATGAAGTAGTCGTGCCCCTTTACGTGTATTTCCATGATCTCGTCCAGCAGTGGAATGGTCTGCAAGAGAAAGTTTTTTGGGCTTCCTCCACCCAGGATCAGAACGGCGCTTTTTCCTTCAGTCTTGGCGTTATAGGCGATGGCGGTGCTGTCGGTGACGTCCATGTTGGGATCGACCTTCGGGAATGATGAATCGAAGGAGAGGGCGGCGATGTTCAGCCCGATGGTGGAATCACCTGGGGATGGGCAGAAGCATGGGACGGCGTTTCTATAAGCCGCGCCCAGGACAGTTTTTCCAGAGCATCCGGCCTTTTTTTCCGTGGCGTCCACATATTTGCCGATCAGGTAATGAAGCTCCGCGGTGCCCATGGTCTTTTCGAATTCCTTACCCTGCAGTATCTTGTAGAGATATTTGTCGGACTGGAACAGCACGTCGAAATCGAACACGATATCGTATATCCGGATAAGCCCCTGTTTGCGCAATTCCACATCATCCACAAATGGGGTGGAGCGATGCAACGGCAGGTTCAATCCGAAATGGAGGTCATGATACAGGTTGGCGCCGGTGGAGACGATGTAGTCTATCCATCCGTTTTCAATGAGAGGGACGATGGCCGAGCTTCCCAGCCCAGTAGGCGTCAAGGCGCCACTGAGGGAGACTCCCAGGGTCACATCTTCATTTAACGCCTTTTTTTCCAGAAGTTTGCAGACCTCTGCGATCCTGGCGGCGTTATATGCGCTAAAATGGTTTCCTATCAGCTCATCGATGGAGATTCCCTTGCTGATTTTGGCGCCTTCGATGCGAGTTCCCTTGTGCGACTTATCCATATATTTTCCAATGTAATGCGGGATATTAAATTATAGGGTTATGTAAGCGAATGCTCATTTTATATCCATGCAAAGGGTAAATGCAACTTTTCGTTGACGGCGGAAAATTGAGAGAAAATATCGGCTGGAGCATATATGTTACAATTTCAATTTGTTATTGAATTGATATTTCTGGACTGCAATAACGGTGGTTGTGGGAATGCGAAAAAGCGGTGAAAAACCGTGGCTTGTGACAGGATGTGCGGGTTTCATAGGCTCACATTTGCTGGAAGCGCTGTTAAAACAAGGCGAAACAGTCATCGGGCTGGACAATCTTTCCTCTGGGAGCCTGTCGAACATAAAAAAGGCGATTATTAGCGCCGGAGATGATGCAAAGAGTCGTTTTCTGTTCGCCGAAGGGGATATAAATGATGTTAGGCTGCTGAAGAAACTGTGCAGGGGTGTCCGGTTTGTTCTGCATCACGCGGCCCAGGTCTCTGTTCCAGAGTCGATAAAAAATCCGTCATTGTCGGCCCGGGTGAATGTGGAAGGCTTGATCAATCTGCTTCGGGCCGCTCAAAGCGCCGGGGTGGAGAGGGTGGTATACGCCAGTTCATCCGCTGTTTACGGATCGCTGGAAGGGGATTTTCACCAGGAGCAGATGACGGGGCCCCCTGTTTCCCCTTATGCAGCCGGGAAGATCGCCGCGGAAAGTTTTGCCCAGGCGATGTCCGTTGCTGATGGGGGAACCTTTATCGGGCTTCGATATTTTAACGTGTTTGGGCCACGGCAGAATCCGGCGGGGCCGTACGCCTCTGTAATTCCCCGGTGGATATCCCGGTTGAAATCTGGGAAAAAGGCGCAGGTGTTTGGTGATTCGGGGATAACCAGGGACTTTGTATATGTGGGGGACGTGGTAAAGGCCAACCTGCTTGCAGCGCATACAGCTGGGCTTGCAAGCCATGAGATCTTCAATATAGCCTATGGCCAATCTGTCTCCCTGCGGGAGCTGTTCGATTGCATCGTGGCGGAGTTTGAAAAGGCTGGCGTGAAAATCAAGGAAAAGAAGTTTACGCTCGACTTGCCCAGGCAAGGGGATATCATGCATTCAGCCGCGGATATAAGCAAGGCCCGGCGTATATTGGGATATTCCCCTCAAACCTCGCTGGCGGAGGGAATAGGCCAAACCATAAGGCGCCAATTCAAGATAAAATAGAGTCCAAAAGATTTTAAGAATACTGCCTGTCTTTTAGATGGCTCTGGCAAGGCATGCGCCAAAAGACCACTCGAAAAAGATTGTTTTGCATCCCGAAAAAAAGTATATTATGACAAACTTTCTTTGAGGGGATATATGCGGGCGTTTAAGGTATCAATTGCGATAGTTGCAATCGTCTTCGCTTTTTCATCCAAAGCCATGGCTCACAACTCCGGATGCGGGTTTGGGGGTTGGGCTCTTAAAAATCCAGACACTCTTGTTTTGCAGGTTTTCGCGTCATGGCTCAATGGCATCTGCGGCAACCAGACTTTCGCCATCACTTCAGGCACTCTGGATTGCGCTCCCGCCGGCAGGTCTCGCGCGGAAAATAAAGACCTGGTCCGGTTCGTCGCCATGAACATGGAAGGTATCGCCAAAGACGCCGCCAATGGCAAGGGGGAAACTCTTGATACCCTTTCCGAATTGCTGGAAATGCCGGTGGCCAACAGGCCGTTGTTCGGCGCCACTCTTCAGGCGAACTTTTCCAGCATCTTCAGCAAGGTGGATATCCAGGCCCCAGAGGTGGTGGAAAACATAGCCTATGTTGCCCAGAGCCATCATTTGTTATAGTTCGATTTGCGTCCATCGCTTGGGCGCGTTTGGCATATGAGGTTACTCTTAACTATCTAATTTTGAGGGATTACAATCATGAAAAAAATCGCAGCTTCTGTCGTCTCCTTCGCCGCCGTTCTTGTTTTCGCCTCCGGGGCTTCCGCCCATAACACCGGATGCGGGCTTGGCGAGCAGATTTTCCATGGCGCAGACTCTGTCCTTCTGCAGGTGTTGGCCGCCACCACCAACGGAACTTTTGGCAACCAGACTTTCGGCATCACCTCCGGCACCTTGGGATGCATTACTCCACGCTCCTTTGTGAACAGGGAAGACCTCACCCGCTTCGTCGCCGCCAACATGGATAACCTGGCCAAGGACGTGGCCCAGGGCAATGGCGAATCGCTGGAGACCCTGGCCGAGATGATGGAAGTGCCCTCCGCCAACCGCGTCATGTTCGGCACGGCGCTGCAGGCCAACTTCAGCTCGGTTTTCTCCCATGATGGAATCGAGGCCGGCGAAGTGATCGACAACATCGCCATGGTCGCCGACAACCACCACATTATCTAATGGACCGTAGGTAACACACGGTTTCATAAGCAATTACAGGGATGCGGAAGATACTATTTTCCGCATCCCTATTTTTTTTCCTGGCGTTGGCCGCTTCCGCGGTGGGAGCAGATCTGGCCTCGCCGGAAGGACATCGGGCCGATCCATTCATCGGTCTGGCCACGCAAAAGGACCTGGCAAGCTCCAGGGTGTGGAGGATACTGCTTCATTATAAGGATCTGGCCAATGGGCCAGAGAGCCTGATTGACGATCCCGCCTTTTTCTTGGCCGGGGATGGCAAACGCAATCCTGGTGGTGAACTGACCGCAACCGTGCGCGAATTTTTCCGAGAGGATATCACCGGCGACGATCACCCCATATGCCGTTTTCCCGCCAGGTTTCGCTGGCTGGATGGGGAGTTGGGATTGATGGGATCGGTTCCCCAGGTCTCCTGCCCGATGCTGGAGAAGACCATGGAGAATGTGAACCCTAAAGCGGTTACCATGATCTTCGCCTCCGCCCACATTAACTCGCCGGCTTCAATGTTCGGCCATCCGCTCATCAGGATCGACTCCGTGATGGAGAGCAAGCTTCTGTCCCAGGCTGTCAACTACGCCGCCCAGACGCCGGAAAACCGGGGGTTGCTGTTCGCCTTTTACGGCATATTCGGCTACTACAGCGGGATATACTCGCTGCTGCCATATTATGAAAAGGTAAGCGAGTATAACGACTTCGACCTGCGGGACCTTTGGGAATATCGGCTGGACCTAAAGCCCGAGGAAGCCAGGATGATGCTTTTCCACCTGTGGGAGCTTAAAGACAAATATTCCTACTACTATTTCTTCGATGAAAACTGCGCTTACATAATCCTGTATCTCTTGGAGGCGGCTCGGCCATCGCTCCACCTCACCGATGGTTGGGGGCCATATGTAATACCGGTGGATACGCTTCGCCGGGTTATTAACAGTGGAATTGTGGGTGAAATCAACTACCGCCCATCCAAGATGACAAAGATGATGGCCTTGGCGGATTCCATGGATGAAAATAGCCTCGAAGCCGCCAAAAAGATCGCCAGGGGGGCGGTCTTGCCGGAAGAGGGTGTGCTGGCCCTTGCCGATGATGACGCCAGAAAGAAGACCCTGGATCTGGCCACGGAGCTGATCCAGCTAAACTATGGCGCGGCCAGGATGGAGAAGAAGGAGTTCCAGAAACGTTTCCTGGCCACGTTGCGTCTGCGGGGAACCTTGGGCGGCCAGCCGCCGGCAATCAAGGAGATAGTGACGCCTGTCCGGCCGGATACGGGGCATTACTCCGCCGCGTTTTCCATGGGGGCCGAGTCCAACGGCGGGCCCAAGGGGAACCGGCCGATATTCTCCTTCCGGCCAGCGCTTCACGACCTTATGGACCCCCAGCAAGGATATGTGGCGGGCTCGCAACTGGAGTTCATGTCCTTTACTTTTTCAATTCAGCCGGCGCAAAACGAAGTCTGGCTGGAGAAGCTCGATCTGGTTAATATAGCCTCGATCACCCCCATCAACGAGCTTTTTGCGCCCACCACCTGGAAGGTTCGGTTCGGCATGCAGAGGCGGGACTTCGCCAATGGGGATGTGAGCGAGGCCTGGTATCTGAACACCGGAGGAGGCTACAGCCTCGGCCTGGGGGATATCGGCATCGGTTATGCCATGCTGGAGGCGGACCTGCAAGCCAACCATAATTTCGACTATGGCTATGCCGTGGGGCCTGGTGTCTCGATGGGGTTTATAATGGATCCCGCGCCAGGCTGGAAGACAGGGTTTCAGGCGCGGGCGGTGAGTTTTCTTCTGGGCGCCAACGATCCAGAATATGAGTTGCTCCTCTCCCAGCGGTATACCGCCAACCAGAACCTGGGGATTCATCTGGAGCTGAAGGGGAACAGGGTGGGGCGGAGGGATATCTCCAGCGCCTTGTTGAAGCTGATCCTCTTCCTGTAGCTGGGTCTACGTTCTAGTCACCATCCACCTTTCGATCAGTCCCACCGCGGTGGCCACGCCATTCTCCTTTTTCATGGCCGCGCCCAGTTGCTCGGCTCTCTGCTTCATCCGCTGGTCCTCCACCACTTGACGGATCACCGCCGCCAGCGCCTGTGGAGTTACAGTCCGTTTCTGCAGTGGGCGGCCGCCAGCCCCGATTTGCTGAAGCTTCCTGGCCCACAGGAACTGGTCGAACGCATGGGCCACCACTATGGAAGGGCATCCGCAATATAGCGAGGACTGCGTGGTGCCAGCCCCGCCATGGTGGACCACGGCGGCGCATCTGGGGAATATCTGATGGTGGGGGACTTTTCTGAGAAGGTATACATCGTCAATATCCGGGATCTGCGATACATTCTCCCAGAACGCCTGGATGATGGCCCTGTGCCCCAGAAGCCTGGCGGTGGCGGCCATCAGCTCCACGTTGCGCTCGATATCGAACTGGGTGAATGAGCCGAATGTAAGATATACCGGCGGTTGGCCGTAATCAAGAAAGGAAAGGAGGTCACCGGGTATCTCCCATCGTTCGGCCGAGTCCGGGATATCGAAAAATCCGGTGACCTGGATGTTGTCTTTCCAATCTGGGCAGCGCTGGAAAATGGAGGGACTGGCGCAGATCAGGTTCAGCCTGTCGCTCTGCCAAAAGTTGCCGATCGGGCTTTTCAATGGCGCCAGGCCGTTTTGCTCCCGTAGCTTGTTGATGGGCGGTTTCAATATCCAGCCACCGGCCATTTCGCCCAGTTTCCACAGGATGGGGTTCAGCCATTGCCCCAGGTTTGGCAAGCCTTCCGGCGGCTCGAAAGCGGTCTTGAAAAATGATGGGACGGGAGAGACCGTCACGCAGGGCAGCCCATGCTTTTCCGCGGCGATAAAGAGAGGATAGACGGCTATATGCCCGATCACCAGGTCATTCTGGCCGCAAAGAGTGTTGGAGGTTTCCATCAAGTCGTCCACGGCCGGCTTGAACATCTCGTCAAAAAGTATCTTGAAATGCATGGCCAGGTTCCTGCTGGCGATAATCCGCAAAACCATCTCATCGGCTTGCTGCTGTGTATATTCATATTTGCGGCAGGCTGGAATCACCTTAAAACCCATGGCCTGGCCCAGGTTGGAGTAATCCTTGTTGTCCACGCTGGCCACGGCCAGGGTAACGTCATGGCCCCGGGCGGCAAGCCCCCCTGCCAGCGCGCAAAACGGGCGGATGTCTCCATCGCTGCCCCATGTCAACAATCCAATTTTCATTTTATCCTCCATTATGTCTTGCTCTCATTTGGCCGCCCAGGCGGGGAAGGAGTTGAAGTCCAGATCTAAAACCATGGGCATGGTGAAAAACGCCGCCATAGTTACAACCACTATTCCGATAAAGTTCATGGCCAGGCCCGCCATGGCCATATCTAGTACCTTCAGCCTGCCGGAGCCGAACACAATGGCGTTTGGCGGGGTGGCCACTGGCAGCATGAACGCGAAGGAGACCGAAAATGTGGCGGGAATCATGGTGAGAAGCGGATTGATTTTCGCCCCCACCGCCAGGGATGCGAAGATGGGGAGCAGAATCTGGGCCGTGGCGGTGTTGGATGTGAATTCTGTGAGAAAAAGTGAGAATGAGCTGATGACAAGAACCACGCTGAGGAGGGTGAGCGAATCTATGAAGTTCATGTGCGAACCGGCCCATGAGGATAATCCGGACACCTCAAAACCCTGGGCCAGGGCGAAGCCTCCGCCGAAAAGGAGCACGATATCCCAAGGCAATTTGGAGGCGGCTTCCCAATCCATCACCCGCGTGCCGGGCTCGGTTCTGGATGGAATAAGGAACAGGATGGTGGCCATGGCGATGGCGGTGACTCCGTCGTTTAGATATTTGGGCTGGCCAAAGAGCTCCCCCCATCCAGGGATGGTAAAGAGCCCCGTGGCCAGAGGCTCCCGGGTAAGCCAGAGCAGCACCAGCAGCGCGAAGACCGCGGCCACTATTTTTTCCTCATATTTCATGGGGCCCAGGGCGTTTTTCTGGCGGGAGAACTCGTCAGGCTCGAAGGTGAATTCACCCTTGGGACGGAAGAAGAGGTAAAGATAGATCCAGGCGATGATAAGGAAGAAGAAAGCGATGGGAAAACCTATGAGCATCCATTGGGCGAAGGAGATTTCCGGCGCATTGGGAAAGGTGATGTTAAATATTTTTATGAACGCCGCGTTGGGCGGCGAGCCGACAATGGTGGCCACTCCGCCGATGGAGGCGCTGTAGGCCACCGATAGCAGGAGCCCCTTGGCGTATCGTTCTACCTTCTGCTTGCCGAATGACTCCTCCAGCTTTATCACCACGGCCAGCGCAATTGGAACCATGATCATGGCGCAGGCGGTGTTGGAAATCCACATCGATAAAAATCCCGTGGCCACCATGAACCCCAGGAGAATCCCCCAAAGATTTGTGCCCATAACCATAAGGATATTCAAGGCGATTCGACGATGCAGGTTCCAGCGTTCCATGGCGATGGCCACCAGGAATCCACCCAGGAAAAGAAATATCACATGGTTGAAATATTGGGCGGCCACATCCTTGCCGTTCATCACCCCCAGCAAAGGAAAGAGGAAGACCGGCAGCAGCGCCGTGGTGGAAAGGGGGGCCGCCTCCGTCACCCACCAGAGGGCCATGATGAAGCAGACCGCCGCCGCCCGGCCCACATTCGGGTGTTGCGGGTCCATGTCAAACAGGGTCAAAAAGAGGACCGCGAACAGAGGCCCGCCGATGAGGCCGGCAAGTTGGACCTTGCTGTTTCTATTGGTGGACAACCGCTCCTCAATGGAAATGTTCATCGATCCCCCTCAAGATTCTCTTTATGTCCGGCGCGGCGGCGGGTTAAAATTAGCCCTTTGGGTTTGCGCGGCGCCGCTTGCCATTTTAGATATTTTTGACAGGTAAATCATATCATGTCCACGCATTACGATTTTAAGGCCATCGAGACAAGGTTACGGGAAAAATGGCTTTCTGAAAAGACTTTCTCCGTCACCAGGGACCCGGGGAAAAAGAAGTTCTATCTGCTGGAGATGTTCCCATACCCCTCTGGCAAGCTTCATGTGGGGCATCTGCGCAATTACGCCATTGGCGATGTGATCGCCCGCCGCAAAAGGATGGAGGGGCACAACGTCCTGCACCCCATCGGGTGGGATTCCTTTGGTATGCCCGCGGAGAACGCCGCCATCCAGAACAAGAGCCATCCATATAAATGGACAATGAGCAACATAGAGGAGATGCGCCGGCAGTTCATGAAAATGGGGGTCTCCTATGATTGGGACCGGGAAGTGGCCACCAGCCACCCTGGCTATTACAAATGGACTCAGTGGATATTCGCCCGGATGTATGACGAGGGGGTGGCGTACCGGAAAAAATCGTTTGTAAACTGGTGCGGCCCATGTGGCACCGTGCTGGCCAACGAGCAGGTGGTGGAGAGCAACTGCTGGCGTTGCGACAACCCGGTGGAGCAGCAGGAGAGGGAAGGGTGGTTCCTGGCCATAACAAAATACGCAGACAACCTGCTGGAAGGGCTCAAGGATCTGGAGCAGGGATGGCCGGAGCGGGTGCTGGTGATGCAGCAGAACTGGATCGGCAAGTCCCTGGGCGCCGAGGTGGATTTTACCCTGGAAAAAACCGGGGAAAAACTGAAAGTCTTCACCACCCGGCCAGACACTCTTTATGGCGCCACCTTCATGGCCCTGGCGCCGGAACACCCCTTGGCAAGTATGCTGGCCACAGGGACGGATCGGGAAAAAGAGGTGGAGACGTTCATCCGAGAAGCCGTACGCCAGGATAAAACCGAACGGACGGCCGAAGGAGGAGATAAGAAGGGAGTCTTCACCGGCGCCTATGCCATCAATCCGCTGAATGGGGAAAGAATTCCAGTCTGGATCGCAAACTTCGTCCTCATCGAATATGGCTCCGGGGCGATCATGAGCGTGCCCGCCCATGACCAGCGGGATTTCGAGTTCGCCCGTAAATATGGGATAGATATCCGGGTGGTCATAGCGCCGGAGGAAGAGGCCGCTGGCAAGGATCACGCCAACTATACATCTGACCCCGCCTTGTTGAAAGAGGCTTATCCCGGAGGAGGGATCATGGTCAACTCCGGACCGTTCTCCGGGCTGAACAACCGCAACGAGGGGATCGCTAAAGTAATCGATCATCTGCAATCCAAGGGTATCGGCGCCAGGATGGTCAACTACCGCCTGCGAGACTGGGGAGTCTCCCGTCAGAGATACTGGGGAGCGCCGATCCCTATGATCCATTGCGGCAAATGCGGCATAGTGCGTGTGCCGGACGAGCAGCTGCCAGTGATCCTGCCGACGGATATCGAGTTTCCGGAAAGCGGCCATTCGCCTATCGCCGGGAATGAAGAGTTCATCAATACGTCATGCCCCAAATGCGGGGGGGCGGCCCGGCGGGAGACGGACACCATGGACACCTTCATGTGCTCCTCCTGGTATTACAATCGATACACTTCCGCCCGCTGTCAGACGGCTTTTGCAGCCAGGGAGGACCTGGACTACTGGGCCCCGGTGGACCAATATGTGGGAGGGATAGAGCACGCCATATTACATCTTCTATATTCCCGGTTTTTCACCAGGTTTCTGCACGATATAGGAGCTGTGGATTTCAAGGAGCCTTTCAAGAGGCTTTTGACCCAGGGGATGGTAATAAAGGATGGGGCCAAGATGAGCAAGTCCAAGGGGAACGTGGTCTCATTGGATGTAATGTCGGACCGATATGGCGCGGACGCCACCCGTCTGTTCATCCTGTTCGCCGCCCCGCCGGAAAGGGACCTGGAGTGGAGCGACGCCGGCATAGAAGGCTCGTTCAGATTCCTGAACCGGGTGTATCGCTGGCTGGAGGCGAACCTGGAGACGATAAAAGGGGGGGGCGATCGGCCCACCGGGCTGGAGGGCCTTTCCCCAGAGGCCGCCAATGTGCGCAGGGCAACTCACAAGACCATCGCCAGGGTAACCTTTGATATGGACAGGTTCCAGTTCAACACCGCAATAGCGGCGATAATGGAATTTATGAACATCCTGGGCGCAGCCAAGCTGGGAGGCGCGCCAGAGGATGGGGCGGTGATGGCGGAGGCGGCGGAGAGCCTTCTGTTGCTGCTCAATCCCTTCACACCTCATCTATGCGCCCATATGTGGGAGCAGGCTGGCCGGCCCGGCTCGATCCTGGATCATCCTTGGCCTGGCGCCATGGCCGAATGCATGGTGGAGGAGAGTATCGAGATCGTGCTTCAGATAAACGGCAAGCTGCGCGGACGGCTGTTGGCCCCGCCGGATGTGACGAAGGAACAGATGGAGATGCTTGCGCTGGCGGATGAGAAAGTGAAAGGATATCTGGAAGGCAAACCGCCGCGCAAGGTTGTGGTGGTGCCGGGCCGGCTGGTGAATATAGTGGTGTGACGCCGGCATGACAGAAGCTTCTGGCCTCTCTTGATAGTCCAACGCATCGATTACGACGAGTTCGGTAAATTAATATCTGCGCTGGTGGATCGAGCCGTGATGTGGTCTAATATTAATTATACTGGCCGATGCCGCTATGGGCGCATAAAGCAAAAACAGAGAAATTCACGGCTTTGAATAGCTTCTATTTTCTGCCGTTGGGGCATATGAGTAATATATATTATACGCGCAAGTTCGCCACGTCCATTTCCATGGCCGTCATAACGTCTCTTTTATTTATGGGCTGCCAGGTGCGTCCTTCAGGTTCGAACTTCAAAAAGGTTTCAAAAAAAAACACCATCCGCATCGCAATTAGCGAGGATGTGACCGAATTCAGCTTCTCGCATGACTATGAATCCCCGGTTCCTCTATTTAACCTGATCTACGATCCATTGCTATGGGACGACTTTTCGAAACAGGGTTCTACCCAAAATATCGCAATGGAAAGCATGAAGGTGAGCCCCGATGGAAAGAGCTGTCTGGTTAATCTTCGAAAGGGAATGCTTTATCATGATGGATCGGAAATAGTTTCAAAAGACGTATATCAGCTGATTCGTCCCGTGGAAGGCATGCACAGCCCCAAAGGTTTTTGGGCTAACTTGCAGTTTGAAGAGCTGGGAAAATATTCATTCCGGCTTACCAATCCACACGCAATTGACTGGAGCTATATCTTAAAGTCAGTAAGATTTATCAAGAACGGCACCGGAAGAGGGGGATGGGGTGACGATGACTTCATGCCAAGGGTTGGATCTGGGCCCTATATGTATCAAGGTTACGACGAAAAGGAACGGATTATAAAGTTAAAAAGGTGGGATAAATACTGGGCAGGGCCGGCAAAGTATAAATACGCCGAGTTGCACTTGTTTTCTGGCACAGATGGTCCATTATTCAATCTGCTTGCTGGCAGGGTGGACTATTTCAATGACATGACCAGCGAAGACGTAAAGCTTGTGAAACGGAATAATGATCTTCATGTAGTTGAATATTGGATGCCAGCCTTGGCCAAATTAGTGTTTGGAAAGAACTCCAATGTATTTTCAGATTGGAGAATCCGCAAAGCGGTGTCGTTGCTGATAAACAGAAAGGAACTGGTGTTCAGCGACAAAACACTAGAGGGTAACGCCATCCCCACGGATACTTCTTTCAATCTACTCTCGCCTGTAAACGAACCGGAACTGGTGGATGGTTTTGATCCTGCCAGGGCCGCCAGGCTTCTTGAGGAAGCAGGCTTGAAAAGAAATCCTTCAAATGGCAGGTTGACCCTGGATGGGAAAGAATTCATGATAAACTTCGTTAATTTGTCCAAGGGGGAGGGAAAGAATTATGCCGTGGTGCGGATGATCGTAAGTTCTTTAAATGAAGCTGGAATTGGCTGCAATATGAGGAAATTTGTTGCATCGCAGGAAGATATCAAGATGATTGAGAATCTCCAGGCGCCAGTAATTTACTTTGAATGCAAGATGGATTTTCAGCCGGATGTCACTCTGGGTATCTTGGCTGATATCTGTTCGTACTCTGACAAGAATTTATTATGTTTTGGAGATAAGGATCTGGATGAACGGTACGCAAGGTTGATAGATCTGAAAATGAAACTTGCGCCAAAGGAAGATATAGCGGAAGCCAAAAAGAGCCTTCAGAAACTATATTTGGAAAGGGCGTATATCGTCCCTTTGTTCTATCCAAAATCATTCGCCGCCTATATGCGGCTTGAGGATGATGAAAAGAAAATGATATCCATGGATCCATGGGGTCTGACTTATCATGCCCGTCCTGGCCTGCCGCAGTAAGCACAATTCGATTTTGTTTATTTTCATATTCTACCGCAGATATCCTGCAACGCTCTCTCTGGAAGGGGAGGTCACTTCATATCCATGCGGTTATTTGTTTGCGGCTTTGAACATGGAGGGGGAGAATAAATAAGTGGCGGGGGAGGATCATTGAGGCCTAACGTACCAAGCCGGCCAAGCTTGGTACGTTAGGATTAAAAATTCTTATGGATTGTACTTTCCAGATACGATGGCCATACAGCATCCACTTGGTTGCAGATTTCCTCCACCCTTGAGAATCGATTTTGCTTTCTTTTTGGCGGTTTTCTTTGCGGGTTTCTTTTTTACAGCTTTTTTTACTGCTTTCTTGGCGGTTTTCTTTGCGGATTTCTTAACAGCTTTTTTGGCGCCTTTAGCTTTCTTCTTCGCGGCCATGGTCTCTCCTTTTCCACAGTTGATTAATCCCCGGCCGGATGAATTATGACACTATGATCATTTGGCCATATTGAGCGTCATCTTCCGGCCTTCCTAAATCCCCCGCATACAACGCCTCGCGGTAATACCCTGGATTTCTCTTGATATCAATTTAATTAAAATTTTAACATTTGTCAACTATTTATATTATAAATTTCATTAGATGTCAGTGATTAGAGGTTAACGTCAGTATAAAATATAAAGATAAATTTCTGTACTTCGGCGCCGTGAGTTATTGACGGCATGACTCATTCTCGATCCGCAGCAAGGCCTTGGCCGCGTTCAAGTGGTGAAAAATCTGTTATAATTCGACAGCCTTAGACAAATAATCATTTGGGGTGGGCATCGATATGGAAGTATCCGCAATGACCTTATGGCTAATAGCCGGCGCCTTACTTTTCGCAGTAGAAGTATTTGTTTTTCCGACCATGATCCTGGTCTTCATAGGATGCGGCGCAATAACCACCGGCGTTCTGATGTGGCTGGGAATAGTGGAAACCATTACTTACCAGTTGGCGACTTTTTTCAGTGGGACCTCATTCTGGGCGTTGGTTCTTTGGGCCCCGTTGAAAGGAATGTATGGGCCCGGCGGGGGAGGGTATGAGGATATTGTCGGGCATACCGCTATTGTGAGCCCGGAAGGATTGCAGAAAGGCAAAAAGGGAGAGGTCTTATGGTCCGGAGCCACTTGGAATGCCCGCCTGGATCCTGAAGGCGGAGTGGAGAAGATTGATGGCGGCGCGGAGGTTAAAATATTGCGAGTGGATACGGGAGTGCTAATTGTGGCTCCTTTGGATTGATGACAATCGAATATTTTCGATCATGATCTATAACGTAGATATACATGTTTGGAGGAATTGATGGGCGGCACTATTATTACAGTCCTTGCTTTTATTCTGGCTCTTGCAGTTTACAGAGGAGTCAAATTCGTCCCTCAACAGAGCGCATGGGTCGTGGAGAGAATGGGGCGTTTTAACTCCATACTCAGCCCAGGGCTGAACTATATCTTCCCATTTATAGATACGGTGGCATATAGACACTCCCTCAAGGAGAACGCCCTGGATATCCCCAGCCAGACAGCCATTACCAAGGATAACGTCAGCCTGCGGATAGATGGCGTACTTTACCTGAAAATCATCGATCCCAAGGCGGCTTCGTATGGCGTATCCGATCCAAAATTCGCCATCACCCAGCTTGCGCAGACCACCATGCGTTCCGAACTGGGCAAAATGAGCATGGACCGCACATTTGAAGAGCGGGAGACTCTCAACGCCAATATCGTCCGCGCCATCAACGAGGCGTCGAATCCATGGGGAATACAGTGTCTGCGATATGAGATAAAGGATATCACCCCGCCGGACAGCGTGCGAAAGGCGATGGAGCTTCAGGTGGCCGCGGAACGGCAGAAGAGGGCGGAGATATTCGACTCCGAGGGAAAGATGCAGGCCCAGATAAATATCGCCGAAGGCGCCAAGCGGGAAGTGGTGCTAAAGTCCGAAGCGGCGCTCACTGACCAGGTGAACAGGGCCAAGGGCCAGGCGGAGGCGATATTGATGGTGGCAGAAGCGACCGCCAAGGGAATAGAGAAGGTAGGGCAGGCGATAAAAATGACAGGAGGCGCCGAGGCTATGTCTCTTCGCATCGCCGAGCAGTATGTGGAGGCCTTTAAGAACCTGGCCAAGACGAACAACACGATCCTCCTGCCAGCCAACACTGGCGATGCGGGCGCCATGGTGGCTCAGGCTTTGGGAGTCTTCGAAACCATCAGGAAGAGCTCCAAATAGACCTTTAACAGGCTTGAGCAAGGTGTCGTGAGCAGCGAACCTGGAACTCTTGGAAGCTGATGACCGCAAAATGATATGGGGAGGGCCTTCATTCGAAAGCTCTCCCCATTTTTTCGATTCTGAAAATTGAGCTGATTCAGTCGTTAGCCATCAACTGCGAATAGATCAGATATCCGATTATTATAAAGAAAGAGACCAGGCCCATAATGAAGGGACCGGTATTGGAGATTACGTCGTTTTTCAGAATGACCACCGTGGTACCCACCCAAACCAGGCAGGGAATCCAGATCATCAGCTTCTGGCCCAGATATGTGGTTTTCGGATGAGCCAGCAATCCCACGATAAGGATCAATGGCACGAAAACCGCCGGCATCGCGATCAATTCGGATATGTCGGTTGACCTGTAAAATTCCATGATCGTATCGAAATCGCCGGTTTCAATGAAATTTCTGATATTTTGCGTAAACATAGATCAATAAAGCTTCCTTTAAGGTAATGGATTCAACGGATACAATAGAATCAAACTGATTGTTTGTCAACAGGATTGGTTTTGGCCTCCATTAGCTGAGCCATGAGCGGTCGAGGTTTATCCAGCCCATAGTTGAATTGAAGGAACAATATTCAATGGACAAATCACAGTCACGAGCCAGAGGAATTTCGATTGCCGTGCGCTGGAGCCGTTGGGGGCAACGAATGAATATGAAATTTCCTAGGGTAAGGCTCAGGGCAGCATTAGCATAGAATGTGGGAACAGTTGAGTCAGAACTTATATAAAATCAGTGAGTCAGGGAGCTAACTGCCGATAAGATATGTTATGTTAACTAGGATTGTTTCCTTATCAGTTCATCTAGAGGTACCTTTGAATGATATTTCGCCGTAGGCTTTTGATCCATGGGCCTCTTATCCGCCCCTCTCCCCGCAGGCGCAAACAACGTTTTTATTTCGCCGCTCCTTCTCCGCCCATCTTGATCAAGATCCAAACGCGCGCTCAAATTGATAGTGGCCAGTCAGGCTGCGTCCAGGCTACTGATTGGGACGGCTGGGGCGCCGGGGCTCTTGGTGAACTTATCTTTGCCTATCCGTGACCTGCGGGAAATTGCGCCACCGATGGGCAACATTCCTCATGCGGCATCACCCCCTCTTTGTTCTCATACCATCCCCGGGTCCGATTGACGATGTTGACCGCCCATAGCATGACTGGAACCTCGATCAGCACGCCCACCACAGTGGCCAGGGCGGCGCCGGATGAGAAACCAAATAGCGATATCGCCACCGCCACGGCCAGTTCGAAAAAATTGCTGGCGCCGATCAGCGCAGAGGGGCCGGCCACGCAATGGGGGGAACGCACCGCGCGGTTGAAAAGATATGCCAGCGAAGAGTTTAGAATAATCTGGAAACAGATCGGGACAGCCAACATACCAATCACCATTGGCTGGCCCAGGATCATCTCCCCCTGGAAGCCGAACAACATAACCAGAGTGGCCAGCAACGCGCCAAGCGACCAGGGATGGAGCGCTCTCAAAACTGTCTGGAGCTTGAGGTATTTGTGAGGGCCACGGAAAATGAGATGCCGCCACAGGTTGGCGAAGACAAGCGGCATGACAATGTAGAGAACCACCGAAAGAAACAACGTGTCCCAGGGAACCGTGATGGAGGAAAGACCAAGAAGAAGCCCCACGATGGGCGCGAAGGCGAAAACCATGATGACATCGTTCAGGGCCACCTGGCTGAGCGTGAAATGCGGCTCCCCTTCGCAAAGATGGCTCCAGACGAAAACCATGGCCGTGCATGGGGCCGCGGCCAGCAGGATCAGGCCAGCCACATAGGAATCGATCTGATCCGGCGGCAGCCATGGCCTAAACAGCTCTTCAATGAATATCCAGGCCAGCAACGCCATGGAAAACGGCTTCACCATCCAGTTGACGAATAGGGTGACCCCCACTCCTCGCCAATGCTGGCCCACTCCGGCAAGGGCATGAAAATCCACCTTCAGAAGCATCGGAATGATCATTACCCAGATGAGAACCGCCACGGGAATGTTTACCCTGGCATATTCCATGCGCCCCAGCCAATGAAAAATGGCGGGAAACAGATGCCCCAGCCCTACCCCAGCCACTATGCATGCGCTCACCCACAGGGTCAGGTATCTTTCGAAAACTCCCATCTCCTCTTTGGCGCTCTTCCTGGCGCCGGCCTCACTTGCCATGCTCATCCTGGTATATCCCCGTTACTTAAATCCCAATATCCTGATCCGGCCGTCGGTTTGTGGTGATATGGGCTGGTGGGCGGCCAGGGAGCTTTCCACGGCGGCGGTCAGCGGCTCTCCGTTGAATGGGCCGATAAGCGTTTCGGCGTTTTCCAGCATGGTGTAGCCGTCGCCACCCTGCAACAGGTAATCATTAAGCGCCAGGGTGTACACCCTTCCCTCCTCCAGAGGGCTTCCCTGGATCTCCACCTGCGTCACCCGTTCTCCAGGTTTTCTGGAGATGTCGGCGGTGATCCGCATTCCGGAAATTTGCAGGAACCTGCCCTTGGCCTGGCCATGGGTGGAGAAGGAGTTTTCCAATGCGTCCTTGATCACATGCCCCATCACCCGCGCCTTGCACAGCACGTTGGCGAAGGGAAGAATGGAGAACAGATCCTTGCCTGTCAAAACCCCAGGGCTATAAACATAATCGCTGCGGATGGCCCCGGAGTTGATTATTGCGATATCCGCTCCCATCCTCTCCCGCATGGAGTCGGCGATGAAATTGCCCAGGTTTGTCTCCCTGGTCCTGTTGTCAAAGGAAATGGCGTTCAGCTCCACAGTGGTGGACCCGACCGGTTTCTGCAGGCTTTTTGTCAGGCGCATCATCCCGTTATTCAGCAGGGCCGCCATTTTCTGATCCTCCGGGACATCCACGCTCACCTCTATATGGTCCGTTGATACTTCCAGCGGCGTCCCATCGCGCATCACAATGCTGATTCTTCCCAGGTATTTGGCGTTCATCCCCGATTTTACAATATGCGTCCTTCCAGCCTGCTGGGCCAGCATTACGTGATCATGCCCGCCAAAAATCAGGTCAATACGGGGAACCTCCTGGGCCAGGCGCAAGTCCTGTTCCGTATCCATATGGGTTATGGCCACCACCAACTCGGCGTTTTTGCGGCGAAGGATGTTCAATCCCCTTCTGGCCGCGTCCGCAACTTCCAGAATATCGATGCCTTTGGGGGTGTTGAATGAATCGAGGATTTTCGGATCCATCAGGCCGATGAAACCAACCTTCACACCCTTTATATTCTTCATGGCCACCACAACAGTGCCCGTTATCTGGCCTCCATCTTCCAGGA
>Ga0224495_10001095_pt1 | contig 19862 bp, 17 predicted proteins | sample SF_Jul11_sed_USG_FD_168128 | JGI IMG/M metagenome (GOLD analysis project Ga0224495, IMG submission 168128) | Sediment microbial communities from San Francisco Bay, California, United States - SF_Jul11_sed_USGS_4_1 | ecosystem: Environmental > Aquatic > Marine > Sediment | place: USA: California... | reverse complement strand
GGAGGCTGCGCATCTGCCGCAGGACTCCGTCGATGCGGTAACGGATGCGCAGAAAGCTGTTTTCGGGTTCGAAGTGGATATCCGAAGAGCCGAGCTGCACCGCTTCGGTGAGCAGGGCGTCGATCAGGCGCACCACCGGCTGGCTGAATTCGTTCACGCCGGATTGCAGCGTCTGGTATTCCATTTCGCCGGGTTCGATCTCGTGCAGGATGCCGTCGATCGAAAGTTCGAAACCGTAGTACTGGTCGATCGCGCGCAGGATATCGGATTCGCTGGCAAGCTGTGTGATCAGGCGGTACTCATCCTTGAGCAGGGCGCGAACCTGATCCAGCGCAATGATGTTGTCCGGGTCGGCTACGGCAAGCGTCAGTATGCGGTTGGCCTGGTCAACTGAAAGCGGTAATAGCTGGTAGCGGCGAGCGACATCTTTCGGTATCAGGCTGAGCGAAACAGAATCTATGATGACGTTGGTAAGATCCGTGCTCTCCTGACCAAGATTTTCGGACAGCACATCCCGGATTGTGGCTTCGGAGAGAAAACCCAGGCGAACCAGAAGCCGCCCTAGAGGCTGGTGTGTCTTGCTTTGTTCCTGCAGGGCGATGCGCAACTGATCGTCACTGATCACGCCTTTGCTGACGAGAATTCTTCCAAGGGGTTGATGGATTGGTGGGTTCGATGACATTTTGCGGGACTAACGAGCCAGTTCTTCGATACGTTTTGAAATTTGCGCGTGGTCAAAACCTTCGCTGTAAGAGGAATCAAGTTGCAGGGCGTTCTGGTAGTACTGGGCAGCCAGCTTTCTTTGCCCGAGGCGCTCAAGGCTGATAGCGAGATTGAACGCAAGCATTGCATTTTTAGGGTTAAGCTTGTAGGCGTTGAAATAGGATTGTTGCGCCTCCCCCCAACGCTCCTGGCTGGCGTAATGGTTGCCCAGCGCAAAATGCAGAGAGGGTGAGTTTTGCTGTTCGTTTAACAGGAATTTCAGGCGGCTTTCGCGGTTGTCATCGGTAGTCAAGGCAGACATCCCCGCGTTTGCAACCGGATCGCGCGGGTTGAGTTCCAGCACCTTCGCGTAATAGTGTGCTGCTTCGCTGTCAGCTCCACGACGTTGCGCAATGACGGCAAGGCCGAGCAGGGCATCGGAATTTCGCGAATCCTGTTTAAGTGCATCTTTATACATCTGTCTGGCCTGATCGAATTTTCCTTCGCGATAGGCACTGTAAGCACCATTGAGCAAGGGATCTATGGATCCCGGCTGATGCTGCTCGATGCGCATCGGGGTTGTGCGACTGGCCTGTTGCATTGATGGCTTGTTTACCTGCCTCTTGACGCGCTTTGTCCGGGAGATGCTGGCGGATTTTGGAGAAACAGGCTCTGGGGCCATGGCAATTGGTGGCTCCGGTTGGGCAACGGCCGGTGCCTGCTGAGCTGCCGGTGCCGGAGACGGCCGGGTAACAGGGCGCAAGGGTTGGCTGCTGTCGGAAGACGTGGCATACCATACATAGCCGCCTCCTGCGGCAAGTAACAAGACTGTCCCACCCAATGCAAACAGCAAATTCCTGTTGATTCCGGCAAACGTGTGGGGAGAAGGTGTGGCGGCTTTTGCGTTAAACAGGTTTTGTCCTGAGCTGCGTGCCTTTTCGGCAGTCGGGGGTACATAAGAGGGGGCAGTCTGTGAGCCCATTGAAGATCTGGATGATGCGTTCGGATGTTCTTCCAGGCTAAGCTCAATCCTGGACCCGCCGCTTACCCCTTCTTGTGAGGATTGCGCTTCCTGTGATTTTTTCCGGGCGTCCAATAACAGGCTCATATTTGGTTCCCTAAGGTTTGCCGCTGGCTGACTCTTTCAGGAAGTCCTGATCGGGCAAATTGCTGCGGAATTCGCTGTAATCGGCATCCAGGCTGGAGTTCTTGATGACCACCGGTCGCAGGAAAATCACCAGCTCGGTTTTTGTCGTGGTGTCGTTCCTGTTCTGGAAGAGCCCTCCCAGGAACGGGATGCGCCCCAGTAGCGGTACTTCATCGGTGCGATTGTTGATGCCATCTTCCATCAGGCCGCCCAGCACGGCGATCTGATTGTTTTCGATTTTCAGTACGGACTCCATCTCGCGGGTGGATATCTGCGGAATGGGGCTAGTCACGCCTGCGTTAGCTAGCTCCGGATTGGGGTCGTTGACATAACTGATCAGGCGTGTGATCGATGGGCGGATATTGAGCATAACTGCGTCGCTGTCGTTAATCTGCGGGGTCAGGCTCATCGTGAAGCCGATCGGCGATGTTTTCAGGTCGGTCGTGTAAATAGCAGGTGTTTCAATTACGCCAGTTGTTGGATTGCGCTTTTCAGGTGTGACTTGGATGCTGAAGTAAGCCAGGTTGTCTACCACGCGCAACATGGCGGTCTGGTTGTTCATCACGCTCAGCTTGGGGCTGGACAAGACTTTGACCTTGCCGAAGGATTCCAGCAGGGAAATCGATGCGGAGATGGTGGAGCGTGACAGGGGGTTGAGATAGCCGAGGGTGAACATGCTGCCGGTATTGGTGGCGGGTAAGCCAGCTGAGCCGGTTTGCACCAGATTGAAGCCTTTGCCGCCGACCCGCAAGCGCGACCAGTCTATGCCCTGCTGGTAATTATCGCTGAGCCTTACTTCCACGATCGTCGCTTCGATCAGCACTTGGCGCTGCGCGCTGGTCATGATCTGATCGATGAACTCCTGGATCTTTTCATGCTGCTTGCCGGTGGCACGCACGGAAATGATGCCGTTTTCCGGATTGGCGATGACCGAGGCGGCCTCGCGAAAATTGTTTTGCCGGGTGATGGTCGTGCCTTGTTCCTCCAGCGTGACCGGGTTCGGGCTGTTTTCTATGCCGCTCTTGGCGACCGATTTCTTGCCCGTCATTTGCGCCCCGGTTCCGGTACTGCTTGCGGCATTGACTTGCTGCACAATGGTTTCACTGGATCCTGTGGGCAGGATCTTGTCGGTCTCACGCAAAATGTCTTTGATATTCTGAACCAGGGTTTCCCAGAAGCGGTTCTTGGAGATGTTATTGATGACAAGCGATGAGCTGTTGCTTGCTGAGTCGCTGGAGCCACCCGGTCCGCCGGAGCCACCCGATCCGCCGGACCCAACTTGCGTGGTGTTGGACATCTTGCCGTCCGAGTTGCGCGACATGTTCACATAATCGATCTTGTAGTTGTGCAGATAGGGAGAGTCCGGCATCACTGTCAGGGTGCCATTATCGATTTCGTAACGCATGTCGACCTGTTTTGCGATGCGCGTCAAAATCTGTGGCAAGGTCTGATCAATGGCATTGATGGTCACCGTGCCAGCGATGCCGGGATGGATATCCAGATTGATCTTCGCATCGCGGGCCAGCGCGAACAGTATTTCCTGGGCGGAAACATTGGTGACTACGACGCTGTAGGTCGCGACTTTGCCGGCCGGCTTCGGTGGTGGAAGGACTACGCTGCTTGTGATGGGTTGAGGGATGCTTTCTGTGACAGCAGTCTGCGATGCAGATTGCTGGATATGCTGGCTGGAAGGCTGAATGGGTTTCGTGCCACAGCCTGTCAGGATGATGCTGACAGCGCAGATATATTTTATGTAGCAAGAACGCATTATCCAAACCCCCTGATACCCATATTATTAAGGACGAGCCTAGCAGTTTTGAGGGTATTGCTCAATACTCCATTTGAACTATATGGCTATTCAGAAAATGAAGATAGAGGTGGCGAAAGCATCCCTGTAGCGTTTTGGCAATTGCGGGATTGCGTTGCGTGCCTCTTCGACCGATGGATATGCGCCATAGAGCACGCGCAAGCCCTCCTTGCTGCCGAATTTTGCGGGCAGAATGTAGATTTTGGATAGCTGGTTAATTTTGTCTGCGCGGGTAAGGAAATTTTCAATTCGTTCGGGGTGTACCGTTTCGTTGTAAAACAACTGGATGCTTGCAACAGCACTTTTCTGTTCAAGCAACTTCTGGCCTGCTTCCAGGCGCTGTGCAAAGAGGTTCGGTAAACCTGCAGCAGGGATGCCGGATTCATTCGGTGTTGAATGCGTGCCTGATGGCATGTTGTCCGTTGAAGCCTCAGCTTTTCTGCTTTCAGTTCCGGCGGGAAAAGCATTGTTGGTTTCAGGGGAAGAAGAAATGCCACCAGATTTTTCGGGCAAAACTTCATTAAGCGTGTTCCTTCCTGTTGGCGATTGCGGTTTGTCCAGAATCCACCATGCCAGTGAACCAACTACAAGCAACACGACAGCCGCGGCGCCCGTGAGCAGTTTATAGTTACTCTGGTAGAAGCGGGGGCGAGCTGGTTTAAGTTCGCTGTCGCGCATCGCTGCCCGGACATGACGAGCTTCGATGCTGTGGGTATCTTCTACAAAGGCTGCCAGCAGGGATTTGTCCGCAAGGATATTGACCCTCCTCATCAATCCGTTTGATGCGCTGGCGATGAGTTTGACGGCGTCAAGCGAAAAAATATGCGGGCCACGGTAACTTGCAGCGCGCATCCGGAACATCAGGTAATTCTCAATGATATCGCGGGACAAGGGCTGCATATTGAAATGATGAACGATGCGATCCTTGAGCTGGCGCATGTTTGGCTGGTCCAGCTTGGTGTTCAATTCCGGTTGTCCGAACAGGATAAGCTGCAACAGCTTTGCGTTGCCGGTTTGCAGGTTATAAAGCAGCCGCAATTCTTCCAGTGTATCCGGCGGCATGGCGTGAGCTTCGTCAACCAGTACGACGACACGTTTGCCTTCACGGGCTTTTTCCTCCAGTTTGTTCTGGATGTTCTGCATGATGATGCCAACACGTTCGTCTGTAATGTTAAGGCCGAGGCCGTCGGCGATCGCATACAGCATTTCTTCGCGGGACAGGCTGGGATTGGCCAGGTAGATGGGCTCAATATGCCCGGGAAGTTTTTCAAGCAACATCCGGCACAACATGGTTTTGCCGCTGCCGACTTCGCCGCTGACTTTGACGATGCCCTCGATTTCGCTGATCGAATAGATCAGCGCGTCAAGAATCTCGCCGCGATTTGCCCCTGAAAAAAAGAATTCCGTGACGGGTGTGATCCTGAATGGGGGCTCGCTCAGTCCGAAATGCTCCAGATACATGCCAGCGCCCTATCCGTTTGTCTTTGTGTGTGTGCTCATGCGGCTATGCAGCGTGGTGCGGTTGATACCGAGCAGTTTGGCGGCCTCACTGATGTTGCCAGAAGCGATTTCCAGGGCTGCCGCAATATAGCGTTGCTCCTGTTCCTGTAGTTTCTGGTTCAGGTTGAAATTGCCTTGCTGCAGTTGCTGTTTTATGGAGTCGGGCGAGGAGCCGGGCTCGGTCGCTGCGGTTTCCAGTGGATCGAACTCGTCCTGCAATTGCGCTGCTTGGACAGTTTTCCCGGGGTGTTTTGTCGCCAGCCGGATAACGATGTTGCGCAACTCGCGAGTGTTGCCCGGAAAGCTGTAGTGTTCCCAGAGCTGCAAGGCTTCCGGGTGCAACTCAAAGGGCGGCTGGTTGATCTGGCGGGCATAAAATGCGCGAAAATGGTTGAGCAGTACCAGTTTGTCCTGCCCTAGTTCGCGTAACGGGGGGACATGGATCGAGAACACATTTAAACGGTGATAGAGATCGGCGCGAAATGTTCCGGCTCTGACCGAATCCCTAAGATTCCGGTTGGTGGCAGCAATGATGCGAGCGCGGCTTTGGCGCGTCGTGGTTTCGCCGACACGCTGATATTCGCCATTCTCCAGTACGCGTAATAATTTGGTCTGGAGTTCCAGTGGCAATTCGCCGATCTCGTCAAGGAACAGCGTGCCATCGGACGCGTCTTCAAAAAAACCGGATTGCGCGCTTGTAGCCCCGGTGAAGGCCCCCTTGCTGTAACCGAAAAGGGTCGGTTCGATCAGGGTAGGAGCGATTGCGGCACAGTTGAGCACTTTGAAAGGTGATTTTGAGTTGATGCTCTGTTTTTGTATTGCGGCCGCAACCAGTTCCTTTCCGCAACCCGATTCACCCTCGATGAGCACCGGATAGGGGATGACAGCATACATTTCAATCTGGTTGCGCAGCGCTTTTATCGGGGGGCTTTGGCCGATGATACCAAGCATCTGCCCCTTCTGATACTCTTCATCCGCTTCGCCTTTCTGGACTTTCAGTGCATCGTCAAGGTATTCCTTTATTTTTTCCGGCGCGCATGGTTTGGCGATGAAGTCTATCGCTCCCAGGGCACGCGCATGCCGTGCATTGCTCTGGTCGTCTTGCCCGGACAAGACGAAAATGTTTATTTTCGGGGAGTGTGCCAGCAGCTCGGCAATCAGGTAAAAGCCTTCATCCGGCCGGTGCGGGGTGGGTGGCAGGCCCAAATCAACCAGTGCAAGCTGGGGGGGCGCGGACAATGTGCGCAACAGGTCAATAGCAGCAGCTCGTGAATCAGCCTGATAAATCTTGAAGTCGTCATGAAAAGCAACCGCCAGTCCTTCACGGATCAGCACGTCGTCGTCGACAATCATCAATGTAGGAAGTGTAGAAGTTGCGTTCAACTTGTATTCCTGTCAGTAAAATCAAGTGCAGAGCATAACGGCTAGCAGACGGAAGCTCAATAGGCTGAATGACAAGTATTTATATTTAGGTCAATTAGTTGAGGATTGGCGGTGCAGTAGTTTAGAATGCGCGTTCCTTGCATCTTCGGATTTCAATTTTGTCTTCGTCTGCTTTGGTCGAGATACGTGACCTCAACTTTTCCTATGACAGGCGCCCTGTTCTGGAGGGCATCAACATGACGTTCCCCCGGGGGAAGTTGATCGCCATCATGGGGCTAAGCGGGTGCGGCAAGACTACTTTGCTGCGCCACATCGGTGGCGTGCTCAAGCCGGACAAGGGGTACGTCAAGATGGATGGGCAGGTGACCAGCGAACTTGATCAGGATGGTCTTTATGCGATGCGCCGCAAGATGGGTATGCTGTTCCAGTTCGGCGCGCTGTTCACCGATATGTCTGTTTATGACAATGTGGCCTTTCAAATGCGGGAACACACCGAGCTCCCTGAGGAATTGATACACGATCTGGTGATGATGAAGCTGCACGCAGTGGGGTTGCGCGGAACGCATGATCTGATGCCTTCGGAGTTGTCAGGGGGGATGGCGCGGCGTGTGGCTCTGGCACGTGCGGTAGCTCTCGATCCGATGTTGATCTTGTATGACGAGCCATTTGCTGGGCTGGATCCGATCTCGCTAACGGTAGTCGGGGACCTGATTTGCCGCCTGAACGATTCGCTGGGGGCGACTTCGATCGTGGTTACGCACGATATACAGGAATCGCTGAAGATTGTGGATTATGTATATTTCATGGCCAATGGTGTAATCATGGCGGAAGGGACGCCCGATGAGATTCGTGCTTCCGAAAAGGATTTTGTGCACCAGTTTGTGCATGGCGAGATGGATGGTCCGATGCCATTCCATTACCCCGGTGGCGATTATCGTCAGGACTTGAGTTTAAGGGGCTGAGATTATGCCGGCAGTTAAAGCGTTCAAAGGGGTAGGCCATCGTGTTATCAACGCAGTGTGGCGTATCGGTGTCGCAACTCGCTTTTTTTTGCTTACATTGAAGCATTCCGGCAGCGGGTTCCGGCGTTTTCACCTGGTTATCAAGGAGCTGTTTTCGACCGGGGTGATGTCGCTGATAATCATCATTGTGGCAGGTTTGTTTGTGGGCATGGTGCTCGGCCTGCAGGGGTATGAGACGCTCAAGCGCTACGGCTCTGAATCGGCATTGGGCAGCATGGTGGCGCTGAGCCTGGTGCGCGAACTGGGGCCGGTGGTGGCAGCACTATTGTTTGCCAGCCGTGCAGGCTCGGCGATGACCGCAGAAATCGGCCTGATGAAAGCGACCGAGCAGATCGCGGCCATGGAAATGATGGCGGTCAACCCGATTGCGCGTATCGTTGCCCCCCGTTTCTGGGCAGGCGTGATCTCCATGCCTTTGCTGGCGGCGCTGTTCAGCGCAGTGGGGGTGTTCGGCGGGTATTTTGTAGGTGTTGTGCAGATTGGTGTGGATGAGGGTTCATTCTGGTCGCAGATGCAGGCTGCTGTGGATTTTCGCGAAGACATTCTGAATGGTGTGATCAAGAGCTTCGTCTTCGGGACCGCTGTGACCGTGATTGCGCTATTCGAGGGTTATGATGCACCGCCTACCGCAGAGGGTGTTTCCGGGGCGACAACGCGCACGGTGGTTACCTCGTCGCTGGTGATATTGATGCTGGATTTTATTTTGACTGCAGTCATGTTTAGAGGGGTTTGAGTTATGGAACGCACGACAATTGATTTGTGGGTGGGCGTATTCGTAGTGGCAGGCATCGCCGCACTGGTTATGCTGGCGATGAAGGTCGGGAACCTGGGTACATACAATGTGTCGGAATCGTATCAAGTGCATGCTTACTTCACCAATATTGGCGGTTTGAAGCCTAAGGCATCGATCAAGAGTGCCGGTGTGCTGGTAGGGCGGGTGACTGACATCACTCTGGATACAGAGCGATATCAGGCAAGGGTAGTGATGAGTCTGGATAAGCGCTATCAATTCCCGAAGGATACGTTCGCAAATATCCTGACCTCCGGTTTGCTGGGTGAGCAGTACATTGGTTTGATGCCGGGAGGTGACGAGCAGATGTTGAAAAATGGCGAGGTGATCAAAAAGACCCAGTCGGCGATAGTACTGGAAGACTTGATCGGTAAGTTTCTTTATAGCATGGCAGAAAAACCGGCCGAATAATCGGGGAAAATCAGGATGAAAATATTGTTCAAAATTTTTGCAGTCCTGCTGTGTGCGGTCGGCTTTGCGCAGGCCGATATGGAAGCACCTGATGTGCTGATCAGGAATACTGTGGATGATGTTATTGCAGTAATCAAGCAGGACAAGGATATTCAGGCGGGCGACCAGAATAAGATAATCGCGCTGGTGGATGTCAAAGTGCTGCCGCATTTTGATTTTGAGCGCATGACGCAACTGGCAGTGGGCAGGCCCTGGCGTACGGCGACGCCCGAGCAAAAACAGGCGTTGGTGAAGGAGTTTCGAAATATGCTGGTGCGCACCTACACCAAGGTTTTTTCGGTATATCGGGATCAGGTGGTCGAAGTGAAGCCGGTTAAACTGTCGCCTGGCGATACAGAAGTTACCGTCAAGACAACTATCACTAAGCCGGGTACACAGCCGATCCCGGTGAATTATGAGATGCGAAAAACGGATAGTGGCTGGAAGGCATACGACATATTCATTGAGGGAGTCAGCATGGTGATGAGCTATCGCGGCACATTTACCGCGCAAATTGATCAAACCGGGATCGACGGCCTGATCAAGACGCTGGCTGACAAGAATGCCAATGTTGCAATGAACAATGCAGAGGCGAAATGATTACCCGCGAAGATGGCCGGCTGGTAGTGAGTGGCCGGCTTACCATCGTAACTGTCCCTGCGTTGTTTGAGACCGGGGTGCGCCATCTTGCTGATGAAGATTTGGTTGTGGATCTTTCGCAGGTGGAAGCGGTTGACTCGGCGGCAGTCAGCATGCTGCTGGGATGGTTGCGTGCAGCGCAGCGCAATAAGCATGAATTACGCGTGACCGGCCTTCCGGATGATTTGCTCAGTTTGGCACGCCTGTATGGTGTGGCCGAACTGTTGCCACAGCAATCCGTTTGACCCTGCAGCAACAGTGTTTCAGCAAGCGCCATGATTATGCGCTTGGTTTCTTAAATAAACTTAAAGGATGGGTGATGGTTACTCCAGAAAGCATTCAAACGAACATCGCTCAGGGCATGGCAACCGAACATTTGAGCGTGGAAGGTGATGGGCACCACTTTGAGGCCATAGTGGTGAGTGACGCCTTTGCTGGTAAAAGCCGTGTGCAGCGCCACCAGCTGGTTTATCAGACGCTGGGAGACCGGATGCGTGAAGAGATCCATGCGTTGTCAATAAAGACCTATACGCCGCAAGAGTGGCAAAAACAAAGCTAGGCGACTGATGCAAAAACTGGCAATTCAGGGAGGCAATCGCCTCAATGGTGAGGTGCGCATTTCCGGTGCCAAGAATGCCGCGCTGCCGATACTTTGCGCTTCCCTGCTTACCGATGGGGGTTTGCAGCTCGATAATGTGCCCGACCTGAACGATGTTGTAACGATGCGCAAGTTGCTGCAGCAGCTCGGTATCAAGATCGAGGCAAGTGGCAACATGACCACCTTGTTGGCATCTGGCGTCGATAATCTCGAAGCGCCTTACGATATGGTGAAAACCATGCGTGCCGCAATTCTTGTGCTTGGCCCGCTGGTGGCGCGTTTCGGCGAGGCGCGTGTTTCCCTGCCGGGTGGCTGTGCCATCGGATCGCGACCGGTTGACCTGCATATCAAGGGTTTGCAGGCAATGGGTGCGGAGATTCATATCGAGCATGGCTACATCCATGCCAAAGCCAGCCGCCTCAAGGGAGCGCGCATTTTTTTTGATTTGGTGAGCGTGACAGGCACGGAAAACCTGATGATGGCTGCTGCCCTGGCGGATGGCATAACGGTGCTTGAAAACGCAGCACGTGAGCCCGAGGTGGTGGACCTTGCGCATTGTCTGGTCAAGATGGGCGCAAAAATCGAGGGGGCTGGAACCGATACCATCACAGTTACCGGTGTGGAAAAATTGCACGGTGCATCTTACCGTATCATGCCAGACCGTATCGAGAGCGGCACCTTTCTGGTTGCAGCGGCAGCGACAGGCGGCAACATCACGCTAGTCGATACGCGCGCCGATATCCTCGAAAATGTGCTGGAGAAGCTGCAAGAGGCAGGTGCAACTGTCAGTGCGACAGGAGACAAAATCAGTTTGCAGATGAACAACCGCCCCAAGGCGGTAAACGTACGTACAGCACCTTACCCGGCTTTTCCCACAGACATGCAGGCGCAATTCATGGCAATGAACACCATTGCAGAAGGGAGCGCGATGGTGGTGGAAACGATCTTTGAAAACCGATTCATGCATGTGCAGGAGCTGCGCCGCCTCGGTGCGCAGATCGATGTGGAAGGGAATACCGCTGTCATCAGGGGGTGCGCACAACTGGACGGTGCAACCATCATGGCTACTGACTTGCGAGCATCGGCATGTCTGGCCATTGCCGGGCTGGTGGCGCAGGGCGAGACGGTAATCGACCGCATCTACCATCTGGATCGCGGTTATGAACATATCGAGGCAAAGCTTTCGCAACTGGGTGCTAACATCCGCCGCGTTAAGTAAACTTACTTCATTTAGAGTAGGCTGAACGAAAGATTGAAATCATGATCACCATTGCATTATCCAAAGGGCGCATTTTCGAGGAAACTCTGCCGCTGCTGAATGCGGCTGGAATTACTGCGCCGGAAGACCCGGAATCCTCGCGCAAGCTGATTCTGCCGACCAACCGTGCCGACGTGCGTTTGATCATTGTGCGTGCTTCCGATGTGCCAACCTATGTGCAGTACGGCGCAGCGGACATCGGTGTGGCGGGAAAGGACGTGCTAAACGAGCACGGCGGCGTCGGCCTGTATCAGCCGCTGGACCTGAATATTGCACGCTGTCGCATGATGGTTGCGGTGCGTAACGATTTCGACTATGAATCAGCGGTGCGCCAGGGCGCGCGCTTGCGTGTCGCAACAAAGTATGTGCAGACCGCGCGTGACCATTTTGCCGCAAAGGGTGTGCATGTCGATTTGATCAAACTGTATGGCTCGATGGAGCTCGCACCGCTGGTCGGGCTGTCGGATGCCATTGTCGATCTGGTGAGCAGTGGCGGTACGCTCAAGGCCAACAACCTGAAGGCTGTCGAGCATATCGCGGATATCTCGTCTCGCCTTGTGGTAAACCAGGCGGCACTGAAACTGAAATATGGCGCTATCCAGCCGATGCTGGATGCTTTTGCCAGAGCAATCGTGAAGTAAGGGGTATTGGCAATGAACATCAGAAAATTTTCCAGCCGTGCAGCCGGTTTCAATGAAGAGCTGACCAGACTGCTGGCCTTCGAGGAAACCGCAGATGAAAAGCTGGAAGCAACCGTGGCCGGGATTCTGGTAGATGTGAAGAAACGCGGTGACGACGCGGTGGTGGAATATACGCGCAAGTTCGACAGGTTAACGCTGGAGGACGCGGCAGCAATGGAATTGCCAAAATCGGAGCTGAAGGCTGCATTCGATGGTTTGCCAGACGAGCAGAAGTCTGCACTGGAACTTGCTGCACTGCGTGTGACGGAATATCACAAGAAGCAGCTGCAAAGCTCGTGGAGTTATACCGATGAGGACGGTACGCTGCTCGGGCAGCAGGTCACGCCGCTGGATCGTGTCGGCCTGTACGTCCCGGGCGGCAAAGCAGCCTATCCATCGTCAGTGCTGATGAATGCGCTGCCCGCGAAGGTCGCGGGCGTAAGCGAACTGATCATGGTGGTGCCGACTCCGGATGGCACGAAGAACCAACTGGTGCTGGCTGCGGCGCACCTTTCCGGCGTGGATCGGGTGTTCACGATCGGCGGCGCGCAGGCGGTTGCCGCTTTGGCTTACGGTACAGCGACGATACCCAAGGTGGACAAGATCGTTGGACCCGGTAACGCCTATGTGGCCTCTGCAAAGCGCCGCGTCTTCGGCGCATGCGGCATCGACATGATCGCCGGGCCGTCCGAAATCCTTGTGATTTGCGACGGCAGGACCGACCCGGACTGGATCGCGATGGACTTGTTTTCGCAGGCCGAACACGACGAGCTGGCGCAGGCGATCCTGTTATCACCAGACGCAGACTTTATCGAACGCGTGGCACAAAGTGCAGATAAACTGCTGGAGCAGATGCCGCGCCGTGACATCATCCGGACCGCGCTGGAGAATCGCGGCGCGCTGATCCGCGTCGCCGATCTTGACGAGGCATGCACCATCAGCAACCGCATCGCACCGGAACACCTGGAACTGTCAGTTGAAGACCCGCAGGCACTGTTGCCGAAGCTAAAACATGCCGGGGCGATCTTCATGGGCCGCTATACGTCGGAATCGCTCGGTGATTACTGCGCCGGGCCGAACCATGTGTTACCGACCTCCGGTACCGCGAGGTTCTCCTCCCCGCTGGGGGTATACGATTTTCAGAAACGCAGCAGCCTGATCCAGGTTTCCGCGTCAGGCGCGCAGAAGCTCGGTGCAATCGCCTCCACACTGGCCTTTGGTGAAGGCCTGCAGGCGCATGCGCAGTCGGCGTTATTCAGGAGAAACTCTGTTTCCTGAGATTGGGTGAGAGAGCCATTTTTGTGCGCCAGAGTTTGACTTTTAGTGGAACGCACATAGTGGTAGTGTTGAACTTGTCAAGCCAAGGTGCTTAACGGGTACGTGAAGTGTTTTTCGCCTCTTTGAGCAGAAATTGCTTGAAGGCCAATGCGGCACCGGACAATCGTTTGTGGCTGCGGTGCGCGACGTACCAGTGACGCTTTAGCGGGAAGTGCTCTACTTTCAGAACGGCTAACCGCCCGGTTTCAAGCTCCAGTTCTATGCTGTGCAGCGACAGGATGCCCAACCCCATTCCAGCCTGCACGGCCTGTTTGATCGCTTCATTGGTTTCCATTTCCATGCTGATGCGTGGCTTGATTTGATGTTCTGCGAATATTCTCTCCATAGCACCGCGTGTGCCGGAACCTGGCTCGCGTGATAGAAAAGCTTCCTGAGAGAGTCGGGCTAGCTTGATGCGCCTGAGTTTTGCGAGCGGGTGGTCGGGTGCGGCAATCACTACCAGCGGATTTTCCATGAACGGTTCGGCGATCAAGTCCTGGCCGTCTGGCGGCTGACCCATGATGGCGAGATCGGTGCTGTTGTCTGCGAGCTGTTTGAGCACCGAATCGCGATTGGCGACTTGCAAGATGACGTTGATCCCCGGGTGTTGCCGGCAGAATTTGGCCAACAGTTTCGGGGTGAAATAGTTGACGGTATTGACCACAGACAGTTTAAGTTTGCCCTGCCCCGGCCCTTTCATTTCCTCCAGAACTGTTTCCATTTCGGCGAGCTGTTGGGTGATGCTGCGGCTGTAATGGAACAACTCACGCCCGGCTTCGGTGAGAAATATCTTTTTGCCAAATTGTTCAAAGAGCGGCAGTCCGATGTGCCCTTCCAGTTGTTTGATCTGCATGGACACTGCAGGTTGTGACAGGTATAGTTCTTTGGCAGCGCGTGAATAGCTCAGATGGCTGGCTACTTTTTCGAAGACCTGAAGCTGGCGCAGGGTAAAGTTGATCATGGGGGGATTATAGCAAACTATAAGTTTTACTTATGGTTTGTATAAAAACAATTGAATATCGTTTATGTTTAAGTGCGCCTATAGTGACCACTGTTGCATGTCGAAACCAATCGTTAATACAGGAGAAATGCTATGGATCAGTCGAATCGTTATGCGGATCTGAGTCTGAAAGAAGAAGATCTGATCAAGGGTGGCAACCATGTTTTGTGCGCCTACACCATGGAGCCGGCCGCAGGGCACGGCTATCTGGAAACGGCCGCGCATTTTGCCGCCGAATCTTCTACCGGCACGAATGTGGAAGTCAGCACTACCGATGAATTTACCAAGGGCGTGGACGCTCTGGTTTACGAGATCGATGAAGCCAAGAACATCATGAAGATTGCCTACCCGATTGAGTTGTTTGACCGCAACATCACCGATGGTCGTGCGATGCTGGCTTCGTTCCTGACTCTGGCTATCGGCAATAATCAAGGCATGGGCGACGTGAAGAACGCGCAGATGCAGGATTTTTATATGCCGCCGCGCATGCTGCAACTGTTCGACGGCCCCGCTAAGGATATTTCAGATTTGTGGCGCATCCTGGGGCGACCGATCAAGGATGGCGGTTATATCGCCGGTACCATCATCAAGCCCAAGCTGGGATTACGCCCTGAGCCTTTTGCCAAGGCTGCTTACCAGTTCTGGCTGGGTGGGGACTTCATCAAGAACGACGAGCCACAAGGCAATCAGGTGTTCTGCCCGATGAAAAAAGTGATTCCATTGGTTTATGACGCGATGAAGCGCGCGCAGGACGAAACCGGCCAGGCAAAACTTTTCTCTGCCAATATCACGGCCGATGACTATTGGGAGATGTGCGCACGCGCCGATTTCATTCTGGAAACATTCGGCCCGGATGCGGATAAGGTGGCATTCCTGGTTGATGGCTATGTCGGTGGGCCGGGCATGGTGACCACGGCGCGCCGCCAATATCCGGGGCAGTACCTGCACTATCACCGCGCTGGGCATGGTGCCGTAACTTCGCCATCCTCGAAGCGTGGTTACACGGCGTTCGTGCTGGCGAAGATGTCGCGCCTGCAGGGTGCTTCCGGTATTCACGTCGGCACGATGGGTTTTGGCAAAATGGAGGGGGGCAAGGATGATCGTATCATCGCCTACATGATTGAACGTGATTCCTGCACCGGCCCGTTCTACCATCAGGAATGGTATGGTATGAAGCCAACCACACCGATCATTTCCGGCGGCATGAACGCTTTGCGCCTGCCCGGCTTTTTTGAAAACCTCGGCCACGGCAATGTGATCAACACAGCGGGTGGAGGCTCCTACGGTCATATCGATTCTCCAGCAGCTGGTGCGATATCGTTGCGCCAGGCATATGAATGCTGGAAGTCCGGTGCAGACCCGATTCAATATGCAAAAGAACACAAGGAGTTTGCGCGTGCATTCGAGTCTTTCCCGAATGATGCGGACAAGTTATATCCGGGGTGGCGCGAGAAACTGGGCGTGCACAAGTAAGGCCTGCGGAGGGCGGAGCATTGCCTGCCGCCAGAGGCGGAAGGTGCGAAGCCGAAGCGGGTTTGGCGGCGGATCGTCGATCTGCGATAAATTGCCGGTCTTTACGAGTCGCCCAGGCACGAAAGGAAAACAACCAAACGCGCCTCCATTTGCTGGGGGCGCGTTTGCAAAGGACAGACCATGACCGACAAAAGCCAGTACAAGGTAAAAAAGGAGCCCTACTATCAGGCACAAGGAGACGAGGTCACGCTTTACGAAGCGGCTTATGCAGCCCGGTTGCCGGTGATGATCAAGGGGCCCACAGGCTGCGGTAAATCGCGCTTCGTCGAATACATGGCATGGAAGCTGGATAAGCCACTGATAACCGTGGCCTGCAATGAAGACATGACTGCCAGCGATCTGGTCGGGCGTTATCTGCTTGATGCGGGCGGCACGCGTTGGTTAGACGGCCCGTTGACCGTTGCGGCGCGAATCGGCGCGATATGTTATCTCGACGAAATTGTTGAGGCACGTCAGGATACCACCGTGGTGATCCACCCGCTGACCGACCATCGGCGCACGCTGCCGCTGGACAAGAAGGGCGAACTGATCGAGGCACACCCGGATTTTCAGATGGTGATCTCCTACAACCCCGGCTACCAGAGCCTGCTGAAGGATTTGAAGCAATCCACCAAGCAGCGCTTTACCGCCTTCGATTTCGACTACCCGGCAGCCGATCTTGAGGCGGAGATACTCGCCAGGGAAGCCGGCATCGAAGCCGGGTTGTCCGCGCAACTGGTGAAGATCGGCCAAGCGGCGCGCAACCTGAAAGGGCACGGGCTGGAAGAGGGGATTTCCACACGTCTGCTGGTGTATGCGGCAACCCTGATCAGCGGCGGTGTGGAGCCGCGGGCAGCGTGCCGCATGGCTTTGGTGCGGCCGATCACCGATGATGCCGACATCCGCGATACGCTGGATCATGCCATCGATGCGGTATTTGGATAGCGCAGCCAAATATTAAGCTGGTTAGAGCGGGCATAAATTCCATGGATACCGCAATTAACATTCCTGCCGAGCTGGAAACCTACTGGAAGCAACTTGATTGCGGATTCCCGAGAGTGGAGCCGATATTTGCTGACTGTATGCGTGAGGCGCTTGCGACGCTTTCCATGGAGGGAGTGGAAGCTTATATAGAAAATGCGCGTTTTCTCGGCAAGATGGGGCGTGGTGCAGAGCCAATCCTGATCTTTCTGGAAAACTGGCCTTCCGTAGCAAAAACACTGGGCGAAGATTTGCTGCCTTCAGTCATGGAATTTATCCACAAGATGTGGAAGTCGCCTAACGGCAATGCGATTACTCCTTTTCTGCAGTCCTTGCCGGCGACTGCCCGGCGCCTGCAATCATCGGAGCAGATGCGTGCCTATCTGGATATCGTGCTTGATTACATGGAACTGACTACCGGCTCGATTCATGGCATTCATCAGACTTTTCCAAGTCCTGGTCTGCAGCCACTTTTCAAGCAAATCCCGATGCTGCTTGGCCAGCTTTCTCTGGGGGGGTTGAAAAACTGGGTGGAATACGGCTTGCGTTATTACAAGGATCATCCTGACAGGCAAGTCGATTATTTCAGCCTGCAATCGGCGGATAGCCGTGCAGTGCTGCAACGCGAACGGCACGGTACGTTGCTGGTGGACAATGAACGCAAGCTGGAGATGTATTTGCGTGGGTTATGGCGAGACGATAGTCAGCTGATCCCCTACTCGGGAGCTTTCGATGAGTTGCGCAAGCCGGCCCCCTATTACGATAAGCTGGGTATTCGCCTGCCGGATTCGTATGACGACTTCATCACTGAGCCAGAGTGCGCTCCATGTAACGAAAAGGGCGCTTGGGGAGCGAATTGCGATGCCCCGCGAATCTCCGGTATTGACCGTTATCGTGCAGTATTGGCGCATATTGCCGGCCACCGTCTCTGGACGACAGCCATTTTTGCCGATAATTTCAGCCCGTTTCAGCGCATGGCAGTCGAGTTCCTCGAAGATTCGCGCGTGGAGCATCTGATAATGCGCGAATATCCAGGCTTGCGCCGCATCTTCATGGCATTGCATCCCGTTCCTGCAGAAGATGCTTGTGATCCAGAACAGGAGTCCTGCCTGCGCCATCGCCTTGCGATGCTGTCGCGAGCGATCATTGACCCGCAGCACCCATATAAGGATCCGCGCATCAGCGAATTTGCTCAGCGTTTCCATGAATTGCTGAAGCAGGGGGATTCCAGTACGGCACAGATGGCTGAGTTGGCGGTTTCATTCGGAGCCAGGACGCGCCGCCAGAGCGATCAACTTCCGAAAATCCACTTCAGGGATACCGTGGTGAATTATCGTGACGATAATCGCCAGATGTGGAAATTCATCGAGGAGGGAGACGAGGAAGAGGCTTTTGATGAGCCGCGCAAGATCGAGCCTGGCGAAGAAATCAAAGGCCTGCCACCTCGCCATTACCACGAATGGGATTACCTGAACCAGAGCTATCGCCCGGACTGGGTCAGCGTATATGAAGTCTTGCATCCGCAAGGCAACGCGGCTGACATAGACAAGCTGCTGGATAAACATGGCGCGTTGGCCAAGCGCCTTAAGAAGATGCTTGATTTGCTTAAACCGCAGGAAAAGATGCGTATTCGCTATCAGGAGGATGGTAGCGAACTCGATCTGGATATCGCGATACGCTCGCTGATAGATTACAGGAGTGGTGCGACGCCCGACCCGCGCATCAACATGAGCCACAAGACCAGCGGGCGCAACATCTCGGTGATGCTGTTGCTGGACTTGTCAGAGTCACTCAATGAAAAAGCGGCAGGAAGCGACCAGACCATCCTGGAGCTGAGCCAGGAAGCGGTGTCGCTGCTGGCATGGTCGATTGAAAAGCTGGGGGATCCGTTCGCCATTGCCGGGTTTCATTCCAACACACGCCACGACGTGCGTTACCTGCATATCAAGGGCTACAGCGAGCGCTGGGACGAGCAGGTGAAGGGCAGGCTGGCGGCGATACAGGCCGGATATTCTACGCGCATGGGGGCGGCAATGCGCCACGCCGCGCATTATCTGGAAAAGCAGCGCTCTGACAAGAAATTGATGCTGATCCTGACTGACGGCGAACCTTCGGATGTGGACAGCAAGGACGCGCGCCTGTTGATCGAGGACGCCCGCCAGGCGGTGACAGAACTTGATCGGCAAGGCATTTATGCCTACTGCATCAATCTCGATTCGAAGGCGGACAACTACGTTGCGGACATCTTTGGCAGAAAATACACCATCATTGACCGGGTGGCGCAGTTACCGGAGCGATTGCCGCAGCTATTTATCTCATTGACCAAATAGAATTTTTCGTATTAACCCCGCGCTGGAATAACGGTTGAGTGATGTCTCCGGGAGCCTGTTTTATCCAGCGCACCAAGCTGGTAAATTTGGTTGAAAAGCGAATGATTTGTGACTATGCAAAAGTAGATAATCGGTTTTGCAACAGTCTCACAGAAGCATCTTTGATGATTGGTAATTCGATTTGACATATATGTTGCCTCTCGGCATAATCGCGGGTTCTGTTTGGAGGGGTTCCCGAGCGGTCAAAGGGATCAGACTGTAAATCTGACGGTTCTGCCTTCGAAGGTTCGAATCCTTCCCCCTCCACCAAAAGAGTATTTGTTTTTGGCAAAATTATTTGTGGGCAGTTGGTTGGACTGGCGTTATGGCGATAGTTGTATTGCCGTGTTTGGAGGGCTGTTTCTGGTTGGGAGCGCTGCGGGTGTAGCTCAATGGTAGAGCAGAAGTTTTCCAAACTTACGACGAGGGTTCGATTCCCTTCACCCGCTCCAGTTTGTTATGTCTGCCCATGTGGCTCAGTGGTAGAGCACTCCCTTGGTAAGGGAGAGGTCGCGAGTCCGATTCTCGCCATGGGCACCAAGCGTATTGTTGTTATTGATAATGTTTGACATTGATAAGGAAAAATCATGGCAAAGAGCAAATTTGAACGAACCAAACCGCATGTCAACGTAGGCACGATAGGTCACGTGGATCATGGCAAGACCACGCTGACAGCGGCGATCACGACCGTTTTGTCGAAGAAATTC
>Ga0224495_10001094_pt1 | contig 19878 bp, 18 predicted proteins | sample SF_Jul11_sed_USG_FD_168128 | JGI IMG/M metagenome (GOLD analysis project Ga0224495, IMG submission 168128) | Sediment microbial communities from San Francisco Bay, California, United States - SF_Jul11_sed_USGS_4_1 | ecosystem: Environmental > Aquatic > Marine > Sediment | place: USA: California... | reverse complement strand
CCGGTACAGATATAGAAGCTCCTTGGACAGATCAAACCGGCGTTCGGGGAATTGCCCCCAGACATCCTGAACCAGCTTGAGCGCTTCGGTGTATGCCTGCCGGCCCTCTAATTCGTTAACGGCCTCGTAATACTGCTCATACGATGAGTACGTTTCTGCCCGGGTCACACCTGAAGTGCAGCCCAGAAAAGTGCCAATGGCAAAGGCGAGAATCCCTGCAGACCTTCTCCTCATCTCCATCTCCCTGTTTTGGCGTTTTTTTTCAACCCTGCGGCCGGAGCCGTTCGCGGCGCGAGACGGCATCACGTATTTTGCAGATCAAATTACTATCAATGACGCAATTTCCCAACTTTTATTGCACGGGAATGCGTCGAACGGCATTCCGAAGGCCCCTCCGGCGGAGCAGCAAGCGAACGGGCGTTCAGATAGTCAAGCATTCGCATGGCGGGACACTGCTGAGTATGTCCGCGAGGATTTCCAGCGCGGACCTGAGGTTTTCATGCGTGGCCGGCTTGACAAGAGCGATGCGAACGGCATTCAGCGGCTTGCCCTTGTCAACGGCAAAAGCGACCGCCGGAGCCACGACGATTCCCCGACGACTCGCCTCGGCTATGAAACAGGGGACTGTCCACGGCTCCGGAAGGCGCAACCAGATGAAATAGCTGGTCGGTTGTGCGTCATAATCATATTGCCCCAGGACTTCGCGGGCCACCGCCTGGCGCGCCCGGGCGTCACGCCTGCGGTTGAGCACAGTCTCTTCGGCGGTACCGTTCTCGATCCAATGTGCCGCTATCTCGAGCGTTATGCCTGAAACCATCATGGTGGTGGCCTGCAGCATATCCAGAAGGCGGTCGTACAAACGCGGCGGAGTCGCCATATAACCTACCCGCAAGCCGGCCGCGACGACCTTGGAGACCGACGCCACCAGGCAGCACCGTTCGGGTCTCAAACTCCAGATCAGCGGCGGCGGCTCCGGTACCAGGCGGCGATGAATGTCATCTTCGACAACCATGAAATCGTACTTTTCGGCCAAATCGGCGATAGCCCGCCGGCGGCACTCGGGAAGGATCGTGTTGGTTGGACTGGCAATAGTGGGCGAGCAGAAAAGAAAGCGCGGCTTCATCCGCTGACAGATTGACTCCATGGCATCCGGCAGCATGCCTTCCCGATCGCCGGGAACACCGACGAGCCGCAACCGCAGCGCATCGGCAATGAGAATCATCCCCGTGTAAGTATGTTCGTCCAGCATGACCACGTCGCCGGGTTCGGATAGTGCGGAAAAAATCACCATCAGTGCATTTTGCGCCCCGGATGTGACAATGATAGAATCCGGATCAACGTCCGCCCCCAGACTCGCCAACCATTTGGCCCCGGCCACGCGATGGTGGTAAAGGCCCGGCACTGTCGGATATTGCAGCATCAACTGCGTTTCCCGCCGTCGCGCTAAAAAGCGGAAGGCGGCCAGTAGATCCGGGTCCTCAGTGCGCGACGGTGCATCCACACTCAAATCGATATACGGCGCATCGGTTCTGAGCAGCCCGGCCACGTACGGCTCTCGTCGACGGCTCTGTCCCACAAATGTCCCGGCCCGCCCCCTGGAATGAATCAGCCCACGTTGCTCAGCCTCAAGATACGCCCGCGTAACAGTACCTACAGCAACGCCCATCTCATCCGCCAACTCCCGGTGAGTGGGCAATCGGAAAAGCAGCGGCAGTTTGCCGCTTGCTATATCATTCGCAAGTGCCTGATAGATAGCTAAATAAAGCGGGCCGCCCCCGAGCTTCAGGTCAGGTTTCCAACTCATTGTCATATTGTAAAGATAAGTCTTAAAGGACTTATGGCAAGTTTTTTATAGTACTATTGCTATATTATGTCATATATATCAAAAATAAATATTTATTGTCCTAGTGACAATATTTCTCTTGACAAGATTGTACTATTCCAATATATTATTTGTGTCGATACGTTATATGGGTTGTAGCTGTATTTAACTATGATGTAAGGGACAGAACAATGAAACACAAATCAATCGTTATCAAAGCGTCGATGCTGACAGGGCTGGTTCTCCTGATGATCGTACCCTGCATCGGGCCCGCGGCCCAGGCATCCGATTGGGCGATACCCGAGCCAGGTCAGCCGGTGCCTGATTTTGAACTGCCTGGCATGGCCGGCGTCAATCGCTCTCTGGCGGACTTCAGCGGAAAATATATCGTGCTGGAGTGGGTGAATTTTGAATGCCGGCATGTCAGGCAGTATTATGATTCCGGAACCATGCAGAAGACGCAGACTGCGCTTGCTGGCAAGGGTGTAGTCTGGCTGTCCGTCTGCTCGGCGGCGACGGGCGAAGACGGGTATTTTGCACCCGACAGCCTGGCCCTTCAACTGGCCGCGGTGGGATCAAGGGCGCTCGACTATCTCCAGGATACGGAAGGGCGCGCGGCCCGCTCGTATGGTGTGCGGGCGACGCCGACGGTGGTTCTGATCGATCCAGATGGAAATCTCGTCTACTCCGGAGCGGTCGACGGTCATCCTAAAGATGATTCGAGCGAAACCGTCGCACATCTCGTGCAGGCCTACGAGACTCATAAGGCCGGTCGGAGACTTGCGGCGGACATGCCCCCGGCTACAGGCTGCCCACTGGCCCATACGGCGGAGAAAGCCCAGCCGGCCGGCTCACAAGGTCATTCGAAAGACTGATTATGTCAGGCTAGCCATGAAGAGTTGAACAAGGGGAAAGATTAAGCCGTCCCCCGGCAGGGTTCTCTGATCCTCCAAGCGCCTTTGCCGAAGGAAACATCGGACACCGGACAACCGTGACTGAAACAGCATCGCTGAAGCTCATAGTCCGGTGTTTTCTTATGCGTGGTGCACCGCACCGATCCTCATGGGTCTCCGCGGCGGGATGCGGCAACGGAAAAGGGAAGCGGCCGGCGGGCTGCTTCCCTTTTCATATATGTACACAATGCAATGCAATTAGGTCTGGAACAGGTACTGGAGTTTCATGAACACCTGGCGGGAGGAAAGTTTCCATACCGGTGAAAGGCTGGGATCCGGCTCGGGCTCATAAAACGGGTACGGATCATACGGCAGGCGGTCATAGTCATAGGCGGTGCCGACGTAGAAGACCGTGAAAGGATTCAGCCGGAAGGTGATCAGGGGGTCGATATCCCAGTGACGGTCGGCAACCATGACATTGTTCGTCTCTTCACCGTTCCACATGGGTATGAGCACCTCCCTGAAAGCGTACTGGACTACCAGTCGGATAGAAAGCGCTTTAGTCGCCTGGAGACGCAGCCGGGTCCTGACGACGTAGTTTTCGAACAACTTGTCGCCGGTTTTATAGTGACTGCTTTTCAGGTAATCGAAATTCGGTTCGATCAGCAAACGGTCAATCGGCTTAATGTCAAGACCTGCGGAGACCGACAGCTCGTTACCTTTATCCAGAACGTTCAGAGCCGCTCCCACCCCGCGATCGATTGACAACGAACAGCCGATTTCGTCGCTTATCCGGCTCCCTCCATCGAGATGGATATGCCAGAGGTCGTTGAAGCGTTTACCGCTCCAGAGTTCGGAACCGGTAGTGTATCCCAGGGAGAAATACGTCTGAGCAAATCTCAAATGCTGATCCCAGGAGATGTTCGTATGGGTCCATTTGCGAACACCGTCGAAATTCCACCTCGTCTCAGAATACAACTGGGGCGTGACATGCTCGACGAGTCCTTTGTCGAAGTAAATATTGTAGCCCGTCCAGGTAACCATATTCCGGTAATTGACCCACGGGTCATAGCCCGTCTCGGTCCTGTAGGCCCGCCCGACCTGGTCAAAATTGATGAGGAAATTCCAGTTCCGGGCATTTCGTCTAAGCCGCGTAATGAAGCCGTAGTCGGTAAACGTCTCCCCGTCGAAGCCAAGAGTATAGTCACTGTTGTCAATGCCCGAGGGGTTATAATAGAGAGCGCTGTCGTCGGGTTCTTCGGTAACCGTCATAATATACTGGCCGTCGATACTGTAATTTCGCGATAGCCGGATGTTCTGGTCAAGAGCCAATATAGAGTTATACCCCCCCGATTCATACCGCCGGTCATTTACGATGAGGCCGATTTGCGAGCCATCACCGATAGAACGCATTGCCCGGAAGACATTGACGTAGCTCTTGCCGACGTTGAACGGCCGCACGCTGGACTCCTCTTTCGGGACAAGGTAATAGCTGTTCTCGTCAACGGCCGTGACAAATCCAAAGCGGTAGGGACCGGAGCGACCCGTGAGCTTGGCCGCCAACTGCGGATCGTTGACGGTGCGGGTATAAAAGGAGTTGAACAAGGTCCGGAAGATGTCTCTTCCTTCCTGGAAAAACGGGCGTCTTTCCGGATAGAAAAGGGCTACGGGCGTATTCACGTCAATCTGGGCGGCGTCGGCTTCTATTTGACTGAAATCCGGGTTGACTGCCGCCTCAAGCATGATGTCGGAGTTGACAGAGTACTTGCCGCCCAGCGAAATCTCACCGTCCCCCTTGCCTCTGGCGAAGGGAAGCTCGGGGTCATAGCCGTCGGTAACATAGCTGGACTGGGTGGCAATCAGAGAGGGCAGAATTTCTATCCCCTTGCCGGGGTGGACATCCTCTATCCCGTTTACGGTGCCCCACTTGCACGGATAGCACTGCTCGTTGCGGTCATTGGCTGCCCAGGAATACTGGTGATAGCTCTCCCGAGGATGATTGCGCCAGAAGTCTATCCGCCATGTCTGCACGTCCTGGTTGGGGAAACGAATGCTGCTGAAAGGCACCGCAATCTCTACCTGGTAGCCGGACTCCGTGATCCTGGCGGCGGAGTTCCATATCAGGTCGTAGCCGGAATCTTCGCCCACGATGTTCGTCCACATGAGATCTTTCTGAACACCGTACGGATTTACAAAAAACTCGTACGCCCAGGAGGCATCCCGGTAGGTGTCAATCAGCACTATGACGGCGTCATCGCCGTTGAACTGGTCACGCTGGCACATGGTGGCCCTGATGGAGGACGGGTCGTCATAGGCGATGAAGGCGACATAAAGGTTATCCTGGTCGTAGGTGACCAGCACCTTCGTTTGCACCATTGGCTTGATGTTGTCACCCGGGTTTCTTTCGACGAAATTATCCGACCAGGCGGCCTTTATCCACCCCGGATCGTCCAGGTCGCCGTCGATCTTTATGGCGCCTGTCGCTTTGGAGACCTCCATGGTCGGATGGAACACAGGCTGGAACGTGTCCGAGGCCATCGCCGAGGCGGCGGATAGAATAAACGCTAAGGCGATTATGGCACAGATAGACAAGGTCTTGACTTGGGTAGCGGACATTTACTGCCCCCTTTCTGCTGTCTCTCGAGCGCACTGCAATAGTTGGCTGCACGCACATGTAATTACTTTAACTGCTCTTCCAGAACTACTGGTTCAGGTCAACCCCTGATATACCCAGACTTACCAGCACGCATTGATGCTCACCGTTTCTATACGGAAGAGTCTGGAATTTGTTTTTAAAAAGTAGCGAGTCTTGCGATTGTCGCAGGGGCTGCGCCTACTAATGAGGAATCACCCTTTAGGCCCGGGCAAAAACCGCCGGCGCAGGGCGGAGAGACAGCTTGAAACAGGGTGGCTTGACGAGAAAATCTACGAGCGCTTGTGCTGACCGGCGGGACCCATCAGCAACGTGAAGTTTTCCAGAAACGAGCGGTCAAAAACACCTTCCTGATCAAAAATTTCCTTTAACGCCACAAACGGCGCCACCGCCGAACGGTACACTCGACGTGTCGTCATGGCATCAAAAACATCGGCGATAGCGACGATCTTGCTATGGGCGTGAATCTCGCCGGACCTCAGACCCCTTGGATAACCCGAACCGTCCTCTCGTTCATGATGTTCCAGAACCGGGTAATACGATTCTTCTTCGATCAGGCCGGTTTCCTTGAGAATATCGACACCCCACTGGGGATGTGCTTTAATCAGCTCCCATTCCCGATCGCTCAGCTGGCTGCGTTTTTGAAGAACCGCCTCCGGTATCATGGTCTTCCCCACGTCATGCAGAAGCGCGCCCGTACCCAACTGGCAGAGTTCCTTAACATCCTCGATGCCCATGAACTGCGCCAGCGCCAGGGAAAATGTACAGACATTCACCGAATGCGAATAAGTGTAGTAGTCGAACGACATTACCCGCAGAAGACTGTGAAAGGCATTTCTCCCGGTAAGAATGAAGGCCACGGTCGAATCCACCAGGCTCTGGCTGCGCCGAATGTTATTCCCCAGGGTGGGGTTGTCCAGCACGTCCTTGACAAGGAGTTTGGCGGAGTCGTAAACTATACCCGCCTTGGCGTTCTCCTCGATGGTCGGGTCCAGAACGATACTCTTTATGTTGGTTTCGAGATATTCCTGGTATTGGCGCCGCTTGTCTCCGGCGACATATAACACCTTGACGTTGTATCGAAGCAGGCCGGAGCGGTTTTCCTCCGTGAAGGGCATGTTAGAGGCACGGTAAAGGACATAGTCCGTACCCGCGCGGACGTACAGATCAAAATCCAGGATTGAATCAATCCGCAGTGAATCCAGTTGTACCGGCATGAACCGGTCGATGGCAGTCTCTGTCTTTTCCGCCTTCGGCAAACTAGGCCCTCCGGGTTTTATATACTTAGACTTCGGCAGGCCAACCATTCCCCTTGACAAGTTTCTCCATCTTTGGTCGGCGCGACTCCCGTCAAAACCGCCGTTCAAATAATACTTGACATCATGGGTTATTATGATAGCTTATATCCGATATTGTTATGGCCTGATTTCCTCAGGGCTCGCCAGGGCCTCTTTTTACAACAGGGAGAACGAAGTATTATGACATTTGGGGACCGCATGAAGGCTGGTTTTGTTGAACAACCGGATGCGGTCGGTCAGGCTGAAGAAGCTGGTCTTGAAGTTGACCGAGGATTTCAGCGCGATGGCCAGAGAGATGAGCAAACACGGACTCCGTTTCACCGTAAGATTCCCCGGCCGAATTAACGAGTCGACTGTCGTTACGGTTGACGGCAACACGGCCATGTGGGGGACACAGCCTTGACCAGATTCCCGATGCAAAGGACGCCCAGACAGCCGTCATCGATATGTAAACGGAAAAGCTCTGGAGGCAGGGACGCCTGACCTGGCATTGGCGTCGGGTCACATAAGCCCAACGTCATCTGCCACCAGTTGGCCGAAGGCGGGAACCGAAAGGCTCCCGCCTTTGTGCTTTGATAGCTGGACGATCTCCCATAATCGAATTGACCGGACCGGCAGACGCCGGCATTTTCATCCCGATGGACTTCCCCCCTGGCGGGACTGGACAAGACGGGGCCGGCCGTCCCATTCCGAGGGTTCATTGACGACTTGCTCGCCGCTGCCGATAGGTGCGGGCTTTAGCGCGCCCCCCGCAGACCAACATCGAACACCAGCGGCCGGAATTGTTTTTCGAAGAGTCGTAATAGACCCATTGACAATCGGGATTGCCGCAGGCCTTAAGACGCCGCCAGCTGCCATCCGCCATGGCCTGTATCACTACCGCCAGCAATCGCCCCAGGGCCTTTTCAACGCCCCTGGCAAGCGGCTCCAGCCGAGCGGAGCCGTCCGGGGCAAAGACCACCGCCAGGTTGAATCTCCCGACCAGCCGATTGAGCCGCCGGACATTGCTCGCCTCAACTTGAGTGCCCTCGTTAGCCCGGATCAGGCCGCGCAGGGCATCGTGAAATGACAGGGCCAGCCTCAGGTCCTGCTGGTCCACCCGACCCGCCGCCGCCAACAAACCATGCCGCACCAACCACTTTTTCAGTACGGCCACACCGTCGATCTCGCGCCGCATCTGAATAAAGCGCAACAGGTTGGCATAACCCTGGACAAAGGCCAGTTCGTCCGGCGCCGGCTTGGCTCCGACCGGCAGCAAATCACGATTTTTCATGCCTGCCATTGATATAATGTAACCTCTCGCTCATGTCCGACGTAAAGTAACCAATAAAAGCGTTTTACCGGTGACGCTGCCAACAATAGAGTTATACGGGTGACGCCGACTTTTGTGGCATTTTTTGTGCCGCACACCGGTTGAAAGCAAGGGTGGGGCGTCAGCCGGAAAGGAGTTTCATGTGTCTTTTCTAACAACTTCTGTTTTGGCGATTGTAGCCACTATGTTAGCCGCGACCGCCTTTTCGCAGGACAAACCGGTCTTCGAAGTCAACCGGCTGACTGAGCACCTTTACGAGTTAACCACCGACGGAGGCGGTTACACGGTGAAGGTCATTGCCTCTATCGGGTCGGATGGGATTCTGCTGGTCGACGCCGGGCAGAAGCAGACGGGTGAAGCCCTGAAGGCACAGATTCAGTCGCTTGGAAACGGAACGCCCAGAATCATTATCAGCACTCATTCGCATGTGGAACATACGGCGGGAAATATCGCCTTCGGCCCCGACCCACTCATCATCGGCCACAAAAACGTCGGGCCGAGGCTGACCTCGGGAAGCTACCTGTTCGATGAATTTCCTGAATGGTCGTTGCCGCGGTTGACGTTCGCTGACTCGATGTCACTCCGGTTCAACGGTGAAGAGATCAAGCTCATCGCGTTTCCGGGAGCACATGACAACAGTGACATTATCGTCTGGTTCACGGGCTCCGGCATTGTCTGCGTGGGCGCCCTGTCCAATGGTTTCCATTTCCCCTCCGTCGATGGCGTGACCGGTGATGTTTTGAAATATCCGAAGATTGTCGGACAAGTTATCGACCTGCTGCCCGATGATGTCAAAATCATCCCGGGGCACGGTGAAGACTGCACCATGGACGATTTCCGGGCTTTTCACAAGATGCTGGTGCAAACCCGAAAAATAGTCGAGGAGGGATTGGCCGCAGGCAAGGACCTGGCCGCGCTTCAAGAAGAGGATGTTTTGAAGGACTGGACATCTTTCGAGGGCAGTTACGTCGACAGAAACCAGTGGCTGAAATACCTGGTCGAGGCTCTGCAGGAAATCGATTCCGGCAAACCGCCTTTGAAGAAAATCTGGGAGCCGATGTACTATGCTTACGCCGAAAAAGGCGCCGACGCGGCGATCGCGCTTTACCGGCAGTTGAAAACCAATCAGGCGGACGAATACATGTTCCGCGAAGTCGACCCGGTCATAATCGGTTTCAAGCTGTACGACAACAAGAAACTGACCGACGCCATAAAGTTCTTCGATTTAGCGGTGGCGGAATATCCCGACGGTGAGTACGCCTGGCTGAGTTACAACAACATCGGCAAAGCTTACAGGGAACTGGGAGAAAAAGAGCTGGCGGTAAAGAACTACAAGAAATCACTGGAACTGAACCCGGAGAACACGCGCGCCGCCGAGGCTCTGAAAGAACTTGAAGGGGAATGATGCCTCGCTGACAGGAAGAGCCGGCGAGTCAAGCCGACACGGATACGTCCGGTTTTACGATACGGCACCGCTTTTCACCGGACTTGATGGTTCAAAAAACGGCTATAGTCGTCGCCAGCAGGGCCACGGCTTCGAAGATCTCTTCGAGGCTGCAGGCCTTGCAGTGCACCGCGCGAATACCCAGTATCTCCGAGGTCTCCGTGTTGATGAGCTTAACCGAGATTATCTTGTCGTGCCCCAGCTCATCAACACTGCCTGTTATGAGGTATTGCGCCCCAAGAATCTTGCCGATTTGGGCCGCTTGTTGCTCGGTATATCCCGACCGCTGGAACTCGATCTCTTTGATTACTTCGTCGATTTTGTTTCTTTCGACAATCCGCACATGCGGGCTGTTGACCAGCTTGCTCTCCAGGAATCTCGGGACTGACTGCCCCAAGTTACCCGACTCCTCGGCGCTGCCGAACGGGAGCACCGCGACTATGTACGGTCCCCCAAATTGGATAAGCGGGGACTCCGGTGTTGTAATGGTGAACCGGCTTCCCAGGCAGGTTGTCGCCGGGGCCTCAATAGTAAGTTCCCACAGTCCCAGCCGAGACGACTTCCTGCTTTCGGCGTCAGATGTCGCCACCGCCAGCCAGTCGGCATCGGGCGCGACGGCGTACTGCTGAATCGCGCCTTTCAGTTCATATTCGTAGTCGACTCGGCCAGTCGAAGTATTCCTGAAGGACAGCGTGTTCACCTGCAGGGTCGAATTATCCAGAACGATGTAGCAGTTGCGCGGGGTGAGTTCAAGCAGGCTGACCGACTTCTGATTGTCCTCGAGCACTTTCACCAGAGAGCCGTCACTCCAGTCATAGAAAGCGACCTGGTATTTGAATTTCATGCCCCGCCCGCCTTTTTCAAGCACCTGCTCGTCAAGGCCGACGGCGATAAGACGGCCATCGGTGCTGGAGGTAGCGACCACGATATCATTGCCCGAATTAGGCACTGTGTGCACGGCAATGTCAACCTGCCGTGCGATAACCTGCCGGTCGACATCCCACCAGATGATGCGTTTGTCTTTACCCACGGAAATTAACTCGCTGTCGTTAGAGCCGAAGGCGACAAAAACTACGTCCTTTTCATGCCCCTTGAGCTTGCCCTTTAAGGATCCTGACGGAAATTCCCACAGGTAAATCTCCCTGGAGGAACCGCCGGCCACAATAAGCCTTCCGTTCGGACTCAGGCTTATACAGGCGGCCTTGCCCTTGAGATCGCTCAGGGTGTTGGTCAGAGCCCCGCTTTCCAAATCCCAGATCGAGATTTTCCCGTCATCGGACGCCGCTGCCAGATACTTGCCGTCGCCACTCAAGACGGCCGCGTTTACCGCCTTTTTGTGAAACTGCAGGTTGTGGAGCAAATCACCGCTTTCGGTGTCCCAGACATATACCGGTCCTTTTAGAGTACCGGCCACCACCAGGCGGCTGTCATCGCTAAACGCTATGGCCGTGATCTTTGTCGTCTCGACGCTCAGACCCCTGGCAAGATACGCACTTACCTGGGAGAGCGCCCCTGTCGCCAGGCAGAGGAACCACCCCGCACATAACCACACTACTCGCTTCATACAGAACCTCGGAGCCGGGTTGCGATGACGCCCACTCGGCCGCTTCGGGGCTTAAAAGAAAGCCGAGATACCGCCGAAGATAAGGAGGCTTATGTCGCCGCTGCCAAGCCCAAAGCCCAGGTTGCCGGATACATCGTAGGCCACGTAATCATTGAGGAAGTACTTGAAGCCGCCCCCGGCCTGGAGGTACGTGAAATCGCTGAAACTCATGGGCTCTTCCGGTGACAGGTCATACTGGTAGATCTGGCCGCTGACATAGGGTACCATCTTCTCACCGGTGACGAAATTGTAGCGGCCGAAAAAGGTCAGGCTGATGTTGGTTTCATCATAAAAATCGCTGCCGACATGGGAAATCATTGGCCCGCCTCCCCATTCCATCTTCGGCGTCACGAAGTAGCCGTAGGTGGCGCTGATGGTGACCATGGTGATGCCTTCAACAGAGAAAAGCGAACCCTGCAGTTGTACTTCCTTATCCCCTTGTTCCACCTGGGCGCCGACCATCGGCACCAGCAACAAAACCAGCAACGCGGCGATGATAGCAACTCTCATCTCTTCCTCCAAAACTACTTGAGGTTGGTTGTGTGACGAGCAAAACCTATCAAATTGCAATTCTCAAAGCAAATAGTTTATCGAACTCCGGACGTTTCACCTCCCGGGTCGCCACAGTACGGTGACAAAAAACAAAAACCGTCAAAAGTTTCCGCTTTTGAAACAAATGTGGATGTACTGGCGTATATACGCTAACATGAACTAGAATACTTCGTCATATCTGATTCTCGACTCCCGGAACCGGGAGTTACCCGCTCGGCTCGCCCGAGTACACCCAGTACATTGTTTACAAGGAGTTTCTGATGAAAACATCGTTTAAAACTTACAGTCCGGGGTACGATTTCATGCGGATTCGGCAGTTTCTGATCGATACCTTTGCGCTTTACCAAAGACCGTTCAACTGGCTTATCGACCGCTGGAATTTCTGCCGCTATTTTGTCGTCCCGGTGCACTCTTTTTACAGCGTGAGCCATTTCGGCATACCGACGAATACAGCCGTACATGGTCGCGACGAACTGCCCGGCTGGGAAAAAACAATCGGCATTTGGGAAAACGAGGATGAAAACATCGTCGGCGTCGTCCACAGCGAAAACGAAGAGCCGGGCGAGGCCTGGATTCAGATTCACCCTGACTATACTTTTCTCTACGATGAGATGGTGACCTACATCGAGGCTCACCTGGCCGACCGCGTCGACAAGCTCGGGTATGTAAAACTCTATATAAACCACGGCAGTGAACTCGAAAAGGTAGCGCGTGCCCGCGGTTACCGCAATCTCGCCCGAGATACCACGCACCTGGAGTACGTCATCGATCAGCCACCCGAGGTTAAGCTGCCCGACGGCTTCGTCATAAAGAGCGTGCTCGAACATGATGACGTGGACGCGCGCCGCGCAGCTAAGGCCATCGCTTTTGACCGCAATTACTGTCCCTCGCGGTGGCACCCGGCATCGGCATTTATCGAAATGCAGCAGGCGCCGGATTACCGCAAGGATCTTGACCTGTGCATCATCGCGCCCAACGGCGACTGCGCTTCCTTCGCCACCGCCTGGATTGACGAACAGAACCATTACGGCATATTCGAGCCGGTGGGTACCCGCCGGGACTACCAGGGGCAGGGTCTGGGGCGGGCACTTCTGATGGAAGGTTTCAGGCGCATGGCCCGGCAGGGCGTGACGCGATCCTTTATGGATTCCGGCAACGAGTTCTACCGCCGGGTCGGCTTCAAGGAGACACCTTATAAATATGGCCGGTGGATAAAGTACCTCGAACTATAGGCGGAAATCATTCGGAGGGGAGAAGTTGCTGAGCTTCTCCCCCCTAATTGTGCTGGCTGGCCGGCGTTACGAGGCCAGCCGCGGCTTTTTCAGGGTCTCTCGTATTGGAAAGTGTACGTCTGAGTTTCCGCGTTGGTGAATGTCCACTGGATTTTGACCAGGTGACCGCGCTCGTCATACTCGAACGCCAGGTCCGCATCCGGACCGCCCGTGCTCTTGAAGCTTCCCGCCGCATATTCGCCGTCGTCGCCGTGCGTGAAAGTAAGCGTTCCCGACAGCCAGGTGTCGAATTTGTCGTACTCGGCGCTTACCAGCCGGGTGTCTTCATCATACTTGTATGAATCCGTGCCCACAATACCGTTGGAGAGCTTAACCGTCCTTTGCGTTATCTGCCCGCTCTCGTTTGTCTCGTAGGTCAGAACGGCACTCAAACCGCTGTTGTATTTGCGATATCCTTTAGTCAGCCGCCCCCGGGCATCGTACAGGTAGCTGACGTTGGTGGTCATGCCGTCCGTGCGGCTGAATCGCCGAGTGATCAACTTGCCGGTCTCGTCGTAGTCCCATTGCGTGGGTCCGCCCAGCACGTTCGAGTAATCGTAGCCCTCCGCAATCACGCGGAAACCATCATCGTTGAGCACGAATACGTTGGGAGGAGTGTACCGTGCGGGCGGCGTCCCCGGGTACGCTTCGTACTCGTAAACAAAGGTTTGACTCCAGCTATCCGGAAAATCCCACCACTCTCTGACCAGGTTACCATCGGCATCATACGTATACTGAATGCTTCCCACGTCCTGAGCATTTTGAGTGATATGCCCCGTCATTTTTCTGCCGTTATCATAAGTATACGTAATCTCTCCGGAAAACCAGCCGGTGAATCTGTCGCAATTCGCTTTTATGACGTTGCCGTCCTGGTCATATTCATAGGTCGTGGTGCCGGACACCCGGTCCGATCTCTGGAAGTGTTCCGCGATCAGATTCCCCTTTTGGTCGTACTCGTAGGTTTCGGCTGAGGTAATCCCGTCCGAGAAATCGCGATACTTGCCGACCAGATTGCCCCGCTCGTCATGTTCATAATGATTCAGAGAACTGCGCCTTTCGCTGAACGACTCCCACACGGCTTTATACAGCCGGCCGCCGGGGTCATAGTCGAACGTGGTCAGGCCCTTCTCCCCCCCTGCATTTTCGTAATGAAGCCGAATCAGGCGGTATCCGCTGACCCCCGATTTGTTCTTAAGGCCGGTGGAGCCGGCGCTGCCGACACTGCACAGGCACAGGCATCCGGCCGCAAGCACCAGCGAGAGACACGTAATGTTCATAATCCGTCCTGCATCAAACTTAAATGTTTCCTGCCTAAAAACGTCATTGTCACATTCTATGTTTACTATCAGGGCTAATTCTGTCAATAAAACTGCGCGGAATCAGTGAAACTTTATGTAGGCACCTACGTAATACCGGTTATGGCAAAAACAGATTACATCGCCAATCTTGGGCCTCTGGCCCTGGTCAGCCGCCTGCGACGGCTTTTGAACAGGATGGTCGCCGACGGAGAAAGAGTCTATCGGGAAATGGATTTTACGTTCAAAGTGAAGTGGTTCCCGGTCCTGCATCTGTTGAATAAACGTTCGCCCATGGCGCTGACCCGGATTGCGGAAACTCTCGACATGGCTCACCCCTCTATTATCGAGGTCAGCGATGACATGATCCGAGAGGGATTGTTGGTCTCGCGCAAAAGCACCAGCGACAGGCGCAGGCGGGAACTTGCCCTGACAGCCAATGGCAGGCGTCTTTGCGTCAGGCTACGGCCGGTCTGGAAAGCCTTTAAGCAGGCCGGCGATGAGGTCAATACCGAACTCGGCAATAACTTCCTGGAATCCCTGAAGAAGCTCGAAACATCGATGGAGGCGCAATCAATGTACGACCGGATTTGCTCCCGACTCGACAGAGTCAATAAAGAAAAGACTATCTCGACTAAACCCATCCAGCAGAGAGGAGGCACCAAGTGACTGGCATATTTCGCACCATCTTGCTTGAGGTTGCCGCCGGCCTGCTTCTCGCAGCGACGATCTTACTGGCCGGCGAACCGGCCGACACCGCCGCAAACCGCCTTGACAGAAAGGCGATTGTCGACTCGGTGCTGGCTCGCTTTGACGAGCTGTACGTCTACCCCAAAAAGACCACGGAGATGAGGAACTATGTCGAGGACAAACTGAAAAACGGTCGGTATGACGAGTTTGATGAGCTGAGCCGCTTTGCCACCCAGCTTTCGCAGGACTTGATAACGGTTTCTCAGGATCGTCACATCGCTGTTTATCGCGCGTCCAACTACCCCTACCTGGCGGCCGATGGCGATACTTTGACGACCGCAGACGTCGCCAGACGCGCTCGGGCTAATTTCGGCTTCGGCGAAGTCAAGCGACTTACGGGAAACATCGGTTACCTGAGATTCGATCGCTTCGAGCACCCGTCAATCGCCGCCCCCACGGCCTCGGCGGCCATAGCCTTTCTGGCTAACTGTGACGCCGTTATAATCGATCTTCGCGAAAACGGTGGCGGCGAGGAGGAGATGGTTCAATTCCTGCTAAGCCATTTCTTCCGAGAACCCACCCACCTTATCAATGTCTACGACAAGGATAGCAACCTGCTCAGTCAGTCCTGGACCTATGCCTGCGTGCCCGGCAAGGCTCTGTATGACACCGAGCTCTATGTTCTAATAAGCCGGCGCACAGCTTCGGGCGCGGAAGCCTTCTCCTACGATTTAAAGTGCTACCGCCGGGCCACTCTTGTAGGCGAAACCACCAAAGGCATGGCCCACCAGATAAAGATACTTGATTTGCCCCAGTACGACCTGCGCCTTCATGTTCCCTACGCCCGACCGGCCAGCCCCATTACCAATGCCAGTTGGGAAAAGACGGGGGTTACTCCTGATATCGAAGTCCCGTCGGCTCGCGCCCTGGGTGTGGCGCATCTCGAGGCCTGCAAGAGACTCATTGAGAAAAGCGCCGACGAGGACGCCCGACGTGATTTGGAATGGGACATGACGGCCATCAAGGCCCGGGTCGATCCCATCATGCTGTCGCAGAGCAACATGGCCGTGTACACCGGTCAATATGCGGGCGGCACGTATGCCATTCACATCAAGGACAGCCGCCTTTACTGGCGGTACTCCGACGGCGTCGATTATGTCTTGATTCCGTTGACGGCAGATTTGTTTGGCTTCGATGACACCGACGACGTCCGCCTGCAGATTGTCAGAGATGCCAGCGGAAAAGTGAACGGTTTCCGTCTCGTGTACCGTGACGACGGTGACGGACCGGTAAGAGTGCGCACCGGCGATATATAGATATATGCCGTACCTGCGCGCCCGGCCTTTAGAAGCTGCAATTATTAGCTGATTGGATCAGATCGACCTGGTACCGACCCTTTCCATTGCCGCAATCGGCTGGAGACCGGCCCGCAACTCGCCTGCCGTTTCTGCGTATAGACTACCAACAACCCCTAATCAACATAAGGAGGGAAAACAATGGGACTGGTCAATCTCAAAGAGTTGCCCGAACTACAACTTGCCGAAGGGGTCATGGCGCGGGTCGTCACCGCCCAGACAATATCCGTGCTGCACGTCACGATTGAGGCCGGGGCAATCGTCCCCGGTCACTCGCATCACAATGAGCAGGTCGTCAATGTCGTTGAAGGCGAACTGGAACTCACTGTCGAGGGTACCAAATACAGCCTCGGGCCGGGCAACGCCATGATACTTGCCCCCAATGTCGAGCATTCCGCTCGCGCCGTGGTCGACTGCCGTGTTGTCGACGTTTTCCACCCGGTGCGGGAGGATCTCCGCGGCACCGACTTCGGTGGGTACACGGATTAGACTCCGAGGCGGCCGCCTTCTGCAGATTGCTTCTTAATCTGCAGGCAACCCTCGCAAGGGCCCGCCGACGTTTCCATCCGGCACCTTTCAACGGAGTTTCGGCTGGCGGGGGCTTTCCTCCCCCGCCGCCTTCCGGCGGCCTTGCCAGCCTATTCAATAGTCCGAACCACAGATTTCACCAGACACCCGGTGTCTCGTGCCTGCCTGCTGATACGCTTCAGAAAGAAACGCCGACACGTGGGAAGGTTTGCAGGTTGCTGTTGAGGTATTTGACATTGACTCTCCGGTATGATAGATTACTCTGAACAAACGTTGTATAATGTTCTGTTAGACGTTGAACATCTCTATTGAAGAAGACAAATCATGAATCCGGGAAAAATCATATTCCTCAACGGTGTTTCCAGTTCCGGGAAATCCGCGCTGGCAAAAGAGTTGCAGAAGCGCTTGACAGAAGATTACCTCCATCTGCAGTTGGACGCCTTCATAGATATGCTGCCTCGCAATGACGACCTGGACATGTTCATGAAAATGGTGAACGGCATGAACCGATCCATCGCGGCGATGACCGAGGGCCAGAACAACTTGATTGTTGATCACGTCGTCATCGAGAAGGCGTGGCTGGATCAGTGCCTGGAACTCCTGGGTGGTCGTTATGTTCTGTTTATCGGTTTGCATTGTCCGCTGGAGGAACTTGAGCGCCGGGAACGAAAACGCGACAGTCGACGCCAGGGTTTTGCCAGGGCGCAGTTCAACGGGATACATCAGGGGAAGATATACGATATCGAATTGGACACCCATGTTCTGAGTGTGGACCAGTGTGCGGAGCAGGTGCTTGATTTTTACACGACCAGCCGCCCAACGGCGTTCGACAGAATGAGAGCCGCTGCCGGATCGGCCCTTTAACAAATCAATTCACCGGGCACCGTTGCGCCGGCATTCTCGATCGTTGTGCCACCGATTGTGCGTACGACACTGACAGACATAATTGAGTTGTTTTGTCTGGATTCCTGCGAGCCTGATATTTTTTTAACAAAGGATTCTGGCGGCGGCCGGAGGATTCTCCGCCTGCGGTGCCACCCCGCGTGTGCCGCCTACGGGACAACCCGGGCTCTGGTGCCTGCCCGCCGGGGGCACGGTTTTCCCTTTGTTTTCTGTCGTTTTCGCTGATTCTGTTAAGAAAGTGTTAGAAAGAGGTGTATGTCATAATGGATGTAAATATTCTATTTAAGAATAATTTACTTCTGGAGGAAGAGGAAATTGTGTATTTGTCTCGGATCTTGTTGACATTGATTATGCAGTAGGCTACGCTGCCATAAACATATATTGTATGATATCATGTTTTGATTCCAAGGAGACACGCAATGGATAATCACGTGTATGTTGTGGCTACCATAAAGCCGTGGAATATCGAGGTCTATAATAAAATTATCAAGAACTATCCGGGCGAGTGGCACTTAATTAGCGAGCCACAGGCTTTGACTGTCGACAAGATAAAGTCAATCGCTCCGAAATATATCTTTTTCCCGCACTGGAACCACATTGTTCCTGCTGAAATACTCGATATAGCGACTTGTGTCTGCTTCCACGAAACCGATTTACCATACGGGCGTGGTGGCAGTCCTTTACAAAACTTGATCGCTCGTGGTCATAGAGAGACCGTCGTCACCGCTCTAAGAATGTCTGATGAGCTTGATGCCGGTCCTGTTTATTTGAAACGACCGCTGTCTTTAGAAGGTTTGGCTGAAGAGATATTTATTCGAGCAGCACACACCGTCGCAGAAATGATTAAGACAATAATCACAGAAAACCCGGAACCAAAACAACAGACCGGCAAATCAACACTCTTCACGAGGCGCAAACCAGGTCAAAGCAAAATACCGACCGAGATAAATAGACTTGCCGATCTGTTTGATCACATCAGAATGTTGGACGCCCACAGCTATCCCAGAGCTTTTTTGGAAAGCGGCGGTTTCAGATATGAAATATCGAGACCGGCCTTGAAAACAGGAGAAATTCTTGCCGACGTTCGTATCACCGAAATAGAGGGCGATGGCAATGATTGACTTAAAACAGTATAAGTGCGTTTTAACTTTCTTCGCTCATCCTGATGATGAGACTTTGGCAGCCGGCGCGACCATACATAAGTTGACAAACCTTGGTATCGAAGTTCACGTCGCAATACCGGCTACGGGAATCCATAGCAGGCAAAATGTGCAAAAGGAAAAGCAACGGGATGCTGATCTGATGGAACTACGCCGAGATTGCGAAAAAGCGATGGCGGTGCTTGGCATCCCTCCATCGAACATCTATCTGGGTGATTTTCCCGATAATGAGATGGACAAGCACTCCTTATTGGAAACAATCCATTGGCTGGAGCAAATACTGCGCAAGGTGAAACCCGATTTAGTGTTCACTCATCATCGTTATTGCACAAATATCGACCACCGTTATTGTCATGAAGCCCTGATGGTAGCGACAAGGCCGGGGACGGACAATCATGTCACGGTGCTATGCGGAGAAGTTCCCAGCAGCACGGGCTATCTCAAACCTGTTCAGTGGGAGCCAAACTGCTATATCGAGGTTTCTGAAAGCAACGTTGAATCAAAAATAAAGGCTATGGAAACATATAAAGGTGAGTCACGCCCCGATCCGCACCCACGTTCAAGAGAAGTGTTGAGGGCTTTAGCTAAAGTACGCGGTTCAGAGGCAGGGTTTTATTTTGCTGAAGCATTCATGATTTCAAGGGCCTTTGCGTAGGCCGCTATCGTACGACATAAGCATCAGCCGGACTTTTTTCGCCATCTATTTTATGACCGGCCTCGCGTCAAGCGACGCCATCACAAAAAAGCCCCTCTTCGAGGCGTTCATGTTTGGTGGCGGGGGGAGGATTTGAACCTCCGACCTTCGGGTTATGAGCCTGTACATTAGTCCAAACAGTAGATAGCACCAGGCACTAATAGGCAATATTAGCAATTACTTAGCTTGAGCCTTTTGTCTGGTGTTTTCTCTTATTATCTCTTGTTTTGGCTAAGTATGTTAGAAAACTGTTAGAAAGAGGTGTATGTTAACGGGCATAGACGAGCATTACACTTTCGACTATAAATGTGATTGTCGATCACGTTGTTGCGGATGAATGTTCCTCTATCATGAGAAAAAGAGGGTTACTGCGGATAGATCATCGTTAGACCAGGAGTGCATATG
>Ga0224495_10001093_pt1 | contig 19892 bp, 15 predicted proteins | sample SF_Jul11_sed_USG_FD_168128 | JGI IMG/M metagenome (GOLD analysis project Ga0224495, IMG submission 168128) | Sediment microbial communities from San Francisco Bay, California, United States - SF_Jul11_sed_USGS_4_1 | ecosystem: Environmental > Aquatic > Marine > Sediment | place: USA: California... | reverse complement strand
CGGGTAGGTGTATATCGCCCAGTTTGAGCCAGGTACCTCTACCTTCGAGCTGTATGCGGAACCGTGTAGGCCGTTGTAAGTAAACCACGCCTCAGGACCTCCGTCGGATGTCGATTGAACCTCTGCTCCATGCAGGTGAGTTACCAAAGGCACCGGAGACTGCGCATCCTCATATCCCGGAGGATACGGCTCGAAAGGCGGCTCCAGCATCATCATGTCGTTCGGGTTCGCCCAGTGCAGTGTCGGGTCGACGGCGAACATGTGTGTGTCGTCTATTTCATTCACCCATTTCACACTGATCTGCTCTCCTTGGGCTGCCTCAAATGAAGCTCCCGGGGAGCTGGCAACGTTGCCGAGCGAAGCACCGGTCAAAGCGTCCTTCGCAATACCTGCATAGCCCCAGACATGCGTCATCGGCAGCGGAGCAGGCAGAATCTGCTGGTATATGTCGTCGACCATTTTTATTTCGTAGTCGTAGAGCAGTTCGCCTGTCTCAGGATCGTAGTAAGGCGTTGCTTCCCATACGGGCGGCGGACCGTCGATTTGGTTTACCCATTTCGGTATTTTCACCGGATTCAGAAAGCCCGCCGGGACCTGCGCGCCCTCAGCGCTTCCTGCCCAGAGCGGGACCGTGAGCGAGACGACGATTAATGGGACAATCAATTTCTGAAGAATCCTAGATCGCGTCCTTCTGCTCGCAGCGACCGCTCTATCAGAATATATGCTGCTATTTTCTTCCTTTTGTTCCATCTACTGCTCCCCCCTCTTGAGAAATCGGAATAGCAAAGTAAAAGAAATAACGTTGTTATATATATTAATATTTCTGGGCACAATAGGTTTTCCTTCAATCCCGGCCTAGTTATTCCGGTAGACCAATATAGGACAGAACGATGCCGAGTATCGATGCCAAAAGCTCAAGTCCTTTGATCGTCTCCTTGGACGGCAGTTTCCCGTCGCTCGGGCTCGACACCTCTATCCAACCCAGCATTTCGTCCTTTTTGCCAAAAATATAAACGTCGAGGTAATCGCCCTCCATCATAGCATCGGTTGAAGTCCTCGGCTTTGATAACTCAGCGGGGCGGTTGAACTGTCGGATCTCCATGACATTGTCCGGAAGATCCTCCTTCAGGGAGAACTCGCTTGTGTTGCATATCGTGATGGCCGGGAACTCATCCGACATCGACATTTCTTCAACCTGGTATGCGGCATTCCTGATAGCCGCTTCAGCCTTTTTCGTGTGACCTATGACGACCTTGTAGCGGAACAGCCCGTCACCTCCCTTTAGGCCAATCAATATTTCTTTCAGCCCGAAAACGCTGTAAATCACCTCGGCGGCATTCTGGAGCACCTGCATGACATCCTTCGTCTCAAGCAGCTCCGCATTGAACATCCTGATTGCATCTAGAATCATCTCGTTCTCGTCTTTCGAAACCGGGGAATATCTCTCGTTGATTGACTCGGTCATCTGTATATAGGTCTCGATCTGCCTCTTCATGGACCGCCTCTTTCAAATTCATGAGACTGTCCTTATTTCAATCCTCTTCCTCTGTTATCAGGGTCTTGGGAGCCCCTCGTCCGCAATATTCAATACGCAATACCGCTCATTAGTAAACGATATCAGATGGGAATGAAAAAACCGGATCAATGGCGAGAATTATTCCGCAAGAATGCTTGCGATGTCCTTAGCGAAGAGAAATATCGAACCGTTTTCCCAGAGGAGATAGATGCATCGGGCGAATACTCGGAAGAGGAGAACTTCACTTGGACTAAGGAAATGATCGAAAGACTGGAGAAGCATGCGAGTCGAGAGGATGTTAAGAAGATCCTGATGAGATGTGCGCATCAGCTTCCCGAGTCGAGGATTTCGATACTGAGGGCAGTGTTCGAATGGAACGGCGACATTGATGACCTCCACGATTTCTGGCAAAAGGACTTCATCATGAACATCGAGAGGCGCTTCGGGAAGATGCCGGAGGAATGGCGGCAGAAAATCATCGAACAGAATTGGGGCGAGGCAGGTCTGAAGAAGGGTAATCTAATCATAGCCACCAAAATTCCAGCCGATTTGAAAGGATATTTCGAGGCGAAGTCGGACATCGAGAAGAAAGCAAGCTATTGTCATTGCGACAGAATAAGAGAGGCAATCAGATCTAAGATCGAAATACCATCTATATACTGCTACTGCGGCGGAGGCTTCTACAAGACTAACTGGGAGCGTATTCTTGGAAGACCCGTGAGAATCGAGCTGCTGAAATCTATTCTCAAGGGCGACGATGTATGTCAATTCGCCATTCATCTGCCTGAGGATTAGTAATTTGGAAAATTTTTAACAAATCAGAATATTTACTGCGAAAAAGGAAAAAATCGAGGAAAGGGTTTGAGAATTCAAAGATGTCTACATCAGCATCATCTTGACATCGTTCAGCTTCTCAGTTGCGCTGTATAAAGTCATCGTCATGTCCTCGAGGGCAGCATCGAAGTATTCTACCTGTACATTGTATTTCATCCAAAGAGATTCTATCTCATCTGAGAAATCCTTGTCGCCTGTCATCCTCTTCTCCCAGAGGGTGATATACTCATCCCAGATGTCGATGACATTTGCCGTCCTCCCGCGCGCCCAGAACTGGTTGAAGTTGTCGTCGTTCCACCTGTCAAGCTGCATGTATTCGTAGTTCTCGTAGCTGCACCATCGGCCGTGATACATTCCGTATACCCATGAGAGCCACATCAGCGCCCTGTTGATGTTTCCATCCTCGAGCGACTCGATGCCCTCCCTCAGGAACCAAGTATCGTCCTGGTAGTGCCTGTGCGGATAGAACGCCTCGACGTATCCTCCGACCTGGGTGAAGTCGGATAATACAAGTTTCGCAATCTCGAGCAGCTTGGCGTTAATCATGTCAGGATCGCCCGAGTATTGTTTAGATTTTATCAATTTCCAGACATCGTCGGATACTCTGTAGAACTCCTTCAATGCCTGCATTATCTCGGTCGAATCCAAGCCTGCAGCCTTGATGAGCCAATCCTCCAGCTGTTTTCCAAGATCGTCCGCTCTCTTCTGGAAGCTGTACGGGATTATGACGGATCTATCCATCTCTATCGCCGCAATGCCGTTGGAGACAATGCTCATTGCGAGGCTCTCTGCAGAAATGCCGTACATGGCATCGTATTGCGTGTGGTAGTCGTATCCTTCATATGCGGATCTCCAGCTGCCGACATTCATTATAGGTATTCCCGCCGAGCAGAAGCTGAACTCGTCTGCCCAGGTGGTCGCAAAGCTATCGGTCCATTCGACTGAGTTTACATAGTAACTCGACCAAGGAGCAGTGTTAGAGAACCACTCATTGAACAGCTGCAGCAGACCCTTCCTGAACATCTGTGTCTCAGGAGTCCCGTGAGCATACACGCTCGTTGCACCTGTCGTGCCTCCTCCTTCAAGGCAGAACGCACCAAGTGTCTTTCCTGCCCAGTCTGGATGCTGGTCGAATATCGCCCACCATGCTCCCAGTGCCCAGTCGAACTCGGTGTCCGTCCATCCATATTCCTCCGCGTCTGTTGCAAGGAACACTATCGTCCTTGAGGGCATGTATCCTGAGTTCACCATTGCTTTTGCAATCCCGAGAAGTCTTGCTACACCTGCGCCGTTGTCATCCGCTCCGTACCACCATTTGTCGTAATGGTCGGCTATCAGTATGTACTCGTCCGGATGAGTCGTTCCCCAGATGTATCCGTATACATTGTTTCCAACACCATCATAGTCTATATCAGCGTCGCACCAGATCTTCACTGTGACAGGGTCGTCGCTGGTCATTATCAGGTCTATGAGATATTCCGCGTTATTGTGGCTGATGCAAACTGCAGGTATAGTTGTTCTCGCCTCGGAGTCGTGCGTCACGACTGCATCCTCTAGCAGTTGGTATTCGACCCAGTGTACTACCGCGCCGACTGCACCGTGAAGCTCAGCCTCGTATAGAGGATACTGAAGCCAATACATCTCCTCCTCGCTGACATCGATCAGTACCAGTTTGCCTGTCACGTCTTTTCCTTCATAGTCGTACATCGTTCCGAGCCCGACATAGACTATCTCAGCTGTGATTCCATCTGATGGTGTCCCTGGCAAGCCTCCGTGACCCGCAGCCAGCCATTCCTCGCTTTCGACTGGGTCAAGGACCTGCACTGAAGCTCCGCCGTAGTTGTATGCATGCACCGGGAATCCTTCCAGGGTTACGTCCTGAAGACCGATGTCCGTCATCTCATCCTTCAGGTACATCGCATATTCATGTGCCGGCTCGCTCCCTGCACCTCTCCATGCCTCGCCAAGATCAATTTCGAATTCGCCGTACTCGTAGGAGTATATCCAATCCTGCTCGTAGGCGTATTCTCCGTTGCCGACGGCCATCGCGAATGCGATCTCCTCAGAGGTCAGCTTGTTTCCAAGCCTCCCAGCGGCATCGGCGACTGGTATGAGCGACAGAGACAAGACACAGACAACAAGAATTGCCAAAACCGCCTTTATTCCATTGCTTTTCATTTTTTTTACTCCCCCTCTTCCGGGAATATCAAAGTGCCCCCGTCAGCACTCTTGGGAGACCATCTGCGATAAGTCGAGCGGGATGGTCTTCTCAAAATGAAATATCTCATTCATCGCTTAATAGCATTTTGGAACATGTGGCCTCAATCAAATTAATAATAGAAAGACAAAAAAAAGGCGGATAGAAAAATTGTGTCGCGAGGCTCTCCTCCTCTGAGGCGAGCCTCTCGAATCTTCTTTGTTTTTAAGGTCGTTGTCCTGGCGGTGAGTAAGGTGGTGGCGAGTAAGGCTGAGTTGGTGCAGGCGGAGGCGCATAGGGTTGCATCGGCTGCTGAGGTGCTTGAGGTTGCACTGGATACTGCTGCACAGGATATTGCGTCGTGGGCTCTCCCTTCTTCCTTCTCAAGAGGAGAAGCAGTATCAGGAAAACCGCGGCAACTATCACTGCGATCAGGATGATCCAAATCAGCAAGTCTCCAATGATAGATGTCTGAGCCGCCGTCACCTCGATATCGATGCTGTCCTGAGCTGTGTGCCCTGCTCTGTCCACTGCTCTGACGATTATCGTGTGATCTCCTGCAGGCAGACCCGAGAGATTCATCGATGTAATCGAAGCTCCTAGGCTTGTGAACGCGCCGCCGTCGACGCTTATCTCTATCCTGAGGATGCCGCTCGTCGCATCGTCGGCAACCCAGCTTATCAATATCGAATTGTTGACGAACCTCGTGCCGTCCGCCTGATCAACTGCTATCACAGGGGCGACTGTGTCTATGCTTATCGTCACGGATTTTATCGCCTCAACAAGGCTCGAATTGTCAACCGAGCGATAGTGGACAGTGAATACGCCGTCACTCGTGAGCGATATCGGAGAGGCATATGTCTGCCAAGAACCGCTTCCGATGTAGTATTGGGTGTAATTCACGCCGCTGAAATCATCCGTCACGCTGAGAGTCACCGTGACATCAGATACATACCACCCGTTCTGACCAGTTTCTCCTGAGACGGTGGCAGTTGTAACTGGAGCACTCTCATTGACTGTCAGAATCTCGGCATATGTATCTGTGAGCCATCCCGTGTCTCTGATCTGAAGAACAACCGTATAGACCGCCGGAGTCGCGAACTGATGATTTATGGATCCCAGCGCAGCCCAGGTCGTGTCCCATACTGCGTCATTGTTCCAGTCCCATCTCATCTCCAGATCGATATCTGAATCCTCAGGATCGCTGCTTCCGGAAGGATCGAATGTGAAGACCGTCGCGGTAGTCCCGTAGACTGATGGTGTCACCTGGAAGAATGCCGTGGGCACACTGTTCCAAGTCTCGAAATCGAACCAGCTGTATGCCGCTGTATTGTACCAGTCAGTCTCTAGCAGTCCGATTACATCGTCCCTGAGATGAATGGTCACATTGTATGGCCCGTTCACCGAGTTTGATCCGATATTGATGCCTGCGTACCAAAGCTGAACGATATTCATGCCGACAGACAGGCTCGTCGTGTTAGAAACGGTCTCAATCGTTGTGGTGAACATATCTCTGAGAATTCCTTGGACGGTGTAGACTCCTGCGATCGTCACATTGACGGGCACATCGATAACCAACCAATCATAGAGAAGGTTCGAGTTGGAGTCGATGGCTGTCTCAGAATAGGGCGGTGAGAGATGCGCGAGATCTACCGGTGCCCCGATGTAGACATCGTCAATGTGCCAGTAATCGCTGTTCGAGCCGCTTCCACCTGTCTGGTAGAACCTCAGTTGGAAATGCGGACCAAGAGCGTCTGCGGGCAGGCTGTAAGTCCTCCAATAGGTTTCTCCTGGGGTCCCTGATCCCATGAATGTCTCGAGGTCTATCCATGTGCCTGTCACATTTCTATATTGCACAATGAGATCCTCTCCGGCGTCAGGATCTTCGCTGAAAGCGTCATCTCCTCTCTGTATCCAGCATTTCACTTCGGCGGATGCTAGCCCGCTGAGGTTCACTTCCCAGGAAGTCACCGTTACCGAATTCCATCTCGTGTACATCGAGTATATCCCTGAATTTGCAGTGGCGGTGCTAACGCCTGCCTGTGTCGCTATCGAGGCCGTCCAGTTGTGACCTGTAGTGCCGCCAAGAGTTCCTGATTCGAAGTCTTCATACCATGGAGGCATGAAGGCGGGTGGCGGGGAATCGAAATCTGTGTACAGATATGCCGCAGTAGTGTGAATGTCGGAATCAATCCAGATTCCCCAGTCTGTATACAGATCAAGGTACACATAATAGGGGCCGTCGAGGCCCGATGAGTAGATGTCTCCTCCATCAAACATCAGGCGTACCGAGTTGATGCCTGCCCAAAAGAATGTCAGATTGGTCGTCGTATCTATGAGGACCATTGAAGCGTTGTAAAGGTATCCTTGGACTTCGTAGTCATCCGCAGTGGTTATGTTGACCACGACATCGACCGCCAGATAATCATATTTCAGATCCGCATCCGTATCCACCCCACTGTCTGAGTGCGGCGGCTCGAACATACCGATCGGCTGGAAATCGGATGCGAGGTATGATCCTGTGGTGTAACTGTCGAAGTCTATGTAGTTCCAGCTCGAATCGTACAGAAAGAGATAGACATTGTATGGTCCGTCATATCCTGCAAGACTGATCTGCGTCCCAGTGAACCAAAGGCCTGCTATCCTTATGCCCGCATCTAAATATGTCCAGTTCGAAGCTCCACCGATATAGTTCCAGGTCGGGCTGTAGAGATCGGCGTAGATGTAATAATCGTCCGAGACGCTGATGTTCAGAGAGACGTTCACTACAAGATATTCGTAGTATGCATCTGCATCATCACTGACCGCATAGTCAGAGTGAGGCGGCTCGAAGACCGACAATACATTTGTCGTCAAGGTCGCAGAATCGCTCTGTGAGTTATCCGCAAAGGATGTAGCTATGATCGTGGTCACTTCCTGCACAGAGGTCGGAGCTGCAGGAATGCTCACGATTACCACTATGTCGATAGTTCCTCCAGATGCGATATCTCCTGTGTCGGGATATCCGTTGATGTCGCCATTGTTATCCACCAGGAGAACTGTCCCTGTCGAATCCCAGTAGCTGACTGGCCAGCCGCTTATCGACGTGTTGGTAAGGTCGAAAGAATCAGTAATGTCCTGATAATTCTGAACGGTCAAAGTGTAACTAATATCCTGACTCGGGAACCCTGAGGACCACTGATCAACGCCTATCGTGACAGCCCTCATGTCGAATCTTATCGCCAAACCATCTGACAGAATGGCACTGTTGTAGAGATATTGGACTCCGTCGGAACCATCATAATTCTCGATCCCTACGGTCGCGCTACTTCCGAGTGTGGAACTCAAGGTTTCATATTGGAACCATATCTGCCCGGTCTCGTTCAGTATGGCCTCGAATGTCATCAGATTCGTTGTTCCGAGACGAGATATCTGCCACCATTCGACCACGAGTTGCCTATTTGGCGCTGAGCCAATGGTCTCGTAGTAGATTTTTCCATTATTATAGACGCTATAGTTGACACACATATCGTCCCAATAGAGTGCGAGAATGTTGTCAGGATTAAACGTATCTGGTATGTAATCATTGGTATAATCGTTCGTTCCAGGTCCGAAAATAAGCAGACCATTTGTCGTCACATTGAATGCGGAATAGTTCGTTCCGAAATAATTGAATTCGAATCCTACCGGATACGGTCCGCCCCACTGGTCATCGCCGGATACTTGCGCATCGGTTCCAGTTGTGTTAATCTCAACCCAGTTATAGCTCACTATCGGAGCAGGGAGATTACTGTCAGTCCAACGGTATCCATAGGTGCATGGTGCACCCTGTGCCGCGTCCGTTTCGCCGACAATTCCGACGACCACGGATGCAAGCATCAGCATCGTAATGACTGAAGACAGTATTTTCCTTCTAGCCAAATAACGCATGCCGTTTTCTTCCATTTTAACGACCTCTTAAAGCACTTCGGCAGATCTGATGATAGTCATAGTCTATGCTGAATTGAGCTTGCGATTTGCAATTGGAAATAGCATTTGCCATGCATCGTCAGACTACCGCTCGAAGAGGAACTCAGGCACCCTATCGCACTTAAACCCTGCATCAGTCATTATCATGACTGAAAAAATGAAAAATCGGAGAGCCAGACAACCTATATTCCTAGAACAGTGCATTTCTATGAGAAAATGTGCGTGATTTAATAAAACCACCCCCGTACTTATTAAGCCAGCTTCTCCGAGAGAAATCATTTGACAACTACCAAAACATTTAGAAGCCCTTCAATATCATGCTAATCCATGCACAAAACTGTCTCAGTGGAGATGGAGAAAGACATCCTCGCCGCGAACCGCGAGCTAGCCAAAGAGAACAGTGCCCTTCTGAAGAAATTCAAGGTTAAATCATTCGATGTCATGGGCGCGATCGGCTCGGGAAAGACCCTCCTGATCGAGAAAATTGTGGATAAATTGAAGGCGAAAGGTGTTTCAGTCGCCGCGATTGCGGGCGATGTCGCCGGCCATGACGATTACGATCGATTTGTCGAGCACGGAATAATTGGTGAGAATATCTCGACGGGCAAGGAGTGTCATCTCGACGCGCATCTTGTCGAGCATGCCCTCGAGAAGCTGCCTCTTGACAAGATTGATGTATTGTTCATTGAGAACGTCGGCAATCTTGTCTGCCCGCTCGATTTCCCTCTTGGCACTGACAAGCGGATGGTCGTGATATCCGTCACGGAGGGTGACGACATGGTACGCAAGCATCCGAGGATGTTCGCATTCTCCGACGTCGTCGTCATCAATAAGATCGATCTTGCAGGAGCCATGGAAGTCGATCCGGAATCGCTCGTAAAAGATGTCAAGAAGGTGAATCCCAAGGCGAAACTCATATTGACGGATGCGCGGCACGGCAAGGGCATAGACGAGCTGATGCGCGCTTTGGGAATGTAGGATGATCAGTCATGAAAATCGTTTTCTATGGAGTTGTCCAGGGGGTCGGTTTTCGGCCGACGGTCTTTCGAGTTGCTCGCGAGCTCGGGCTCAAGGGTTTCGTCCTGAATAACGGATCGAATGTCGAGGTCCATATCGATAGAAATCCCGACGAGTTCATAGCAAAATTGAAGCAGAGACTGCCTCCGATCGCAAAGATCGAGAAAACGGAGATAGTGGATATCGACGAGAAGCTGGGGCCTTTCGAGATCAAGAAGAGCTCGGAAGGAAACAGGACGTCGCTGATACCGATAGATACGGCATTGTGCGACAAGTGTCTGGAGGATATCAACGATTCCGGCAACAGGAGATATTCTTTCCCGTTCACGAACTGTACCGATTGCGGGGCGAGGTTTACAGTCTTAGCCGACGTGCCGTTCGATAGGCGAAGGACATCGATGAAGGATTTCCATCTCTGCGAGAGCTGCGAGAACGAATATACTTCTCCGGAGAACAGAAGATTCCACGCGCAGACGATGTCCTGTCCCGAATGCGGTCCTGAGTACCGACTGTTCGACAGGTCAGGGGCGGAAATCAAATCCACAGATCCGTTCGAGACCTTCGCGAAGAAGATCGAGTCCGGAATGGTCGGGGTACTGAAAGGATGGGGCGGGATGCATGTTGTTGCAACTTTCAATAACGCCGATCGGCTGCGAAAGCTCTACAGGCGAGGCGAGAAACCCTATGCTGTCATGATGCGCGATTTGGAGGTGGCCAAGAAGTATGCAATAATTTCTCCTCAGGAGGAGAAATTGATGACATCGCCCCAGAGGCCGATACTCCTTGTCAGGAAAAAGGCGGCCATGTACCAGAAGCTCCAGGGCGTCTCGCCCGACCTGATGAATATCGGGATCATGCTCCCTTATTCGGCGGCTCACCATCTCTTGTTCAAGAACCTGACAGTCGACGGGGTGATCATGACATCGGCAAACCCGCCTGGGGAACCGATGATCATCGAGAACCAGAAGGCGTACGATCTCAGGCTGGACTGCTATCTGCTTCACAACAGGGCGATAGTGAACAGATGCGATGACTCAGTTATCCGGATCAACGGGAGCGACACCGCATTCATCAGAAAGTCGAGAGGATTCGTGCCGGTTCCGATCCCTCTCAATCACAAGGCATCTGTGGCAAGCGTGGGAGCGCAATGGGATGTCACCGGATCGGTCTCGAGGAACGGTGAGCTGTTCCTCACTCAGTACATAGGCGAGACTGACAAGTACCCAACTCTTCAGTTCCTCGAATCGGCGATACATCATTTGAAAGACCTTCTTGGCGTAAAGAAAGTCGAGGCGATCGGCGGGGACAAGCATCCGAAATATTCAACAAGGATTGTCGCGAGAAGCCTCGCAATGCAGTTCGAATGCGACTTCATAGAAACTCAACATTATCATGCGCACGCGGCATCATTGATGATCGATAGAAACCTGAAACTGCCAGGAGTATTCCTCACATGGGATGGGACAGGATACGGCGACGACAGCACCAGCTGGGGAGGGGAGATGCTCGTCGCGGACTTCGAGGAGTACCGAAGGGTCGCGACCCTCAGAAAAATCCCATTGCTCGGAGGCGACCGTGCAGCAGTCGATATCAGAAGGATCGTCACCGCAATCAAGCTCATGCTCAAGCGAAAGGTCACGGAATTCCCTGAGTCGGACATTGAAGTATTCTCAAAAATGCTCCCGAGAAGTCATCGCACGAGCAGCATGGGTAGAGTGCTCGATGCGCTTTCCTGCATACTAGATGTTTCCTGCAAGAGGACATACGAAGGGGAACCAGCGATGAAGCTCGAGAGGCTTCTCACTCTCGGAAAGCCGACATACAAGTTCGATGTGCAATCGGACGTGATAGACGGGATCAAAGTGATCGACACCCTATCATTGTTCGACCAATTGTTCGATAAGCAATGGCAGGGTGAGAAGGGCAGGTGCAACATTGCCCGATCTTTTGTCGAAGCGCTGGTCAAGGAGGCCGGGAAGTCCGCCTGCGAGGTTGCAAAGGCCGAGGGCCTGAAGTATGTCGGCTTCTGCGGTGGGGTATCATACAACGGTGTAATATCCGACATCCTCAGAAAGGCCGTCGAGTCTGAAAAGATAGAGTTCTATGTGCACCAGAGGATACCGAACGGCGATGGTGGCATATCGGCGGGCCAGAACGCGATCGTCGGCGCAAAGGTAGCCGGAAAGAATTAAAATAACAGGGTCTTACTGGTTTCAACTATGTGTCTAGCTATCCCCGCGAAGATCTTGGAGATAAACGGCGACCATGCGAAGGTGGATTACGGCGGCAACTTCAGAGAGGTCAACATCTCCTTGGTCGAAGACCCGAAGGTCGGAGAATACGTCATAGTCCATGCAGGCTATGCGATTCAGATGTTGGATGCAGAGGAAGCCGAGGAGACCTTGGAGCTTTTCAGGCAGCTGCTGTCGCAGGATCTCTCCGGAGAGGATGTGTTAGATGCATGAATTTTCCGTTATGAGCCAGATAGTCAACCTCATTCTCTCAGAGGCGAATAAGAGGAACGCGGAGAAAGTGCAGCATGTGAATCTCGACATTGGGGAATTCACATTCCTCGGGGAAGAGCAGCTGAGGTTCGCGTTCGAGATATTGACGAAAGATACTATTGCGGACGGCGCGAAGATAGATATCTCCACGATGCATGGAACAATAGAATGCGACTGCGGATACTCCGGAGCGCCGGAGCGGCCGGATGATGTGCATTCGCTCGTTCCGATATTGAAATGTCCCTCGTGCGGCAACATAGCCAAAGTGAAGGATGGTCTCGGCTGCACGGTCAGGGACATAGAGCTGGTGGTGCCAGATGTTGAGGCTTAGGGACCGGCAGATGGCGGATATGATCCTTCAGAGGATCTCTTTGATGAATGTCCAGCTGACTTTCATGCATGTATGCGGCACTCACCAGGATACCCTCGTGAGGTTCGGATTGCTCGACAGGCTCTCCGAGGTCGGGATCGATGTGAGGCAGGGGCCGGGCTGTCCGGTATGCGTGACGCTCCCGCAGGAGATCGATGAGGTGCTCGCCCTCGCAAGAGCGGGAAAGACGATCACCGTGTTCGGCGACGCAGTGAGGGTTCCGGGCACAAAGAGCTCGCTGATGAGGATGAAAGGCGAGGGCGCGGATGTGCGGATAGTGTACGGGATCGACGACGCCGTCGAGATCGCGAAGCATGAGGAGCAAAAGGAGGTCGTCTTCTTCGCCATTGGATTCGAGACTACGGCTCCGACTACGGCGGCCGTTGCAATATCAGATACACCGGAGAATTTCTCCATTTTAAGCACTCACAGAGTGTTGCCTCCAGCTCTTGATGCCATAGTCGAACTGGGGGAGGTCAAGCTCCATGGCCTGATAGAGCCAGGACATGTCAGCGCGATAATCGGCGTATCGCCGTACGAATTCCTATCAAAGGACTTCAGGATACCACAGGTAGTCGCGGGGTTCGAGCCGATCGATGTGCTCATGGGCGCCTACATGCTTGCGAAGCAGAATATCGAGGGCAGGGCAGAGGTCGAAAACGAATATCGGCGAGTCGTGCGTCCGGAAGGAAACCCGAAAGCCCTTGGACTGCTCGAAAAAGTCTTCAAGACCACGGATGTCGCTTGGCGCGGTTTCTCTGTAATCAAAGCGTCCAGACTCGATTTCAAGAAGGAGTTCTCTCACCTCAACGCGAGAGAGAAATATCATTCGATCCTCGGCGACGTCGATTATTCGAAATACCACGAAGTGGCTGGCTGCAAGTGTGGGGAGCTCCTGAGAGGATTGTCGACGCCGGAGGAATGCCCCTTGTTCGGCACGAAATGCATTCCGGACAATCCCATAGGCCCCTGCATGGTCAGCAGGGAAGGGAGCTGCAATATCAGCTTTAAATACCGAAAATTGACCTCGAAATAAGCCCTATTTCTAGTAATATAAGTGTGGAAGCTTCAATCGCCTTAATTACCGAGCGGCAATGCCGGTTTAGGCAATCATATGCTCGAGATAGCGGGGGTCCCGCTTTCAATACTCGTTCTGTTCGCAGTCCTGATTCTCATCGCCGTTCGACAGGTGGGCAATGTCAAGCTCAAGATTTGGCAGATTATGCTTTTCGGCGCAGTGATCGTTTTCGTCACAGGCGAGATAGCACCGGATGCGGCTCTGTCCTCGATCAATGCCGACGTCATGCTCTTCCTTTTCGGGATGTTCATAATCGGCGAGTCGCTCTTCCAAAGCGGTTATCTCTCGCATCTTTCTCATCGGCTGTTCAAGAGGGCAAGAAATGTTGACCAGATGATCCTCCTGATACTCTTCGTCTTCGGGTTCCTTTCGGCGGTTCTGATGAATGACACTCTCGCAATAATCGGCACTCCTCTCATGCTCTATTTCGCGAAGAAGTTCGAGATATCTAGCAAGCTCATGCTGATGACGCTAGCCATCGCTGTGACGACAGGCAGCGTCATAAGCCCTATCGGCAACCCGCAGAATCTGCTCATCGCCCTGAGCGGAGATGTCGAGAACCCGTTCGTGACATTCTTCGTCCGGCTGGCGGTTCCGACGATAATAAATCTATTCCTTGCTTTTCTAATCCTGCGCATATTCTTCAGGGACGAATTCTCGGTCGACGAATTGAATCATTATCAGGAACCCATCAAAGATCCAAAGCTGGCATTTCTCTCGAAGGTTTCCCTTTTGGTTGTGATCTCCCTGATAATCCTCAAAGTCGCCTTGTTCGCGCTGTCGATACAGATCGATTTGAGGCTGACGTATATCGCTTTGATCGGAGCCGCGCCGATTGTGTTTTTCAGCGGGCAGAGGTTCAGGGTCGTGAGGAATATCGATTGGCCGACGCTGATATTCTTCGCATCTATGTTCGTTCTCATGGGGAGCGTCTGGTCCTCTGGCTTCTTCCAGGCGAGCATCGGGGATACGAACATCCTTTCCATCCCGATGGTACTCGGCGTCAGCGTCTTCATGAGTCAGCTCGTCTCGAACGTTCCTTTTGTCGCGCTGTATCTGCCGATGCTTCAATTTGCGGGCGGATCATCGAACGAGATGATCGCGTTGGCCGCTGGCAGCACAATTGCAGGAAACCTTTTCATCTTCGGAGCGGCCAGCAATGTCATCATCATCCAGAACGCGGAAAAACGGGGAGAAACACTAAAATTTCTCGAGTTCGCAAAAATCGGAATCCCACTCACGATTGCAAATGTACTAGTATACTGGCTCTTTCTGAGCATCTGATCAGATGCATTTTTCTGTTCGATTGATAGAGCCATAGGTATTAAGGTGTTGTCAATTTTATTTTATTAATAAGTTTCCTAAAAATGTTGATGCCATCATTATTGCAGTAATCATGCAAAAACGATAGCACACGTTCAATATCGTCGATTCAAAATCTAAATTCGACACATTACTGCCGAAATCTTAATTAAATAGGGTTGCATCTAATTTCATTGTCAGAAGCTTGTCCGTCGCAATTCGGGGTTCTCTGGCGATGCTCAATGAATCGCTATTGATCAAAATCAAGGCGTTCAGTGATTGAGACTGCCTCGGAGGGGGGGGCAGGAGTCCGAGGGTCCTGCGAAGAGATTAGGAGGTGACAGCAATGGAAGCCAGCCCGGAAACAAAGCAGCCTGAAAAAGAGGTTATTGGGGTTTTTGTCTGTCATTGTGGAACCAACATCGGGGGTGTTGTCAACTGCGAGAAAGTTGCAGAGATCGCATCGCAGATTCCCGGTGTCGTCGTCTCAAAGGACCTTAAATACGCATGCTCCGATCTTGGCCAGGAGGAGATCAGGAAGGCGATCAAGGAGAAGGGGCTGAATCGTGTTGTCGTCGCCTCATGCTCCCCCAGACTTCACGAATATACTTTCAAGAACTGCGTCGAGGGCGCAGGTCTCAATCCGTATTTCATGCACATGGTAAATCTCAGGGAGCAATGCTCCTGGGTTCACATGAAGGAGCCAGAGCTGGCCACCGGGAAAGCCGCAAACCTTGTCAAAATGGGCATCGAGCGGTCACGCCTTTCAACTGCGTTGTCACCGAGAGAGGTCACGGTCGAACCCTCCTGTCTGATTATAGGTGGAGGCATCGCTGGCATACAGGCAGCTTTGGACATCGGAGACAAGGGATTCAAGACTTATCTTGTCGAGAAGGAACCGAGCATCGGCGGCCATATGGCCCAGCTGGACAAGACCTTCCCCACCGGGGACTGCGCGATATGCATACTCGCCCCGAAGATGGTGGAAGTCGCGAGGAACAAGAATGTCGAGATGCTCTCTTACTCGGAGGTCGTCGATATCCAGGGGTATGTGGGGAATTTCACCGTCAAGATCAGGAAGAAGCCGAGATATGTCATGGAGGAAAAGTGCGTCGGCTGTGGGGTTTGCGCCGAGAAATGCCCGGTCAAAGTCCCGAACGAGTTCGACATGGGATTCGGTTCAAGAAAGGCGATTTATGTCCCTTTCCCGCAGGCTGTTCCCTTGAAATATACGATAGACAGAGAGAACTGCCTTCATTTCAAGACTGGGAAGTGCCAGCTTTGCGTCAAGGCATGCGTCAACGAGGCCATCGATCACAAGCAGGAGCCCGAGGAGATCGAGCTCAAGGTGGGCACGGTCATCGTCGCGACAGGTTTCGATGTGTACACTCCTACGAGGAAGGGAGTCTACAGATACTGGGAATACAAGAATGTGATTACGGCGCTCGAGCTCGAGCGCCTGATAAATGCCGCGGGTCCGACCGGAGGGCATCTGGTCAGGCCGTCCGACGGCGTCGAGCCGCAGCGCATCGCCTTCATCCAATGCGTCGGATCGAGGAACCTCAAGATCGCCAACAAGTACTGCTCCAGGGTCTGCTGCATGTACGCGATGAAGAACTCGCAGATAATCATGGAGCACTCGCCTGATGCGGAGATAGCCATCTATTACAATGACATTCGGGCGTTCGGAAAAGGATTCGAAGAGCTGTATCACCGGGTCAGAGAAGATTACGGGATCGAGTTCATCCGCGGCAGGCCAGCAAAACTTACCAAGGACCCTGTCACGGAAAACATCACCATCAGGGCGGAGGAGACGCTTCTCGCGAAGATTACGGAAAGGGAATTCGACCTCGTCGTGTTATCAGTCGGGCTGATACCGAACCCGGGAACCGCGCCGGTTCAGAAGATGCTGAGCCTCCCAGTCTCCGATGACGGCTTCCTCGCGGAATCCCATCCAAAACTGAGGCCCGTGGAGACCGCCATCGAGGGAGTGTTCATCTGCGGTTGCGCCCAGGGGCCGAAGGACATTCCGGATTCTGTTGCCCAGGCGAAAGCTGCAGCGTCCGCGGCATCGACCCTCATGATCAAGGGCAAGCATATCGTCGAGCCGCTATACGCGAATGTGAACGAGGAACTGTGCGTCGGCTGCGGACTCTGCGCCGAGCTCTGCCCGTACCACGCAATCGAGATAGCAGAAAAGGACGGGCAATCAAAAGCAGTGGTCACAGAAGCTCTCTGCCACGGATGCGGCACGTGCGCCGCAGGCTGCCCGCAGCATGCGATCAACCAATTGCAATTCACAGATCAACAGTTGATGAACGAGCTCACCGCGGCTCTTGCCGCGAAAAATTCGGCAGGAGGTGAGTGAGAATGGGAGAGGTGGAGAAGGTCTTCATCAGCGGTCTTCGCGAGAAGCTAATCGAGGACAAGGTGATCACCGAGCAGGACCTCGTTCCCGAATTCGCCTCGGAGATAATCCGCTACGGCGGCAAGGATGTCATGACCTGTCTTCAGTGCGGCAATTGCACCGGGGTGTGCCCGATCAGTCTCAAGATCGAGTACAAGACCAGGACGACGATAAAGTACTGCCAGTTCGGGATGAAGAGCCATACTCTGTCGACAAGATGGGTGTGCGCGACCTGCTACAGATGCTACGAGCACTGCCCCGCCGATCTGAACCCTGCGGAATTGATGATCGCATTGAGGCACATCGCAGTGCGGGAAGGCATAGTGCCTCCATTCGTCAAGACCGCGGCCTCGAACCTGCTTAGATACGGCCTCACTGTCAAGCCCGATGAGGCAATGCTCAAGGAGCGCGAACAATTGGGGCTCCCCCAGGCGGCAATCACTAAGCCGGGCTGGGAGCGCGTCAAGAAGGACATCAACACCATCATCGAGACGACGAAATACGATCGGCTGCTCGGGATCACCAACAAGGAGGAGGGTGAATGAGCTACGCGTACTTCTTCGGCTGCGTGATACCCAGTAGATATCCCGGGATTGAGTATGCCGTCAGATGGGTCATGGGCCCCGAGGGGCTCAAGCTCGACGTATCAGACATCGAGGAGTTCTCATGCTGCCCCGTGCCGGGGATATTCTATTCGACGGACAGGGACACATGGTTGGCTCTTGCTGCGAGGAATCTCTGCCTCGCTCAGAAGAATAAAAGCGAGATAGTCACCGTGTGCAACGGCTGCTTCAGCTCGCTCCTGAAGGCGACGGAATATCTCTCCGAGCCAAAGGTCATGGGGCAAACAAACAAAGTGCTCTCCAAGATAGGTATGAAATACACTGGCATACCCGAGAGGGTTGAGGGAAGCAACAGGAGGGTCTTCCGCCCGGTTTCGGTCAGACACTTTGTCGGTATAGTTCACACGGACGAGACGATGAAGGCTCTTTCTGAGAGCATCAAGAGGCCGCTTAAGAACATCAAAGTCGCCGTTCACTACGGCTGTCACTATCTGAGGCCGACCGAGAACACTGCCATCGACGATCCTAACGACCCTATCAAGGTCGATGACATCGTGAAGATCCTTGGCGCCGAGAGCATCGAGTACGATGATAAGCTCGCATGCTGCGGAGCGGGCGGGGGCGTCAGGAGCCATATAGTCGAGCTGGCCAATGCTCTCACGGAGGACAAGTTCAAGAATATCTCGAACGAGAACGCGGATGTGATTGTCACACCGTGCCCGTTCTGCCTATTACAATTTGACACCGCACAGAAATCGTTCACGAAGCGTGGCATACCGGTCGTGCATGTCGCGCAGCTCATGGCGATCGCGATGGGCGCGGACCTGTCAAAGCTCGGGCTCGAGCTGCACAACGTCTCTTGCAACCCGCTGCTCGCGAAGATAGGTGTTACGGAGGTATCGCGATGACAGAAATGCAGTTCGAGCCTAAGATCATCGCCTTCTGCTGCAACTGGTGCTCGTACGCCGGAGCGGACCTCGCGGGCGTGAGCAGGTTCCAGTATCCTCCGAATGTGAGGATCATAAGGGTCATGTGCTCCGGCAGGGTCGACCCGTCATTCGTTATCGAGGCCTTCAAGCAGGGAGCGGATGGAGTGATAGTCGCGGGCTGCCATCCGAACGACTGCCACTACATTAGCGGCAACCAGAAGGCCGCGACACGCGCAGAGTTCCTGACCAGCTTCCTCGAGGAGGTCGGCATAGATCCGTCAAGGTTCAAATTGGAATGGATAGCCGGTTCCGAGGGAGAGAAGTTTGCGAGCACGGTCAAGAGGATGGTCGAGGAGATCAAAGTCCTCGGACCGCTCGGGAGTGAGGTTCTATGACTGACAAGGTCGGCGCGGCTCTCGTCGTTGGCGGAGGACCTGCAGGGATACAGGCAGCCCTCGACCTCGCGGACATGGGCTTCAAGGTCTACTTGCTGGACGAGAAGACCACGATCGGCGGGAACATGGCGCGGCTGGACAAGACCTTCCCGACGAATGATTGCTCCATGTGCATTTTGTCGCCGAAGCTCGTCGCCGCCGGAAGGCATCCGAACATCAATCTGATGATGAACGCCGAGGTCACCGGGATATCCGGCAAGCCCGGCAATTTCAAGGTCAAGATCAAGAGATATTCGACATACATCGACAGCTCAAAATGCACCGGATGCGGAGTGTGCGCAGATCATTGCCCCATCGAGGGGACGAACGAATTCGACCTGAACATGGCTCCGAGGAAGGCGATATACATACCCTTCCCGCAGGCGGTGCCGCTCATCTTTGCGATCGACCCGGGATTATGCATAGGCTGCGGCGAGTGCAAACAGTTCTGCAAGGCGGGAGCGATAGTATACTCGCAGGACAAGGAGATCATTGAGGAGATCGATATCGGCGCGCTCCTGCTCGCCCCGGGCTATGACATGTTCGACTCCAAATTAAAGGCGGAGTACGGCTACGGGAAGTTCCCGAACGTCGTCAGCAACCTCGAGTTCGAGCGATTGCTCAGCGCATCGGGACCGACGAGAGGGCATATAATCAGGCCATCGGACGGCGATGTGCCAGCCAGGATCGCGTTCATCCAGTGCGTCGGATCAAGAGACGAGCAGAGCGGGAACACCTACTGTTCATCGTACTGCTGCATGGCGGCGCTCAAGGAGGCCGTCATCGCGAAAGA
>Ga0224495_10001092_pt1 | contig 19989 bp, 21 predicted proteins | sample SF_Jul11_sed_USG_FD_168128 | JGI IMG/M metagenome (GOLD analysis project Ga0224495, IMG submission 168128) | Sediment microbial communities from San Francisco Bay, California, United States - SF_Jul11_sed_USGS_4_1 | ecosystem: Environmental > Aquatic > Marine > Sediment | place: USA: California... | reverse complement strand
CGATTCCGGTGCGACGCACGCGGCAGTGTTGCAACGTCGCGAGGAATTGCAATTGCCTGCAGATCTTTATCTTGAAGGTTCCGACCAGCATAGAGGCTGGTTCCAGTCCAGCCTGCTGACCGGCTGTGCGATCAACGGTCGCGCGCCATTCAAGGCGTTACTGACGCACGGTTTTGTCGTGGACGGCAGCGGACACAAGATGTCCAAGTCCAAGGGAAACGTGATCGCGCCGCAGAAAATCCTCGACACGCTGGGTGCCGACATCCTGCGGCTGTGGGTGGCTTCGACCGATTATTCTGGCGAGCTGACCATCTCGGACGAAATCCTGAAGCGCGTGGTGGAAAGCTACCGGCGCATCCGCAATACGCTGCGATTCCTGCTGGCAAATACTTCCGATTTCGATCTGCAAAAACACGCTTTGTCGGTTAACGAGTGGCTAGAGATCGACAGGTATGCGTTGGCAATGACGCAAAATCTGCAGGAAGAAATAAGGCAGGATTACGAGCGTTACGAATTCCATCAAATCGTACAGAGATTACAGACATTCTGTTCGGAAGATCTGGGCGGTTTCTATCTCGATATTCTTAAAGATCGTTTATATACCGCCGGTGCAGATTCCGCGGCACGCCGTTCAGCGCAGAATGCACTGTTCCACATCACCCAGAGCCTGGTGCGCCTGATCGCACCTATCCTGACCTTTACCGCCGAGGAGGCGTGGGAAGTGATGAGTGGAAAGGTCGATGCGAGCGTGTTCGAGCAGGAGTGGTATGCGCTTCCCAACGCCGGGATGGACAACGAAACTTTTAATGCGTGGGGTGACTTGCGCCATGTTCGAGAACTCGTGAACAAGAAACTGGAGGAGCAACGTGCAGCTGGAGTGATTGGTTCCGCGCTTGCTGCCGAAGTGGATGTATACGCTGCAGAAAAAGATTATAAGATATTGGCTCGTTTCGGGGGCGACATCAAGTTTGTGTTCATTACTTCACGTGCCGCAGTGCATGAAGGCAAGGATCTCGTGATTGAAGTTACTGCTAGTTCTCATGACAAGTGCGAGCGCTGCTGGCACTACCGCAGCGATGTCGGTGGTGACAAAAATCACCCGACGCTGTGCGGCCGCTGCGTGAGCAACCTGTACGGCGAGGGCGAGGCTCGCAAGTATGCTTAGTCGCTGGCTGGGTGTGGCCGCGCTGGTGATCGTGCTCGACCAGTTGAGCAAGCTGTGGATTAGCAGCCATTTTTCCTACGGCGAACAGCACTACGTTTTTAGTGTGTTCAATCTAGTGCTGGCGCATAACACTGGCGCGGCGTTCAGTTTCCTCAGTGATGCGGGCGGAATGCAGCGCTGGTTGTTTACCGCCATCGCGGTGGTTGCATCGGTATGGATCATCTGGCTGCTGCGAAGGCACCAGCACCAGAAGCTCTTCGCGATGGCGCTGAGCATGATACTTGGCGGTGCGTTGGGCAACCTGATTGACCGGATCGCCTACGGATATGTCGTGGACTTCCTCGATTTCCACTGGGGTGTGTACCATTTCCCCGCGTTCAATCTTGCCGATTCGGCGATTACCTGCGGCGCATTCCTGTTGATACTTGAAGGTTTCTTGGAGAAAAAACATGGAACTGTTGCTGGCTAATCCGCGTGGTTTCTGCGCAGGTGTCGATCGCGCGATTGAAATTGTCGAGCGCGCATTGGCGATGCACGGTGCGCCCATCTATGTGCGGCACGAAGTGGTACACAACAAGTTTGTCGTGGATGGCCTGCGGGAGAAGGGCGCCGTGTTTATCGAGGATCTCGCCGAGGTTCCGGCAGGAAGTATTTTGATCTTTAGTGCGCACGGTGTGTCACAGGCTGTGCGTCGTGAGGCTGAAGAGCGCGGCCTGACAGTGTTCGATGCAACCTGCCCGTTGGTGACCAAGGTGCATTTGCAAGTGTCGCGGATTCGCGGACAGGGCAAGGAGATCGTCATGATTGGCCACAAGGGACATCCGGAGGTCGAGGGCACGATGGGTCAAGTTAATGAAAATGAGGGTAAAGGCGGCATGTATCTAGTCGAATCACCCGAGGACGTTGCAAGGCTGCAGGTGCGAGACGAGAACAATCTGGCCTATGTCACGCAAACCACGCTTTCGGTAGACGATGCGGCGAGCATCGTCGCCGTGCTGAGGACTCGTTTCCCGTTTATCACCGGCCCGAAAAAAGATGACATTTGCTATGCCACACAGAACCGCCAGGATGCGGTGAAGCTGTTGGTCAAGCAATGCGATGTGGTGGTGGTGGTGGGATCGCCAAACAGTTCAAATTCCAACCGTCTGCGCGAAGTTGCAGCCAACGTGGGCGTGCCGGCATACTTGGTGAATGATGCAGATGAACTGAATTCGGAATGGTTCGTCGGCAAAAGCCGTGTGGGCATCAGTGCGGGGGCCTCGGCGCCGGAAGTTTTGGTTAAGGGCGTGATCAAGCGTATGAAACATCTTGGTGCGAACAACGTCACCGAACTGGAGGGCATCGTCGAGAACGTGGTGTTCCCACTGCCCAAAACGCTCAACGCGTCCCAGGCGTAGGCGTGCCGGGCGAATTTCTGATCGTCGGTGCCGGGGCAGTAGGGCTGACCAGCGCACTGAGCCTGTTGCAGTCAGGCTACCGTGTGACCTTGGTGGAACGCGGCATGGCAGGGCAGGAAGCTTCGTGGGCAGGCGGTGGCATCCTTTCACCGCTTTGTTCATGGGACTACAGCGATGCGGTAACACGCCTTGCCCATCTCAGCATGGACAGGTTCGCCGAAGCAGCAGCGTCGCTTCAGTCCGCTACAGGTATCGATCCCGAATACCAGTGTAGCGGCATGCTGATTCTCCCGCCGTACCAAACCGAACAGGCAGCAGAATGGTGTAAGCAGCATCATGTCGAACTGAGGCAGGTGAATCTGGAAGAGCAACTGAAAGGAAGAAATGGCGAAGCTTTGCTGCTGCCGAATGTCGCGCAGGTACGCAACCCGCGTTTGCTGGCCGCACTGCGTATGAGGGTCGAAATGCTGGGTGGAGTAATCCTAGAGCAGCAGGAGGTGAGAAAAATCGAGGTTTCGAATGACCGTGTGACCGCACTGCACACCGAGCAAAGCAATCTGGCCGCAGATGGCTACATCATCGCAGCGGGGGCGTGGAGTAAAACTTTATTGGCCAAGCATGCACTCAATTTGGAAGTCAGGCCGATACGCGGGCAAATCTTGCTGTTCAAGTTCGACACACCGCCATTCAGGCATATTTTGCTCAAGAAAAACCTGTATTTCATCCCGCGCAACGATGGTCATGTGCTGGTGGGCAGCACGCTGGAAGATGTCGGCTTCGACAAATCCACCACAACCGAGGCGCGCGACAGTTTGGTGGCCCGTGCCTGCGAGATATTCCCGGAATGGCGTGATATCAAACCGATTCGGCATTGGGCTGGATTTAGACCCGGATCACCGGACAACATTCCCGTCATCGGACGTCATCCGCAGATATTCAACCTCTATGCCAATACCGGACATTTTCGCTATGGTGTGACCATGTCACTGGCCAGTGCTGAATTGTTGCTTAACGAAATCGATGGCAAGGCTCAGCCGATACCGGTGGCGGAATACAGCTGGCACTAATCATGTTAGCTCTTCTATAATTGTCACGCATTGCCGAAGTAGCTCAGTTGGTAGAGCAACGCACTCGTAACGCGTAGGTCGGAGGTTCGATTCCTCTCTTCGGCACCACAGGTTTAGTTACTCGTCCAGTTGCAATTTCCTGATGAAATGGCAGGTGTAGCCGCCCGGATGCTTGACCAGATACTTCTGGTGATATTCTTCTGCGCGCCAGAATTCCCGGTACGGCACCACTTCCGTCACCACTTTTGGGCCCCATTCGCCTGAGGCATCGACGGTGCGGATGACTTCCTCGGCAGTGTTTTTCTGTTCATCACCGATGTAGAAGATCGCCGAACGGTAAGAGGTGCCGACATCGTTGCCCTGGCGGTTCGGCGTGGTCGGGTTGTGCATGCGGAAGAACTCGAACAGCAGGTGGCGATAGGTGAGTTGCTTCGGGTCGAATACGATCTTCAGCGACTCGGCATGGCCGCTACGTCCGGTCTTCACAATCTCATAGGTTGCGTTCGGCGTGCCTCCGCCGGTGTAGCCCACCTCTGTGCCCAGCACACCAGGAATCTGGCGCACCAGTTCCTCCATGCCCCAGAAGCAACCTCCGGCGAGATAGGCAGTTTGCGTGGTGTCGGTCATGTAAGTTCCTTTTGGTTCGGCGTGGCTCAATGTGGTGAAGAAGGATAGCAGTATGAGGAGTGTCAAGGGCATTGGTTTGAAGGCTCATATAATTACGCGCATTTTCGTAGCTCCTTCAGCTATAGCTATCTGCGCTCTTTTTTCATCGCTTGTGCAGCCTCACGCTTGGCGTCTTTTTCCTTTTCTGTGGCGCGCTTGTCGTGCTGTTTCTTGCCCTTGGCGAGGCCGATCTCGAGTTTTACGCGGCCGCCCTTGTAGTGCATATCCAGCGGCATGATGGTGTAGCCGGCGCGCTGCACCTTGCCGATGATTTTGTCGATCTCGTGTTTGTGCAGCAGCAGTTTGCGGGTGCGCACCGGGTCGGGATGGATGTGTGTGGAAGCGTTCAGCAGCGGGCTGATATGTGAGCCAAGCAGGTACAGTTCGCCGCTCTTGACCATGACATAGGCTTCTTTTAATTGTGCGCGTCCGGCACGGATAGCCTTGACTTCCCAGCCTTCAAGCATGAGGCCTGCTTCGAATTTGTCTTCAATGAAGTATTCGTGGAAGGCTTTTTTGTTCTGGATAATACTCATCTAAGGATGGAATGGTGAGTTTTATGGTGTATTCGGCTATTCTACCAGCCTTTGTAATTGCGGCTTTGATTGCCAATGGCTTTAGTGGAAAAATCAGTGCTGGTTGCGCACAGTGCGGAGCGGATGTTCAGGCTCGTAGACAGCGTGGAGGATTATCCCAAGTTCCTGCCCTGGTGCGGGGGCGCGAGCGTGAAACATCTGGACGAAGCCACTGTGCATGCCACGGTGCATATTGATTATCACGGTCTGAAGCAGCGTTTTACCACTGAGAATGTGCGCAAGTCTTCACGCCAAATCGACATTGCTTTACTGGACGGGCCGTTCAGACAGTTGGATGGCAATTGGAGTTTTATCCCGTTGGGCGATTCAGCCTGTAAAATAGAGTTCCGGTTGCACTATGAGTTTTCCAGCAAGCTGTTGGAAAAGCTGGTCGGACCGGTTTTCAATTACATCGCGGAAAGTTTTGTGGATGCTTTTATCCATCGCGCAGAAAAGGTTTACACGAGCACATGAGCGACAGCATTACGATAGAGGTTGTCTACGCCTTGCCCAACGAACAGACACTGCTGAAGAAAGAAGTGCCCGTAGGCACGACGGTGGCCGAAGCAGTGCAGGCCAGCGGCATCCTGCAGAAATACCCGCAGATCGACCTTGTCGGTAGCAAACTGGGTATTTTCGGCAAGCTGGCCAAGGTCGATACCGTGCTGCGCGACAGGGATCGCATCGAGATATACCGTCCGCTGATTGCCGACCCCAAGGAGGTACGCAGGAAACGTGCAGAGGAGGGAAAAGTGATGAAGAAGGGTGGCGGCGACGCATGACCAACTCGAATAAACTGCTGCGCAGTTCGATTGCGGTGTTACGTGTTGAATTACAGCAATTACGTTTGCTCCGGCATGAAATGCACCGTACCAACGTTAGTGCCGAACCTGTCGTGGCACATGAAGCCTTGCACACTTCGACAATCTCAATGCGAACGGCTTCATGGTCTATGTATCCAGAAATTATTGGAGTGTCAGCTTGCTAGACTACGACCTGCATTGCCACTCCAGCTTTTCCGACGGTTCGCTCACGCCCGCCGAGGTAGTGGGACGCGCTGCCGAACGTGGTGTGAAGGTGCTGGCGTTGACCGACCATGACGAGTTGGAAGGGCTGGATGAGGCGCGTGCGGCGGCGGCACGTCATGGCATGAGATTTATCAACGGTGTCGAAATATCTGTGTCATGGCGCAGCCATACACTGCACATTGTTGGTCTGGATATAGACCCTTCATATCAGCCACTGGCCGAGGGGTTGCAAAAGGTACGCAGCGGGCGTGGAGCGCGCGCGAAAAAAATGGCTGATGAACTTGCCAAAGCCGGCATCGGCGGCGTGTTGCAGGGCGCATATCACCACGCGACTAACCCCAATATGATAGGACGCACGCACTTTGCGCGTTATCTGGTCGAGGCCGGGCACTGCAAGGATGTGAAGAGCGTGTTCAACCGTTATCTGGTGAAGGGCAAGCCGGGGTATGTGCCGCACAAGTGGGCGGATTTGAAAGATGCGATTGATTGGATACGCGGCAGCGGCGGCATCGCGGTGATGGCGCACCCCGGCCGCTACATGTGCGGACGGGGCAGCATGGGCAAGAAAACCATGCGCGAATTGTTGGTTGAGTTCGTCGAATTTGGCGGTCAGGCGCTCGAGGTAGTGACCGGCAGCCATACACCCGAACAATATGCCGAGTTCGCGCGTTATGCCGAAGAGTTCGGCCTTCAGTGTTCGTGCGGCTCGGATTTTCACGGGCCGGGCGAAAGTTGGCGCGATATGGGAAAATTGCCAGATTTACCGCTTAGTTGTCGTCCTGTATGGCAGTTATGGGAACAGGATGCATCGTCGAAAGTGGCCTGATGTCGCAATTTTTCGTTATACATCCCGATAATCCCAACTTGCGCCTGATCCATCAAGCAGCGGTGATCTTGCGCGAGGGCGGCATCGTGGTTTATCCCACCGACTCAGGCTATGCGCTGGGATGCCACTTGGACGACAAGAATGCGGTGATGCGCATTCGCCAAATTCGCCAACTGGATGAGCAACACCAGATGACGCTGATGTGTCGCGACCTGTCGGAGATTTCGCGCTATGCGCGCGTGGACAACAGTAAGTTTCGCCTGCTGAAAAACAACACGCCGGGCAGTTATACCTTTATCCTTGAGGCGACCAAGGAAGTGCCGCGTCGCTTGCAGCACCCCAAACGCAGCACTGTCGGTATCCGCGTTCCGGATCATCGGGTGGCGCTGGCGCTGCTGGAGGAGCTGGGCGAACCGATGTGCAGCTCCACGCTGATCCTGCCCGATGAGGAAGGGTTGCTGAATGAAGCCGCGCATATCCGCGACCTGCTGGAAAAACAAGTCGAGCTGGTGATCGATGGCGGCTCGGTGGGGCTGGATTTCACCACCGTGATCGACCTGACCGGCGATGCGCCCGTGATGCTGCGCCGCGGCAAGGGCGAAGTGAAACATTTTGGAATCGAGGAATAATGCAAGTCGAACAGTTGATTCAAACCGTAGCGCTGGCAGCGATTCCCGTGCTGTTCGCGATCACGCTGCATGAAGCGGCCCATGGTTATGTGGCACGACACTTCGGCGACATGACCGCTTATGCAGCGGGAAGAATATCGCTCAATCCGATGCGTCACATCGACCCGGTCGGCACGATCTTGCTGCCACTCATGACATTGTGGCTAGGTGGCATCCTGTTTGGCTGGGCCAAGCCTGTGCCGGTGAATTTTGCTGCGCTGCGCAATCCCAAGAAAGATATGCTGTGGGTTGCAATTGCAGGGCCTGCCTCGAATCTGGCCATGGCACTGGGCTGGGCCCTGCTTTTTAAATTCGCCTGGGCATCACCGGGCAACTATTTTGCCGAGCCGCTATTGGGAATGGCCGAATGGGGGATTAAAATAAACGTAGTTTTGATGGTGTTGAACCTGTTGCCTTTGCCGCCGCTGGATGGAGGACGTGTCGCGGTCAGTATGCTGCCACATCGTCAGGCATATCAGTTGGCAAGGGTTGAGCCGTATGGAATGTTCATCCTCATCTTTATGGCAGTTACGCCGGTTTTGGGCTGGATATTGCTGCCGCTGGTTAATTTGGTGTTTCAATTTATTTCTGTTTTGTTCGGGATTTGAGGGATTATGTTTGCTGATCGTGTGTTATCGGGGATGCGTCCCACAGGAAGTCTGCACCTTGGGCATTACCATGGGGTGTTGAAGAACTGGGTGAAGATGCAGCACGAATATGAGTGTCTGTTTTTTGTGGCCGATTGGCATGCGCTGACCACCCATTACGATACGCCGCAGATGATTGAGCAGAGCGTGTGGGACATGGTGGTGGACTGGCTGGCGGCGGGAGTTGATCCAGCGCATGCCACGCTGTTCATTCAGTCGCGCGTGCCCGAACATGCCGAGTTGCATTTACTGCTGTCGATGATCACGCCGCTGGGCTGGCTGGAGCGCGTGCCAACCTACAAGGATCAGCAGGAAAAATTATCCGAAAAAGACCTGAGCACCTACGGCTTTCTCGGTTATCCGCTACTGCAAAGTGCGGATATTCTGATTTACCGTGCTACCCAAGTGCCGGTAGGTGAGGATCAGGTGCCGCATATCGAATTCACCCGCGAGATTGCGCGGCGCTTCAATCATATCTATGGACGCGAGCCCGGTTTTGAAGAGAAAGCAGAGACAGCCATCAAGAAGCTTGGCGGTAAAAAAGCTAAACTCTATAACGAGTTGCGCACCCGTTTTCAGGAACAGGGCGACGACGAAGCGCTGGAGTCCGCCAAGTCGTTGCTGGACGAACAGCAGAGCCTGAGCCTGGGAGATCGTGAACGCCTGTTTGGTTTTCTCGATGGCGGCGGCAAGATGATCCTGTCTGAACCGCAGGCCATGCTTACGTCAGCGTCAAAAATGCCGGGGCTGGACGGGCAGAAGATGTCCAAGTCCTACAACAACACCATCACATTGCGCGAGGACGAAGCAAGCGTTACAAAGAAAATACGCACCATGCCGACCGATCCGGCGCGTATCCGCCGCACCGATCCGGGCAATCCGGACAAGTGTCCGGTTTGGCAATTGCATCAGGTATATTCGAACGAACAGACCAAACAATGGGTGTTGAAGGGTTGCAAGAATGCAGGTATAGGCTGCATCGAATGCAAGCAGCCCGTGATCGATGGTGTTCTTGACGAACAGCGTCCGATGCGCGAACGTGCCCAAGTGTATCTGGATGATCCCTCGCTGGTGCGTAACATCATTGCAGACGGTTGTGAAAAAGCACGCAAACGAGCTTCGGAAACCATGCGCGATGTTAGGGTGGCGATGGGTTTGGGATATAACTGAGCGACGCGCTATGGCCATGACGGAAACACAAATCCCCCTGATCCCTATCGCGCATATCCATGGCGAGCCACTGATGGAGATGCCGCAGGATCTATATATACCGCCTGATGCGCTGGAGTTGGTGCTGGAAACATTTCAAGGGCCGCTGGATCTGTTGCTGTACCTGATCCGCAAACATAATCTCGATGTGTTGGATATCCCGATGGCGGAATTGACCCGCCAATACATGGGCTACATCGAGTTGATGCAAAAGAATCGTCTGGAACTGGCGGCTGATTATTTACTGATGGCAGCGGTGCTGATCGAGATAAAATCCCGCATGTTGTTGCCGCGTTTGCCCAAGGCGATGGAAGAAAGCGGAGAAGATCCGCGCGCGGAACTGATGCGCCGCCTGCTGGAATACGAGCAGATGAAGCTTGCAGCACAGAAGCTCAACGAACTTCCTCAGGCAGGGCGCGATTTTGAGATCGTCAATGTGCTGATCGAAAAAGCACTTCAGGAGAGATTGCCAGAGGTAAGCGTGGAAGATTTGCGCCAAGCGTGGATGGGAATATTGACACGTGCCAAACGTAACACCCATCATAAAGTGCGCCGTGAGCAGCTTTCGGTGCGTGAACAGATGGCGCATATTTTGCGAAGCTTGAAGAGTGGCGAATACGTCCCGTTTGAACAACTGTTCGATGCCGATAGCGGTGTACCCAAGCTGGTGGTCACTTTTATTGCCATTCTCGAACTGGCCAAAGAATTTCTCGTTGAAATCCAGCAAAGCGATACTTTTGGGAGCATCTATGTCAGAACAAACCGAGCCATTAACGCCGAGTGAAATAGTTTCCTCCGCAAAATCTGCGGAAGGCAAGCTGGGAGAATTGGGCGCAGAACATGAGGGCGCCAACGATATTCGCATCGATTTATTCGACGGAAAAATGGACACACGTCATTTCAAGCGCGTATTGGAAACCGCACTACTGACCAGCGCCGAACCGTTACCTGTTGCCGAACTCAAGAAACTCAGCGATGTATCGCTGGACACAAAGCAAATGGAAACCTTGTTGGAAGAGCTCGCCCAGGACTGGCAGGAAAGAGGGGTGGAGTTGACGCGCGTGGCAACCGGATGGCGTTTCCGCGCCAAACCGGAAATGCAGCAATTTCTGGATCGACTCAATCCGCAAAAACCACCGCGCTATTCGCGAGCTGTTCTGGAAACGTTGGCTATCATCGCCTACCACCAGCCGGTTACGCGCGGTGATATCGAGGAGATACGCGGGGTCGCAGTCTCCTCTCAAATTTTAAAGACACTTGAAACACGCGGCTGGATCGAGGTGGTCGGCACCCGTGATGCGCCTGGCAAACCTGAGCTATTTGCCACCACCAAACAGTTGCTCGACGATTTGAATTTGCGTGCGTTGCAAGAGTTACCCTCGCTGCAGGAGATCGGCAATTTGCTGGAACAGGATTCGATCGAGCCGCAGACAGCGCTGCCTCAGCCTGTCGTGCTAAAGCCCCCGGTTACCGAGACTGCAACGGAGTGAAATGTTTGCGGGCATGAAGCTGATTCAATCTCGCGACAATCCTTTCTACAGGGAACTGCTCAAACTTACCGGTTCGCCCCGGCAGCGTGGCAAAGCCAGCCAGACTCTGCTGGACGGCGCGCATCTGCTGGCGGCTTATCTGGATACGGGAATGCTGCCGCTACAACTGCTGGTGAATGCTTCCGCATTGAATGACAATGAAGTCAGTATGCTGCTTGCCCGTGCTGGCAGTGTGCCGGTTACGCAACTGGACGACAAGCTGTTTGCCGAGCTCAGTGAACTTAAAACGCCCACCGGCATACTCGCGCTGATAGCTATTCCGCAGCCGGAAGTGATGGTTGAACAGAGTCGTTTTGCCCTGTTACTGGAAGATATACAAGACCCCGGCAATCTTGGTTCCATGCTGCGCTCCGCTGCGGCGGCGGGGTGCGATGCGGTGTTTTTGTCACAGGGTTGTGCGGATGCCTGGTCGCCCAAGGTGTTGCGTGCGGCGATGGGCGGTCATTTTATCGTGCGTATCTACGAGCGACAGGAACTGACTGTTGTTGCGCAACAATTTCCAGGAGCGTTGCTGGCAACCAGTTTACAGGCTACCCGTAGACTGTATGAATGCGATCTGCACGGTAATGTTGCGTTCATGGTTGGCAACGAAGGTGCCGGGCTGTCGGCTGAACTACTGAGTCTCGCCACACAACAAGTCACTATCCCGATGTCCGGTAAGGTTGAATCGCTGAATGCCGCAGCGGCCGCAGCAATCTGCTTATTTGAGGTCGTACGTCAACGGAAATCCCGGTAATACTCTTTCCTCTTTTTTTCGTCTGGATGTAGCATGTCTATGCGAGCTGATCTTACGATTAAGAAAGTGCTGAGGAGATGACGATGGACTCACCCTACATTATCCGATTTGAAAACCTGCGTATGACTGATGTGCCGCGCGTGGGCGGCAAGAATGCGTCGCTGGGCGAGATGATTAGCCAGTTGAGCAAGCTGAACGTGCGTGTGCCGGGCGGATTCGCCACTACGGCGCAATCGTATCGCAATTTTCTTGCACAAGAAGGACTGGATCGACGTATCCAATCCGCATTGGACGGTCTGGATGTCACCGATGTGGCGCGGCTTGCGGAGACGGGAGCGCAGGTGCGTGATTGGATCATGGCGCAGCCCATGCCTCTAGAACTTGAACAGCAGATACGTGATGTATATTGCCGGATGCAGCAGGAGGCGGGCGGGGCGTTTGCCGTGGCGGTGCGCTCTTCCGCGACGGCGGAAGATTTACCGGAGGCTTCGTTCGCAGGACAGCAAGAAACTTTTCTCAATGTGTCGGGTGAAGATGCCGTAGTCACCGCGATCCATCAGGTGTTCGCTTCGCTATACACGGATCGTGCGATTGCCTATCGCGTGCACCATGGCTTTGCGCATCACAGGGTGGCGCTGTCCGCGGGGGTGCAACGTATGGTGCGCAGCGACATTGGTGCAAGCGGGGTGATGTTTACTCTGGATACCGAGTCCGGTTTTGACGGGGTGGTGTTGATCAATTCCTCCTACGGTCTGGGCGAGACAGTGGTACAGGGTGCGGTGAATCCCGATGAATTCTATGTTTTCAAACAGTCGCTACGTGACGGAAAGCATGCGATCATCCGTCGCAATCTGGGCGGAAAGGCGATCAAGATGATCTTCGCCGAAAACTCGAAGGGGAAAAGCCCGGTTCAAACCGTGGGTGTGCCCGAAGCAGAGCGTAAGCGTTTCTCAATCAGTAATGATGAAGTGGAAGAACTGGCGCGTTATGCACTCAGTATCGAGCAGCACTACAGCCGTGCGATGGACATCGAATGGGGGCGTGACGGTCTCGACGGTAAACTTTACATTCTGCAGGCGCGACCTGAGACCGTGCAGTCGCTCAGCAATCTGAAAATACTGCAACGTTATTCACTCGGGCAAACCTCACAAGTTTTGGTGAGCGGGCGCGCAATTGGCCAGCGCATCGGTAGCGGAAAGGTTTGTCTGGTGAAGGATGCCAGCGAGATGAACAAGATTCAGACGGGGGACGTGCTGGTCGCGGATATCACTGACCCGGATTGGGAGCCGGTGATGAAACGCGCTTCGGCGATCGTGACGAATCGCGGCGGGCGCACCTGTCATGCTGCAATCGTGGCGCGTGAGCTTGGCATTCCGGCAGTGGTCGGTTGTGATGACGCAACGCAGGTGTTACGCAACGGCGATGAGGTCACCGTGAGCTGTGCCGACGGGGATGTTGGCAAGGTTTATCAGGGACTGCTGGAGATAGAGGTCACCGACGTCGCGCTCGATAAGATGCCCACGCCGCCATTAAAGATTTCGCTGAATATTGCCAACCCGGAATTGGCTTTTGAGTTCAGCCGTCTGCCCAATTACGGTGTCGGCCTGGCGCGGCTGGAATTAATCATCGCCCGCATGATAGGCATGCATCCGCGCACCGTACTGGATTATCCGAACCTTTCCGCCGAACTCAAGTTGCAGGTGGAGGAAAAGTCGGCTGGCTATGCCGATCCGAAGCACTTCTATGTAAACAAGCTGACAGAAGGTATCTCTACCCTTGCTGCAGCGTTCTTTCCCAAGCCGGTGATCGTGCGCTTCTCAGATTTTAAATCCAACGAATATTCCAGCCTGATCGGCGGCACCGAGTATGAGCCGACAGAAGAGAACCCGATGATCGGTTTTCGCGGTGCGTCGCGTTATGCATCGGAAACTTTTCGTGCCTGCTTTGCGCTGGAATGCCAGGCGATTCGCAAAGTGAGGGACGAAATGGGTTTGACCAATGTCGAGGTGATGATACCCTTTGTGCGCACCGTATCCGAAATGAAGGCGGTGTTAGGTGCGCTGGCCGAGAATGACTTGCGGCGCGGCGAAAATGGCCTGCGTGTGATCATGATGTGCGAGATACCTTCCAACGCGCTGCTTGCCGATCAATTCCTGGAACTGGTGGATGGCTACTCGATAGGCTCGAACGATCTGACGCAACTCACGCTGGGTGTAGACCGGGATTCAGGCGTGCTGGAGGGTTCATTCGACGAGCGTGACGAGGCGGTGAAGCAGCTCATCAGCATGGCGATAGCAGCGTGCCGTAAGCACGGTAAATACATCGGCATCTGCGGGCAGGGGCCGTCCGATCATCCCGATTTCGCTCAATGGCTGATGGAGCAGGGGATAGAGGCGATCTCGCTGAATCCGGATACGGTGGTGCAGACTTGGATGCTATTAAGTAGTACTAAAGAGTAGTTAGGGTAGCCTTCGTGAATGAATTGTTGATTTTATTGAAAGTTATCATTTGATGAGAGAACGGAATTACCTCGAATATATTGTAGTTTCGGTGTTGCTATTCACGTTTTTTGGATTTTTTTCAGTCAAGGTATGGGATATTGATTTCTGGTGGCATATTGCTGCCGGAAAAAACATACTAGAGACTGGTGCAATTCCTAGCGCGGATCCATTCGGCGTATATGATGCCGCCAATGTTTGGGGGCAAACCGTACTAAGAAGCCAGTGGTTGGGTCAGGTTGTATTGTATTTAATCTACAACTGGTTTGATCTGGACGGGGTAATTCTGCTGCGTGCGACCATTCTGACCCTTAGTTTGGCGATCGTGTACTTGCGTTGCCGTATTGCCGAAACTACCACCCTGTTTGCATTATTGATAACTTCTTTGGCGGGTTTGGCTATCCTGCCGCATACGGGAGAGCGTCCGCAGCTCTTCTCTTTTTTATACCTGTCGCTTACTTTTTTATTGCTCGACGGATACATGCGCAATGAAAAGCGCTGGCTGTTGTATTGTATCCCGCCGGTGATATTGCTGTGGAGCAACACTCATGCGGGTTCGGTGTTGGGCGTGCTAGCGCTGGGATTGTTTGGCACAGGACTGTTGCTTGAAAATCGCTGTTCCAGAATACCTTTACTCACATCTCAAACTCAATTGATGCTGAGGATTTTGGCTTTATGTTGCGCCGCTATGGTGTTTACACCAAATGGTTTTTCAACCATTCACCGCATCATTTTTGTGGAGAACATTTTTTTTGTCGGAGATAACCCGTTGCGTGATCGCGTATCGGAATATGCTTATCCGTGGACGGTTTGGTCATCCACAAAGTATTACTGGGTATTTATCGGGGCCACCCTCGCATCCTTACCGGGTTTTTTAAGTAAGGAATATTGGAAGCAAGGCCTTGTGGTTTTTACCATTGCTTGCATCAGTATTACTGGATACCGCTACATCCCCCTTTTTGTATTGCTTGCCGCGCCTTATGTCGCGTCGAGTCTGAACCGTTTTAGCCGCGTCAGACTACCCGCTCTCGCGGTTAATCTATCCGTCCTCATGGCCGCACTGTCATTTTCAATCTATGGGTATATACGGGGTGATACGTTTCAACATGGTATTCAGGAGCGCAGGTTTCCACAAAATGCGGTGGCTTTTATCAAAGCCAACAATTTGGGCGGAAAAGTTTTCAATTCCATGAATTGGGGGGGATACCTCACTTGGAATTTGAATGGCAAGGTAACCGCCTTCATTGATGGCAGAATGCTGGATCCTCGTCGGCTGGTTCCGTATACACATATATTATGGGCGACTCCCGAGGGGCGACAATTTTTTGAGCAGGGCGATTTCAATATGGTGCTGTTGCCATATGGTAATGAGTTCAGCAGGGAAAAGTATCCTGTCGTAACCTATTTATTGAATCATCCGGGATGGCAAGTTGCCTATCAGGACAGCCTAGGCTGTCTATTCGTCAGGCGCACTAAATGAATGAAGACAATATCGCGGGGGAGAACCATATGAATTTGAAAGAAACGTGTCTGGAATCGACGTTGGTATACGAGGGAAATTTTATCAAGGTGCGCAAGGACAGCGTGCGCTTGCCTGATGGTGCAGAAAGCACCCGCGAATACATCACCCACCCGGGCGCGGTGGCGGTGTTGGCGATTCTGGACAACGGAAATCTGGTGTTGGAGCGACAATTCCGCTACGCGCCGCAGCGTGAGTTCGTCGAATTACCGGCCGGCAAGATCGACCGGGGTGAAGATATTCTGGTCTGTGCCCAACGCGAATTACTCGAGGAAACCGGCTATGTCGCCGATAAATGGGAGCATCTTGCCACGGTGTGGCCGTGCATCGGCTATGCGGACGAGCGCATGGAATATTTCATCGCGCGCGGGCTGACTTTCAAGGGGCGCAACCTTGATGATGGCGAATTTCTTGAAGTGTTTGAGTTGCCGGTTCATGAGGCCATGCAGTGGATAAGATCGGGCAAGATCAACGATAGCAAAACCATCCTGGGTCTTCTCTGGCTTGAAAAAACGCTGACTGACTGGCGTAAATGAACGAGGCACATGCCAACGCACCAAACTGGTGTGTCTCCTGAAGATAGTGCACCAATACTGCGCATGCGCGTGTGTGATAGGCGTGCCGGAAAATGCAAAACCTTTATAAATCAATGTTCCTAATTTGATGGAATAGATATTGCGTACTGCTTTTCAAATGTATTGTAGATAGGGAAAATATGGAGAATTTGGGGAGTTTGAAAGAAGGCGCGGACACATTATTTATCCTGCTCGGCGCCATCATGGTGTTAGCCATGCATGCGGGTTTTGCCTTTCTCGAATTGGGAACAGTACGCAAGAAAAACCAGGTGAATGCGCTGGTGAAGATCATTGTCGATTTTGCCATCTCGACACTGGCTTATTTTTTTATCGGCTACAGCATCGCCTACGGTGCCAATTTCTTTAACGGTGCAGAAGAACTCGCGCAGAAAAACGGCTACGAACTGGTCAAATTCTTCTTTTTGCTCACTTTTGCGGCGGCGATCCCGGCCATCGTTTCAGGCGGCATCGCCGAGCGTGCCCGTTTCAACCCGCAGCTTGCCGCCACCTTCATGCTGGTCGGTTTTATTTATCCTCTGTTCGAGGGCATCGCCTGGAATGGTCGTCTGGGTATCCAGAACTGGATGGAGGTAATGTTCGGTGCGCCGTTCCATGACTTTGCCGGATCGGTGGTGGTGCATGCGGTGGGCGGCTGGATCGCGCTGGCGGCGGTGCTGCTGCTCGGCGCACGCCGGGGTCGATATACCAAGGAAGGCCGCATCTCCGCGCACCCGCCTTCCAGCATCCCATTCCTTGCCCTTGGTGCATGGGTACTGACGGTAGGCTGGTTCGGCTTCAACGTCATGTCGGCGCAGACCATCAATCATATCAGCGGACTGGTTGCGGTGAATTCCCTGATGGCAATGGTGGGCGGCACATTGGCGGCACTGTGGGCCGGTAAAAATGATCCGGGCTTCGTCCATAACGGCCCGCTGGCCGGGTTGGTCGCGGTATGCGCCGGTTCGGACCTGATGCATCCCATCGGGGCGTTATTTGTTGGCGGTGTGGCGGGTGCGCTGTTCGTTGTGATGTTTACCCTGACCCAAAACCGCTGGAAGATCGACGATGTGCTGGGGGTGTGGCCGTTACACGGGCTGTGCGGCGCATGGGGCGGCATTGCGGCAGGCATTTTTGGCCTCAAAGTGTTCGGCGGTGTGGGAGGGGTCAGTTTCATGTCCCAGCTTATCGGTACACTGATGGGGATTGGTATCGCACTGGTCGGTGGATTTCTGGTTTATGGCGCGATAAGGAAGATAGTCGGCATTCGCCTTGATCCCGAGGAGGAATTTAATGGCGCGGATTTGACCATCCACCGGATCACCGCCACGCCGGAGCGAGAATCCGGCTGGTAAGTCACCGATTTATCTGGTGGTGAGGTCATTCACTCACTCACTTTATGATATCTGGCGGTTGGTCATATTTAGAATGCTGCCCGTCGTAGACTTGCAGTAATATATTGAATCAATTGGATAATTAAAAATTTATTGCGCAATAATAGCATACTGAGTTACTATGAAAAAGCACCATTTGCTTAGCAGGGTTGTCGTTGGAGGTATATTTCGACATGCATTAACATCTTTAAAGGGAGAGTACGATGGGAGTTCAATTGAATAAGGTTTTTTTTGTAGTGTTTGCGCTATGGGCGGCATCGGTGAATGCGGAAGGCGCACCGGACTGGTCGGCGGATACGCTTTCAGGCGGATGGGGTGGCGCGCGCACGCACCTGTATGACAAAGGGGTCACTGTCGATATCACCCACAAGAGCGACTACCTTTCCAATACCACAGGCGGTCTTCAGACCGGTTCCGTGTGGCTGGCCAATACCGAAGCGGCAATCGGTGTGGATCTGAACAAACATATCGGCTGGGCGGGCGCTTCCGCATTTATTCAGTACCACGTTCAGCACGGCAATCAGACCAAGGATTTCAACGGCAGCTATGTCGGCAGCTTTGCCGGCGTGAGCAACATCGAGACAGGCAACAATGCCACCCAGTTTTGGCAGGCGTGGTTGCAAAAGAACATGGCCGACGACGCGCTATCGGTATTGTTCGGATTGTATTCGATCGACTCCGAGTTTTATGTGACTGACAGCTCAGGATTATTCCTGCAGCCTCCATACGGCATGTCGGCAGAAATGGCGCAAACCGGACAGAACGGCCCACCAATCTTTCCGATGGGCGCGCTGGGGTTACGGGTGAAATACACGGCCGGGGATTATTATGTACAGGCTGCGTTGACCGACGGCGTTCCGGGTGATCCGGCCAAGGCGCACGGCACCTACATCAAGTTGGACAAGACCGACGGGACACTGGCGGTGGCCGAAATGGGCTACACACCGGCTGGCAGTGATGAATCCATTAGCAAGACTTCTCTGGGCCTGTGGAACTACACTGCGGCTGCAACAGATATGGAAACAGGCGAGGCACGCTCCGATCAGGGCTTCTATGTGCTGGCAGAACGTACCTTAATGGCCGAGCAGGAAAATTCAGGTCAGGGATTATCCGGCTTTATCCGCTACGGCGTGGTCAATAAAGACGTCTACCAGGCCGACTGGTCCGTCAGCACGGGCTTGCACTATCTTGGCCTGATAGGCGGGCGCGACGACGACGAGGTCGGCCTCGCAGTGACCAGCAGCCATGCCAGCGATAAATATCAGCGGCTCGCCGGATCGGATTCGTCCGAGACAGTGATCGAACTCACCTATCGTGCCCAGATACTGCCATGGATGGGAGTGCAACCCTCGATCCAGCGCATTATGAATCCCGGTATGGATAAGGCCGTGGACGATGCAACGGTCATCGGTGTGCGGGTCGATCTGGCTATTTAAGTATTCCTTTGTGAAGTATTCCAGATAGTCGTTTTAAAGGAGAACACCATGCAAGTGAACCAGGAACAGAAAAACACCGGTGAAAGCCGTGAACTGCTGACATTTACGCTCGGCAGTGAGGAATACGGCATCGACATCCTCAAGGTGCAGGAGATCAGGGGTTACGAAGCCGTGACCACCATCGCCAACGCCCCCGAATTCATCAAAGGCGTGATCAACCTGCGCGGCATCATCGTCCCCATCGTGGACATGCGCATCAAATTCAAGCTCGGCAACGTCACTTACGATGAAACCACCGTCGTTATTATTCTGAACGTCGCCGACCGTGTGGTCGGCATGGTGGTGGACGGCGTATCCGATGTCACCGCGCTCAAGGCGGACGAGATTAAGCCCGCCCCCGAATTCGGTTCCAGCATGGACACCCAATTCCTGCAGGGGCTGGGTACCGTGGACGAGCGCATGATTATCCTGGTGGACATTGAGAAGCTGATGTCGAGCCGTGATATGGAGTTGATCGATGCGGCAGAGCAAATGGCCGCCTGAGGCGAATCTGACAGACAAATGCAGCACAACCATAAGGAGCAATCAATATGAATATAACTATCAAAGGCAAGCTGATACTCAACATCGTGGCCGCAGTGCTGGCGGTCGGTTCGCTCATCATGATCTCGTCCTCTGGCCTGAGCCGGTTGGCGGAATTGCAGGATATGGGCGCACAGCGTGCTATCGACAGTAGCGACGGGTTTGAGGCGTCATCTATCGGTGCCGAGATGTACCAGATCATCGCTGATGCGGTGATTAACCGCAACCTCGATGAGAGTGCAAAACTCTGGGCGGCCAAAAAACCGGAAAGCCTGAGTGATATCGACAAGATCGCGGCCATGGCCGACACCCCGGAAGAGAAGCGTTGGGCCGAAGAGGCCAAGGGGGGGATCAACGGTATGATCAACCTGTATGAGAACAAGATGCTGCCGCTGCTGAAATCGGATAATCCCTCATGGGAGCGCATCCGTGATATCGATGGCGAGATCGACGG
>Ga0224495_10001091_pt1 | contig 20006 bp, 16 predicted proteins | sample SF_Jul11_sed_USG_FD_168128 | JGI IMG/M metagenome (GOLD analysis project Ga0224495, IMG submission 168128) | Sediment microbial communities from San Francisco Bay, California, United States - SF_Jul11_sed_USGS_4_1 | ecosystem: Environmental > Aquatic > Marine > Sediment | place: USA: California... | reverse complement strand
GCGGGCGATGTCGTCGCCCAAGGTGGATACGAATCCGGCGAAGGTGGTGAAGTGCGGCTGGCTATCGCCGGACAGGGCGATGAAGGTGACGTGGTCGCGGCACATGCGTTCGATGTTGCGGCTGCTGACGATGCCCTGCGAATAGGCGAACAGCACGACTTTGAGCAGCATCGCGGGTGGATAGGCGGCGGCTCCGGTCAGGTCGTTCTTGAAGCGGGCATCGAAGCCGGATAGATCGAGTTGATGATCGATCAGGTGGTTCATCGCGTGCTCGAATGTGCCCGGTAACAATTGCCGTTGCAGATCAACCGCAAGAAATCGCGGGCTGGTGTCGATGTGTTTGTAACGCGCCATTTGCTGCTCCAAAATATCAGTTCAAACTAAGACCTTGATATTTGTTTTGGTTCACGGCACGATGCGGTATGAAGAGGGTTTTTCTACAACGTCGTTAGATTTGCTCAGTATGGCGCAGCGCACGATAAATCCTTTATGGGATAACTAAAGCCCTGTAGAATTACCGAATTACATCTAAAGAACATCATAATATGTCACTGTATTCTATAGAAATTTGTGCTGGCGCTGGCGGGCAGGCTCTTGGCTTGGAGCAAGCAGGCTTTGAACATGCCAGCCTTGTTGAAATCGAGGCTCCAGCATGTCAAACCCTAAGAATCAATAGACCTCACTGGAACGTAGTAGAAGGCGATATTCGCCACTACTCTGCGGACAAATGGAACGGCATCGAGCTTTTAGCCGGTGGTGTGCCTTGCCCACCCTTTTCAAAGGCGGGCAAGCAACTTGGTAACGAAGATGAACGCGATCTTTTCCCAGAGGCTCTCAGATTAGTGGCTGAGTGCAAACCCCAAGCTGTGATGCTTGAAAATGTACGTGGCTTGCTTGATTCGGTGTTTGATGAGTACCGCGCAAAAATTATCGCCGACTTAAAAAAACTTGGGTATGTTGCCGAATGGCGCTTGCTTAATGCAAGCGATTTTGGAGTTCCTCAGTTGCGCCCGAGAGTTGTTTTTGTGGCGTTAAAGAAAAATGCCGCAGAATATTTCAAGTGGCCATCTGCACTTATTGCCCCACCGCCAACAGTCGGTGAGGCGCTTTTTGATCTCATGGCTGCAAATGGCTGGCGCGGCGCAATACCATGGCGCGAAAAAGCTTGTGATATAGCCCCTACGTTGGTTGGAGGTAGTAAAAAACATGGTGGCCCCGACCTCGGCCCCACTAGGGCAAAGAAAGCATGGGCATCAATTGGCGTGGATGGTATGGGTATCGCAGATGCCGCGCCTGAACAAGATTTTATCGGTATGCCACGCCTAACAGTTCGCATGGCCGCTCGTATCCAGGGATTTCCCGATCATTGGCAAATCAGCGGGAAGAAAACTCCCGCATACCGTCAAATTGGCAATGCGTTTCCCCCTCCCGTTGCCTGTGCTGTTGGCACGCAAATTCAAGCAGCACTGAATGCCGCTGCAAAACCAAAACTTAAACGAGCGTAGCAATGGCAAAAGAAAAATCACAAAGGGGTGGTGCGCGTGGAAAACTCCGCGCGCACTTTCTGGCGAACATTGGCCGCGTCATGGATTCCGAAGAGTTGCGAGCCGTTGGGGACAATCAGTCCGAGTGGGCGCGGCGTGTTCGTGAGCTTCGCACAGAAGAGGGCTATTTGATCCTCACGCACAATGACCGTAGCGAATTAAAGCCCGGTCAATATTTGCTAGAAACTCCGAAACCGCAGCCAGCCTTTGAACGTGCAATATCAAAAGAAACACGCGCCTTTGTCCTTGACCGCAACGGCTTTACTTGTCAAATGTGTGGTGCAGTTGCTGGCGAACCCCATCCATATGACACTACAAGAAAAACAAGGCTTCACCTTGGTCACGTCATTGATAAAAGCATGGGCGGCACAGATGACCCATCAAATCTTCGTGCAATTTGCTCCGTGTGTAATGAAGGCGCATCAAATGCAACGCTGACACGCCCCGATTTACAAAAACTTTTAATTCAAGTTCGCCGCGCCACTTCACAAGATCAGCTTGAGGTTTTGCAGTGGCTTATCAAGAAATTTCCAAAGCAGACGGCTGAGCAAATAAAACTGCAAATCTAACCCTACGCTCAAGCGGGACTGTAATCTTCCCCCAAAATAGTTGACACCTCCCCCTAAGGCAACGGAGGTGTTTTATGGGCAAATCAAGACCGCCAAAAGTGCATCGTTACAGCAGGCACTTCAAGGCAACCGCAGTACGACTCAGTGATCTTCCCGAAGTCCTGATTCAGGATGTTGCCAAGGCACTGACCATCCTGTTAATGCGCTTCATCCCAGTTCTTCCCTTCGCCTAATTCCACCAGCAGCGGCACTTTCAGCTCGGCAACGCCGCACATCAGTTTTGGCAGCATCTCTTTCACCCGATCAAGTTCCGCCTGGGGCACCTCCAACACCAGTTCATCGTGCACCTGCATGATGAGTTTACCGCGCAGATTTTCCTGTTCCAGCCAGTGTTGTACCCTGTTCATCGCGAGTTTGATCAGGTCAGCGGCAGTGCCCTGCATGGGTGCGTTGATCGCGGCACGCTCCGCACCCTGACGCTTCATGCCATTGCTGGCGTTGATCTCGGGTAGCCACAGGCGGCGGCCGAACACAGTCTCGACGTAGCCCTGCTGTCTGGCCTGTTCGCGCGTGCTGTCCATGTAGTTCTTAACACCGGGATAGCGCGCGAAGTAGCGGTCGATGTAGGCGGTCGCGGCGCTGCGTTCGACACCGAGTTGCTTGGCAAGTCCGAAAGCGGACATGCCGTAGATCAGCCCGAAGTTGATCACTTTGGCGTAACGGCGCTGCTCGCTGGAAATCTCTTCACGGGTGGTCATGAATATCTCTGCGGCAGTGGCGCGGTGAATGTCCTCGTTGTTGGCGAAGGCAGTCAACAGTCCCTCATCGCCGGACAGGTGCGCCATGATGCGCAGCTCGATCTGGGAATAGTCTGCCGATACGATACGGCTATCGCCCGGCGCGATGAATGCCTCGCGGATGCGGCGGCCTTCGGCGGTGCGCACCGGAATGTTCTGCAGGTTGGGATCGCTGGAGGCGAGCCGCCCGGTGACGGCGACCGCCTGAGAGTAGCTGGTGTGCACGCGCCCGGTTTTCTTGTCCACCATCAGAGGCAGCTTGTCGGTGTAGGTGGATTTGAGCTTGGCCATGCCGCGATATTCCAGCAGTAACTTCGGCAGCGGATAATCCAGCGCGAGCTCCTGCAGCACCTCTTCGTCGGTGGAGGGGTCGCCACTGGGCGTTTTTTTCTGTACCGGTAATCCCAGCTTGTCGAACAGGATCTCACGTAGTTGCTTCGGCGAGTTCAGGTTGAACGGCTGCGCGGCGGCCTCGTGCGCTTTTTGTTCCAGCGCGATCAGTTTTTCGCCCAGCTCACGACTTTGCACCTGCAGCAGCGCACTGTCCAGCAGCACGCCGTTGCGCTCCATCGTGTATAGCACATGCATGCTCGGCAGTTCGATGTCGCGGTAGACATGCCGCAACCCCTGCTGCGCCTCGATTTGCGGCAACAGCTTCTGGTGCAGTTGCAGTGTGATGTCGGCATCCTCTGCCGCGTAGCGAGTGGCAATGTCGAGATCGACCTGGTCGAAGCAAATCTGCTTGGCTCCCTTGCCGGCCACCTCGGCGTAAGTGATCGTTTTTACATTGAGATGGCGCAGCGCGAGGTTGTCCATGTCGTGCGGCTTATGGGATTCCAGCACGTAGGATTGCAGCAGTGTGTCGTCGTGGATTCCCGCAAGGATGATGCCATGATTGGCGAAGATGTGCAGGTCGTATTTGAGATTCTGCCCTAGCTTTTTGTGTTTCGAGCTCTCCAGCCAGAGCTTGAGCTTTTGCAGCGCGTGCTCGCGATTAAGCTGGTCGGGCGCACCTGGATAAACATGGGCCAGCGGCAGGTAGGCGGCCTCGTGCGGCGTGATTGCGAACGACATTCCCACAAGCTGCGCATTCATCATATCCAGCCCGGTGGTTTCGGTGTCCACGCACACCAGCTCTGCAGCCAGAAGTTTTTCCAGCCATGCGTCGAGCTGTGCATCGGTCAGTAGCTTTTCATATTGGCCTGAAGAGGGCACTGCATCACTACCCCCTCCCCCAGGCAGGGGGAGGGCTGGGGAGGGGGTAGACTCTGTGCGGCTGCTACCCCCATCCCGGCCTTCCCCCTGCAAGGGGGAAGGAGTGGACAGCTCCCGCAGCCAACTCTTGAATTCAAATCGCTCATACAGGCTGCGCAGCTGATCTTTATCCTGTGCGGGTACGCTCAGCGCGGTATAAGGCAACGGCAGTTCCACATCGCACTTTACCGTGATCAGGCGGCGTCCCTGCGGCAGCCAGTCGAGCGCGGCTCTCAGGTTATCGCCGACCACGCCCTTGATCTCGTCCGCGTGTGCAATCAGGTTGTCCAGCGTGTCGTATTGCTCTAGCCATTTCACGGCGGTTTTGGGGCCGCACTTGTTCACACCCGGCACGTTATCCACGGTATCGCCCACCAGCGTCAGGTAATCCACGATGCGTTCCGGTGGCACGCCGAATTTGGCTTTCACACCCGGTATGTCCAGTGTCTCGTTGTTCATTGTGTTGATCAGCGTGACATGTTCGTTGACCAGCTGCGCAAGGTCTTTGTCGCCGGTGGCGACGATGCAGCGCACGCCGTCGCGTGTGGCGTGTTGTGCAAGCGTGCCGATCACGTCGTCGGCCTCCACGCCCTCCTGAGCGAGGATGTTCCAGCCGTTCGCGGCAATCGCCTGATGCAGCGGCTCGACCTGCTGGGCGAGGTCTGTTGGCATGGAAGGGCGGTTGGCTTTGTATTCGGGATACCAGTCATCGCGAAACGTTTTGCCTTTGGCATCGAATACACACAGGCTATAATCCGACGGGTAATCCTGACGTAATCGGCGTAGCATGTTAAGCACGCCGTACATCGCGCCGGTCGGATGGCCAGCGCGGTTGCGCATGTCCGGCATGGCGTGAAATGCGCGGTACAGGAAGGATGATCCATCAACCAGAAGCAGTGTTTTACCGCCGGATGGCGTTAATGTTTTATCGAAACTCACTTCTTTCGCTTTCATTTTATAACTTGAGGATAATCGTATGAACACCCCGTCCAAAATACCCGTCTCAGTTGTACCCGAAGCGTGGAATTCGAAGGAGGCCTGGCGCGTGTTCGGTATTATGTCAGAGTTCGTCTCCGCCACCGAGCGGCTTAACCAGATCCATCCGGCTGTCAGCATTTTTGGCAGTGCACGCACCAAGCCCGATCATCCTTATTACAAACTCACCGAAGAGATTTCCCGGCTGTTATCGGATGCCGGATTTTCTGTCATATCGGGCGGCGGGCCCGGCATCATGGAGGCTGCCAACAAGGGTGCGTTCTACGGGAAATCCGTCAGCGTAGGATTAAACATCCAGCTTCCGCACGAACAATCCAACAACAGCTATCAAAATATCAGCCAGTCGTTTCAGCACTTTTTTGCGCGCAAGGTGATGTTTGTTAAATTCGCGAGTGCTTATGTGGTGATGCCGGGCGGTTTTGGCACGCTGGACGAGCTGATGGAAGCATTGACGCTGGTGCAAACCGGCAAAACGCGCAAGATGCCCATCATTCTGGTCGGCAGCAAATTCTGGGGCGGGATGCTCGAATGGTTCCGCACCACCCTACTGGATGAAAAGGTCATCAGCCCGGAGGACATGGATCTGATCCAGGTGATCGATGATCCCAAGGCAGTAGTTACCGCGATCTTCGAATATTACGAATCACGCGGGTTCGAGCCCTCCGAGGCCGATCGCGAAAAGCAACTGTATTTGTAATACCCGCATCTTTTCAGAGGCTTCACAACGCAGGAGGTATTCATGCTCATGCAACCGCCCAATATCGACGACGAAGGCTACCTGATCGAGCCACAGGAATGGACTGAGGAAATAGCCAGACAATTTGCATCCCAGGAGAACATCGACCTCTCCGAAGACCACTGGGACGCGATTCGATTTATGCGCGAATATTATGCGGATCATCAGATCGCCCCGGATGCGCGCCATGTAATGAAACACCTTGCCGTTCGGCTCGGCCCCGAATCCCGCAATGCGCTATTCGAATTATTTCCATATGGCTACGTAAAGCAAGCCTGCAGGATTGCGGGGATGAAACGTCCCCGCAGTTGGAGTACCGGCTGACGGCATGCAGCAACTCGCGCAGACTCCATCGGCATCAGCTAAAATACACGCATTCCATTTCATGACGGCTACCTCGATGCGTATTTCGCCCTTTTTGTTATTAAGCTGGCTTGCGTCAACCGCTTTTGCCGAAAATCAACAGGCAACCGACCTTGAGTCATTGCCCCCGCCGCCTTATTTTGCTGCCGGGCCTGATGCCGAAACCGACGAACCGGAAGTAACCATCACCAAACAAACCGAACAGACCATCGAAGAATATCGCGTCGGTGGCAGGCTTTACATGATTAAGGTCACACCCAAGATCGGCCCGCCCTACTATCTGGTGGATGATCAGGGCGACGGCAAATTTTCGCGTCAGGAGAGTCTGGATTCCGGCCTGCGTCCGCCGCGTTGGATTATCCGTAACTTCTGAACTATGGCAGTTTTTACTACCGTTTCCGAGACGGAATTAACAACTTGGCTGGGTGATTATTCCCTTGGAAATTTGCTCGAGTTGCAGGGTATCCCCTCTGGAATCGAAAATACCAATTACTTTGTCACGACCAGCAATGGCCGTTTTGTGCTGACGCTGTTCGAGATACTCGGCGCAGACGAATTGCCGTTCTACCTTAACCTGATGGCACATCTGGCACGTCACGGCATCCCCTGCCCGAGCCCGGTTGCCAACCGCAACAATCAGTTTCTCGGCACGCTCAACGGCAAACCGGCCTGTATTGTCAGCCGCCTGAACGGAAAATCAACCACTGCGACGAGCGTTGCCCAGTGCGCCTCGATGGGCGCGATGCTGGCGCAAATGCATATTGCCGGCCAGAGTTTTTCGCAGATCATGCCCAACCCGCGCGGTGCATCATGGCGAACCGCAACAGCACCGCAAGTCCGGCCATTTCTGGATGCAGCCCAGACGGCGTTGTTGGACAACGAGATTGGACTGTATGCGACAACTGATTTTGGCCGGTTGCCGCAGGGTGTGATCCACGCCGACCTGTTCCGTGACAACGTACTGCTGGAAGGCGGCCGCGTCGGGGGTTTGATCGATTTTTATTTTGCGTGCAGCGATGCGCTGCTGTATGACGTGGCGATCACCGTGAACGACTGGTGCATGAACATCGATGAAGGCAGGCTGGATACCGCTCGTGCGCAATCGTTCCTGCGCGCCTATCACGCAGTGCGTCCGCTTCAGAGCGGCGAACAAAAAGCGTGGCTGCCGATGCTTCGCCTTGCCGCATTGCGGTTCTGGCTGTCGCGCCTGTTCGATATGTACCTGCCGCGCGACGGGGAGCTGGTCAACACGCATGACCCGCGCCATTTCGAGCGGGTATTGATAAACCATATAGCAACTTCGCAGGCCGTCTGGCTGTAAGTAAGGAGAAAACCATGGAAGCACAACGCCTGAATGCATTGCACGGATGGGAGTGGATCAAACGGGGTTACGCACTGTTCATGAAGGCGCCGCTGCTGTGGATCGTGGTGCTGATGATCTGCCTGGTTGCGGCAGTGATGTTATCTTCTGTGCCCGTTGTCGGCGAGCCGCTGCTGACGCTGTTGATGCCGGTGCTGATGGTTGGACTGATGTTCGGCTGCCGTTCGCTGGAGCAGGGAGAGGAACTGGAGCTGGCGCACTTGTTCAGCGGCTTTCACCGTCAAACCAGCAACCTGATCACGCTGGGCGGCATTTCGCTGGTCAGCCAGTTCGCGATCTTTGGTCTGATGATGGTGGCCGGTGGTGCCGCGCTGGTCAGCATACTAATGAGCGGCAATCCTGAAACCGACCCCGAGGTCTTGATGCAGGCGCTTGCCGGTGCCAGCTTTGCCGTGCTGGTCGGTGCCGTCCTGTTCAGCACCCTGATGATGACAATGCAGTATGCGCCCATGCTGGTTTACTTCAACAATGCCACGCCCATGCAAGCAATGAAACTCAGCTTCAGCGCATTTACCCGCAACGTTGCCCCCATGCTGGTTTATATCACCACCTATATGCTTCTGGCGATACTCGCGAGCCTGCCGATGTTGCTCGGCTGGCTGGTATTGTTACCGCTGACCTTCACTTCGCTGTACGCCAGCTATTGCGATATTTTTCCACCGGTAAAAGAAACGCCTTCACCTGCCGAAATAGAAAGTGCCTTCACGCCGGACAAAGATACGTTTTAATTCGGGCAGATTGAATTCCTGAAGAGTGGCCCTGGATCAGGAAGTGGTCTGCTCATCAAACACGGCGGCCTGACCGTGGTACGAACCGTACTCATCGAGCAGATTCCACACGGTCGCATTGGCAATCATGAAGCGTCGGCCACTTTTGGCAATCCGCACCCCGGAATAACCATCCACATAGCCCTGACGGCTAACCTGCTCCAACAGCTGTACTCGCGCCTCCTGCGCCAGCGCTTCAACCGAAAGCCGCGAGGGAAGGCGCGCAAATTCCTCGAAGCCGAAGCCGAACAATTGCAGCGCCAGGCGATTTCCGTAGAAGAATATCGGGTCGTCTTCAGTACCGTGCGCCACGATGGCGCGGAACGAGTTCCATAGCGCAGTACGCTGCACCATGATGCCCGTCGGTGCATCTGCGATCAATAGCTTCCCGGTCAACCGCTGATAACTGGAAACGATGAGGCGCAGGCGCGCATCCAGCGCTGCATCAGACGGCGGTAAGCTTGGCATATTCCAGCGCCAGCCACTTGCTGCCGGCATGTTTGAAATTGACCTGGACGCGCGCATCGGCACCGCCGCCCTCGACCCCGGTGATCGTGCCCTCGCCGAATTTCTGGTGGAATACGCGCTGGCCGATGCGCCATATTGCGTTGGGTGTCGGCGGAGCAGGCTGATTGAGCGTCCCGCCGAATGCCGCAACGTAGCTTTCCGTCTCGTGCCGACCGGTATCGAAACTTTTGCGCCCCGTGAATCGCGGTGTGAGCCAGTGCAACAATTCTTCGGGCAGTTCGCGCAGGAAACTCGACACCATGCCGTAGTTCACCTGCCCGTGCAGCATGCGGCTCTGAGCAAAGGTGAGGTACAGACGGCGACGCGCACGCGTGATTGCAACATACATCAGGCGGCGCTCTTCATCCAGTCCTCCGTCGACGTTTTGGCTGTTCTGGTGCGGGAACAGTCCCTCTTCCAGGCCGGTGATGAACACGGTGTGGAACTCCAACCCCTTCGCGGCGTGCACCGTCATCAGGTGCAGCGCATCATCCTGATCACCGGCCTGATGTTCGCCCGCCTCCAGCGAGGCGTGGGTGAGGAAAGCGGTCAGGCTATCGTCCTCGTTCTCGTGCACGAACAGGGCTGCCGCATTGACCAGCTCGTTCAGGTTCTCAAGACGTTCCGTTGCTTCTCGCTTCTTCGCGCCCGTCTCGTTCTGGTAATGCGGGATCAGGCCGCTGTGCAGCAACACATGATCCACGATCTCGGGCAGCGGCAATTCACTCGTTGCGCTGCGCAACGATTCGATCAGACCGACGAAGGCTGACACCTTGCCGCCCGCCCTCGCCGCCGCGTCCCACAGCGTGGTGTTGTTCATCTTCGCCGATTCCTGCAGCTGCTCGATGCTGCGTGCGCCGATGCCGCGCGTGGGGAAGTTGATGATGCGCAGCAGTGCGTTGTCGTCGTCGGTGTTCTGCATCAGGCGCAGATAACCCAGCGCGTGTTTGATCTCCTGACGTTCAAAAAAGCGCAACCCGCCGTACACGCGATAGGATAATCCCGCCGATACCAGCGCGTGTTCCAGCACACGCGACTGCGCGTTGGAACGGTACAGCAACGCGATCTCCTTGAGATTGATTCCCTCGGATTTCAGCTGCTTAATCTCGTCCACGATGAAGCCGGCCTCATCGACATCGTTAGCTGCCTCGTACACGCGCAACTGCTCGCCGCCGTTCTCTGCCGTCCACAGGTTTTTCCCCAGACGATTGCTGTTGTTGCTGATCAGCGCGTTGGCGGCGTCGAGAATGTTGGCGTGCGAGCGGTAGTTTTGCTCCAGCTTGATGACATTTTCGACATGAAAATCCTTCAGCAACTCCTGCATGTTGCCGACGGTTGCACCGCGAAAACCATAGATCGATTGGTCATCGTCGCCCACCGCAAACAGCACGTTGTGATGCCCGGCTAGCAGTTTGAGCCAGCGGTACTGTAGGGGGTTGGTATCCTGAAACTCGTCCACGAGGATGTGCCTGAAGCGTTCCTGATAATGCTCACGTATCGACGCATTGCGCGCCAACAACTCGTAGCAGCGCAACAGCAGCTCGGAGAAATCCACCACACCCTCGCGCTGGCACTGCGCGTCATACTCGGCGAATATCTCCACCTTGCGCCTGGTGTAGGCGTCGTAGGCTTCCACCTCGCTGGCGCGCAATCCCTGCTCCTTGTTGCCGCTGATGAACCACTGCATCTCGCGCGGCGGATATTTTTCGTCGTCAACGTTCATCGCTTTCATCAGGCGTTTGATCGCAGAAAGCTGGTCGCCGCTGTCGAGTATCTGGAAGGTCTGCGGCAGGTTCGCCTCGCGATGGTGGGCGCGCAACATGCGGTTGCACAGGCCGTGGAATGTGCCTATCCACATGCCACGGGTGTTGATCGGCAACATTGCCGACAACCGCGTCATCATCTCCTTTGCCGCCTTGTTGGTGAAGGTGACCGCAAGGATGCCGTGCGGGCTGGCTTGCCCTGTGCTAATCAGGTGGGCGATGCGCGTAGTCAGCACGCGCGTCTTGCCGCTGCCCGCACCGGCAAGGATCAGCGCGGATTGGGCCGGCAATTCGACGGCAGCACGTTGTTCGGGATTAAGACCTTCAAGCAGACTCATTGTATTTCCAAAATGAAACGGGGAATCAAGCCGCGCCTGATTCCCCGTCGAGGCAATTGCTAAAGTTTACTTCTTCTTGTTCTCAATCATGTCATGCATGATTGGCGCCAGAATGATTTCCATCGCATGGCTCATCTTGCCGCCGGGCACCACCACTGTGTTGGCACGGGACATGAACGAGTTCGGGATCATGTTGAGCATGTACGGAAAATCCACGCCCTTCGGCTCGCGGAAACGGATCACGACAAAGCTCTCATCCGGTGTCGGGATGTCGCGCGCGATGAACGGGTTAGAGGTGTCCACAGTCGCAACACGCTGAAAGTTGATGTGGGTACGCGAGAACTGCGGGGTGATGTATTTGATGTAGTCCGGCATGCGGCGCATGATGGTATCCACGGTTGCTTCTGCCGAATAGCCGCGTTCCGCACCGTCACGGTGGATCTTCTGGATCCACTCCAAGTTGACCACAGGTACCACGCCAATACCCAGATCAACAAATTTGGCCGCATCGTGCTTGTCATTCTTCGCCAGGCCGTGCAAGCCCTCGTAGAACAGCAGGTCGGAATCTTTCTCGATGTCTTCCCAGGGGGTGAATACGCCCGGCTTCAGGTCGCTCAGGCCGAAGTGCTTGTTGTGTTCGACAGCTTCCGCATCGCTGTGTACATAATAGCGGCGCTTGCAGCTGCCTTTCTCACCGTAGAGTTTGAACATCTCCTCGATCTTGTCGAAGTGGTTGGCTTCCGGGCCGAAGTGGCTGAACGAGCTGTTGCCCGCCTTGGCGGCTTCGGCTGCGGCAGCTCGGAAAGCCATGCGATCCAGACTGTGCAGACTGTCGCCTTCGATCACGGCAGCATGTATTTTTTCGCGGCGGAAAATATTCTCAAAAGCGCGTTTGACGGTGGTTGTGCCTGCGCCGGATGAACCGGTAACAGCGATAACAGGGTGCTTGCGTGACATAGTAAAAACTCCCGGGACGGATTAAAAAATTTTGAAGCGGGATTCTATAACAAAGCGTTTGTCGTAACCACCGTACTGATGATACGACGGGACAGATTTTGAATTAAAGTCATGCTGAATACATGTAAATCAGCGCTTTATGTCGCTATAATGCCCGCTTTTCACCACTACTCAAGCTAAAAATGCAGCCTGATTCCAGCAATCAAGATTATCGGCACAAGGTCATTGAAGCCGCCGCCCAGCAATTTTGGGAAGACAACAAGGCCTTCCAGGCAAATAAACAGGAAGGCAAGCCCAAATACTATTGCCTGTCGATGTTCCCCTACCCTTCAGGCAAGCTGCACATGGGCCATGTACGTAACTACACCATCGGTGACGTGCTGTCGCGCTGGCACAAGATGCGCGGCTATAACGTGCTGCAACCGATGGGTTGGGACGCCTTCGGCCTGCCTGCGGAAAACGCCGCGATCGCCAACAAGGTCCAGCCCGCCAAATGGACAGACGACAACATCGCCTACATGAAGAAACAGCTCAAGTCGCTGGGCTTTGCCATTGACTGGGAACGCGAGCTGGCGACGTGCAAGCCGGACTATTACAAGTGGAACCAGTGGCTGTTCCTGCGCATGCTGGAGAAGGGCATCGCCTACAAAAAAACGCAGACGGTGAACTGGGATCCTGTGGATCAGACCGTACTGGCCAACGAACAGGTGATCGACGGGCGCGGCTGGCGCACCGGCGCATTGGTCGAAAAGCGCGAGATACCGGGCTACTACCTCGGCATCACGCAACTCGCCGAAGAACTGCTGGGCGACCTCGACAAGCTGCCCGGCTGGCCGGAGCGCGTGAAAACCATGCAGGCCAATTGGATAGGCAAAAGTATCGGCGTGCGCTTCGCCTTCCCCCACGACATCCGCGATGCATCGGGTACAGCCATCAATGATGGCAAGTTGTGGGTATTCACCACGCGCGCCGACACTATCATGGGCGTGACCTTCTGCGCCGTCGCCGCTGAACATCCGCTGGCGACCCATGCCGCACAAAACAATCCTGCGCTGGCCGCTTTCATCGACAAATGCAAACACGGCTCAGTGATGGAAGCTGACATGGCGACCATGGAAAAAGAAGGCATGGACACCGGCCTCAAGGTCACGCATCCGCTGACTGGCGAGCAAGTACCGGTGTGGGTCGGTAACTACGTGCTGATGAGTTACGGAGACGGTGCGGTGATGGCGGTGCCGGCACATGATGAGCGGGATTTTGGGTTTGCGAAGAAATACAAGTTGCCGATCCAGCAAGTGGTTTACTCTCATGAATCCAAGGAAACCCTCGCAGCGGTAAAAAAAGAAGTTATTCGCGTTGCTCCAAAGATAACTAGTGAGCAACTTGCGGAAGTGATGTCTGTTTCAGATAACACATTCACAGACAAGTTTTGGCAAGAGTGGTATGGGAGAAAAGACGGTTTTTGCTTGAACTCCGGTAAGTACGACGGCCTGAATTACGAAGTTGCGGTAGACGCCATTGCCGCCAACCTCGCCGCGAAAAATCTGGGCGAAAAGAAAGTGCAATGGCGTCTGCGCGACTGGGGTATCTCGCGCCAGCGTTACTGGGGCTGCCCCATTCCCATCATTCATTGCGACACCTGCGGTTCCGTGCCGGTGCCGGACGACCAGTTGCCGGTGAAGCTGCCGGAAGACTGCGTGCCGGACGGCTCCGGCAATCCGCTGCACAAGCGCGACGACTTTTTGAATTGCGCCTGCCCCAAGTGCGGCAAGCCCGCCAAGCGCGAGACCGACACCATGGATACCTTTGTCGACTCGAGCTGGTATTACGCGCGTTACGCCAGCGGCTTCAAGAGCGATGCGATGGTGGACGAGGAGACCAGCTACTGGATGCCGGTGGATCAATATATCGGCGGTATCGAGCACGCCATCCTGCACCTGCTCTATTCGCGCTTCTGGACCAAAGTAATGCGCAATCTTGGCCTGGTCAAATACGATGAACCGTTCGCCAACTTGTTGACGCAGGGCATGGTACTCAACCACATCTTTTCGCGTAAAACGGATAAGGGCGGCATCGAATACTTCGCGCCCGAAGAAGTGGCGATAATAAAAGACGAAGCGGGCCGCCTGACTGGCGCCACGTGTCTGACAGATGGCAAGCCAGTGGACTTTCAGGGCATGGGCACCATGTCCAAGTCCAAGCTCAACGGCGTCGATCCGCAGGCGTTGATCGAACAATATGGCGCAGACACCGCACGTTTGTTCATGATGTTCGCTTCGCCACCGGAACAAACTTTGGAATGGGCCGATTCCGGCGTGGAAGGCGCGCACCGTTTTTTGAAGCGCGTGTGGTTGTTCGGCAATGCGCTGACCAATGAAAAAGCCGTGGTTATGCCGGATAAGTTACCTGCGACGTTGGCTGACATTCGCCGCGAAGTTCACCTGACCTTAAGACAGGCTAATTACGATCTGGGCAAACATCAGTTCAATACCGTAGCTTCGGCAGGCATGAAAATGCTTAACGCGCTGGAAAAAACTTTGAAGGATGCTGGTGACGGACGTGCGGCTGTTGCGCATGAAGGCTGTTCTATTCTGTTGCGCCTACTGTCACCGATCTGTCCGCACATCACGCATGCGCTTTGGCGCGAGCTGGGTTACGGCGATGACATTCTTGTTGCAGCGTGGCCGGAGCCGCTGGCAGCCGCACTCGAACAGGACGAGATCGAACTAGTATTGCAAGTGAACGGCAAACTGCGCGGTAACTTGCGCGTGTCCAAAGATGCCGACAAGGCGATGCTGGAGCAACTGGCGCTGGCGCACGAGGCGGTTCAAAAACATTTGGCCGGTGCAACACCGAAGAAAATCGTGGTGGTGCCGGGACGGCTGGTCAATGTTGTTGCCTGAGGTTAACCGATCTCCTTGACGATATGCTGCTGGCGACGACTGATGGCCAGCAACTCATCGAGACCTTTAAGCTTAACCAACCAGCCGCTGCCACCCTCTTCCCCGCCTCTTTCGAAACCCTCGATCTCTTCTCTGGCCACCAGACAGTTGCGGTGGATGCGCACAAAACGCGAGGAAAATTCGGTTTCCATTGCAGTTAACGATTCTTCGAGCAGATATTCGCGTTCGGCGGTACGAACCGTGACATATTTCAATTCGGCGCGCAGGTACAGTACCTGATCGACAGGTATCAGATGAATCTTTCCGCGTTCGTGTATGGAAAGATTCTTGCGTGGTTCCGGCAGCAACTCCCTCAACACTTCGGTTTGCACCGGCACCGCTTCTCGTGCACGCGACAGCGCTTCAAACAATCTTTTTAATCGTATCGGCTTTAACAGATAATCAATCGCGTGCAGCTCGAATGCCTTGATCGCATAGGCATCGAAGGCCGTTGTAAAAATGATTACCGGCGGCTTGGGCAGCTTGTTCAGGTGCTGGGCGAGTTCGATCCCATCCATCTGAGGCATACGAATATCCAGCAGCACCACATCTGTGTTCGTCTCCGAAAGTTTTTCAAGTGCCTCGCGACCATTACCCGCCTCGCCCACCACGTCCAATGCAAGTTGTTCGTTGCAATCATTCAACAGGTCGCGCAACCTGCTGCGCGCCGGAGGTTCGTCATCCACGATGAAAACGCGCAATGCCAGTTCAACGGTCGTAGTCACAGCGATCACTCCTTAACGTAGGGCATTACAATTTCGACCCTGTAAAAATCTTTTCCGGCTTCTACTTTATAACGCGCTTCGACGTCAAACAATAGCGACAGACGTTCACGGATATTCCTCAAGGCCATTTTGTTTCCGTCGTGCGGTTGCTTACCCATAGCTTGCTGCGCCAATTGCGCCAATTCAAAGGTTCCGGTTGTATCGCCCATTCTCTGCCGCTCGGCGAAGCTCGGGCAAGGATTCTCAACCTTGATCTGCAACTCGTCGCCGCTGCGTCGCAGCACAATGTCTATGTTACCACCCTGTTGCAAAGGTTCGATACCATGGTAGACAGCGTTCTCCAGTAGCGGTTGCAACAGCAAGGGAGGAATCAGCACGTCATCAGGAAGATCGTGAATCTGCCACCGCACATTCAGTCTCTTACCCATGCGCAATTGTTCAATATCTGCGTATTGCTTGCTCAACTGTATCTCCCGTTGTATCGGCACCAGATCCTTCATGTCCGACATAGCCACGCGAAATAGATCGGCCATGTTTTCCAGCGCCGTTTCCGCTTCTTTCGGCTGTGTGCGGATAATTGATAGCACCGTGTTGATTGTATTGAACAGGAAATGCGGCCTGATACGTGCGCGCAGCGCTTGCAGTCTTGCCTCATGTACCGCTCTGGATAACACCTTGGATCTTATCCAAAAGTACAACAGCAGTATCGTGCACACGATCACACTGAACATCAGGCTTTGTACTACTTCAAACGTGTGATTGCCCATGGTCGTGATGCCATACATCCAGCCGGCAAGATAGTGCACTAAGAGTGTCGGCACGAGCACAATCGCATTAACTACCGTTATGCCACGCCGGTACGGAAGCCGGTTCAGCCAAGGTTGAACCGCCCATAATAACAGCAGGCTGGACAATAAAATCGGCGTGAACGGAGTTGCGACATCCAATGCCCGCTGCGGAATATCCGACCATTTGTTTGATTGCATGACCGCCAGCAACAGCGCGAGTCCGCTGCTGATTAACAGGATGCGTAACGTAATGCCAAGGTTACGGAAATTGGGCAGCGCGTCGGAATGATTGTTTTGTTTTATACTGCGCGCCTTATCCATGCGGTAAACCATTGTGCTTTGATGCTTTATTCTGGAACAAGTGGGGGTGGCAATGCAAGATAAAGATACATGGTCGGGACGGTTCGCCGAACCGGTTGCGGAATTAGTGAAGCAATATACTGCTTCGGTGGGCTTTGATCACAAACTCGCCCTGTTCGACATACAGGGGTCGCTGGCGCATGCACAAATGCTGGCCGCCTGCGACATCATCGCACTGCAGGACCTGAACGACATCAAGCGCGGCCTGGGACAGATCGAAAACGAGATTCTGATGGGCGAGTTTGCATGGTCGGTGGATCTGGAGGATGTGCATCTCAACATCGAGAAGCGCCTCACCACGCTGGTCGGCGATGCGGGGAAGCGGCTGCACACGGGCCGCTCACGCAACGATCAGGTGGCGACCGATATACGGCTTTATTTGCGCCATGCTATCGATGAGCTGCTGCTGCTGGTCAAGGCGCTGCAAACTTCCTTCCTTGATCTTGCTGAGCAGCATACCCATACCATCATGCCCGGCTTCACCCATCTGCAGGTCGCCCAGCCGATCAGCTTCGCGCATCATCTGATGGCGTATTTTGAAATGCTCAAGCGTGATGCCGAGCGCCTGCAGGATTGCCGTAAGCGGGTGAATCGCCTGCCACTTGGCGCGGCCGCCCTAGCCGGTACCAGCTACCCGATCAAGCGCGAGTATGTCGCCGACCTGCTGGGTTTTGACGGGGTGTGCGAGAACTCGCTGGATGCGGTTTCGGATCGCGACTTCGCCATTGAATTCACCGCCTGTGCCGCGCTGATCATGACGCACCTGTCTCGTTGTTCTGAAGAGCTTATCCTGTGGATGAGTCCACGTTTCGGTTTCATCGATATTGCCGACCGCTTCTGCACCGGCTCATCCATCATGCCGCAAAAGAAAAATCCCGATGTACCCGAGCTGGTGCGCGGCAAGACCGGCCGTATCAACGGTCATCTGGTAGCGCTGCTGACACTGATGAAGGGCCAGCCGCTGGCTTACAACAAGGACAATCAGGAAGACAAAGAGCCGCTGTTTGACACGGTGGAAACGCTGACACAGACACTGCGTATCTATGCCGACATGATTGCCGGCATCAAGGTAAAGCCGGAAGCCATGCGCAGCGCAGCATTGCAGGGCTACGCCACCGCCACCGATCTGGCCGACTATCTGGTCAAGAAGGGCCTGCCGTTCCGTGATGCCCACGAGGTTGTCGCGCTCGCCGTGCGCTATGCCGAGCAACGCGGCTGCGATCTGAGCGACATCAGTCTTGCCGACTACCAGCAATTCTCGACGGATATCGGCGAGGATGTTTATCAGGTGTTGTCGCTTGAGGGCTCGCTTGCCAGCCGCAACCACATCGGTGGCACTGCGCCGCTGCAGGTTGCCGAAGCCATTGCGCGCGCCCGTTCCGGTCTGGCAAAATAATTCAGATCATCTCCGCCGCAACACGCAATCCCAGATAGCGATATGCCAGCGTATTTGGATGTTCATTCTTGGCTGCCGCGCAGCTAACAGGAGTTTTATATGTGGGTTCTGGCTTATTTTTTATTGCATTTGGCCATCTATTCTTTGATCAGATTCGGCTTTCTGGTGTGGAACTGGAATAGCCTGCAATTTCAATTTGCCTCGGAAATTCTGAACGGTTTCTGGTATGGCCTGCGTTTTGACCTTGCTGTGGTTGCCACCACGACCTTCATTTTTTTCATGGGACTGTATTGGCTGGAGCGCTTCAGAATCCCGAAAATGGTCTGGTTCGGCACATTCTGGCTGTTCAATACGTTTTTATTTTTACTCAACTGCGCGGATATCGAGCTGGTCAATTTCACGGCACGGCGTTTCACCAAGGGTTCTTTTTTCCTGCTTGGCGAGGGACAGATCATGAATTTGATCCTGCCTTACCTTGGCTTGGCGCTGTTCACACTGGCAGCCGTCAGTCTTTACAGCTACGCCACGCTTATTCTGTACAAAAGAATTTTGATCCGTATCCCGGCTTACCAGAAAGCTGTGCTGACTGTCGCTACGCTGCTGATTGCTGTCGTCCTGTTTCGCGGTGGCTTGCAATCCAAACCGGTGATGGTCGTTGATGGACGTATCTTCCAGAACGCACTGGCCAACCACATGGTGCTGAACTCCACCTTCACCCTGATGAAGAGTTTGGACAAGCCCACGGTCGAACGTGTTCACTATTTCGATACAAACGAGATGCTGGGATATTTGAACCATCCCGACGATTTCCCTTTGATTACGCCGCCCCTCCCAAAAGCGAATATAGTAGTGGTCGTGCTGGAGAGCTTCTCCAAGGAGTACACCGAGTTACGCAATCCTGAGTTCACTCCGTTTCTGAATCAGCTGGCCAAGAGGGGGGCTTATTTCCCCCATTTCTACGCCAACTCCAAGAGCTCTATCGCTGGCATTCCCGCAGTGTTCGCCGGCGTTCCGGCCCTGATGGACGATCCGTTCATCGATTCCGAATTTTCCCTGAATCACTTCCCGGGATTGCCTTCGGTGCTGGCCAAGCAGGGCTATCACACCAGCTTTTTTCATGGCGCCAACAAGAACAGTATGCACTTTGATGCCTTTGCACAGGGCGCTGGGTTTCAGCTTCACTTTTCGCGCGCGGACTATCCGAACAAGGCTGACGATGATGGCAAATGGGGAATTTACGACGGTCCGTTTTTGCACTGGGCTTGCGAGAAATATTCTACGTTTCCTGAACCTTTCATGTCCGCGGTATTCACGCTTTCCTCGCACCAGCCTTACAGCGTCCCCGACGCGCTGCGAGACCGGCATCCTGATGGTGTCCATCCGATTTTGAAGTCCATCCATTACACGGATGCCTCTGTGCAACAATTCATGGAATGCGCCTCGGAAAAAGCGTGGTTCAAAAATACGGTCTTTGTGTTCACCGCTGATCACGCCGGGCCAGCACTGTATCCCAACACGCCGTTTGACAAACAGTTTGAGGTGCCGTTGATCATCTATGCAGAAAATCCTCAAGTCCTGAAAGGAATGGATACCAGTCAGTTTGCACAGCAAATCGATCTGCTGCCGACGATATTCGAGACGGTTGGCGTCAAACAGAATGCCGTGAATCACTTGGCCAGATCGTTATGGCATCCCGGTCGCAAAATCATCCCGCTTTATCTGGATGGCACATTCCAACTAAAGGGCTTGCCAGAGGATTCCGGCCAAGAACTCAGGAACAATACCAAAAAGGCCGTACTGCAGTATTTTAGCGAGGGCATGCT
>Ga0224495_10001090_pt1 | contig 20008 bp, 16 predicted proteins | sample SF_Jul11_sed_USG_FD_168128 | JGI IMG/M metagenome (GOLD analysis project Ga0224495, IMG submission 168128) | Sediment microbial communities from San Francisco Bay, California, United States - SF_Jul11_sed_USGS_4_1 | ecosystem: Environmental > Aquatic > Marine > Sediment | place: USA: California... | reverse complement strand
GCGCCCCCATACCGCCGGCGCGACCAGCACCATGCCGGAAACATCCTGCGGCCCGGGGTTGTGGCCGAGCGACGCCAACAACACCGCCCCGCCCATGCTTTCACCCATCAGGTACAGCGGCACACCGGGGTGCCTGTCACGGATCAATGCCGCCGTCGTTTCCATATCGAGGACCATGCGCTCGGCCCCCGCCCAGATGCCGCGCCACTCGGTTTCGCCGAATCCGCGTTGGTCGTAGGCGTAGGTGGCGATGCCGGATGCGGCCAAGCTAACGCCGACATCGGCAAATGCATGCCGATAATCGTTCATCCCGTGGAGCGCCAAAACGACGGCCCTGGCATCCCCCGCCGGCTTCCACACCGACAATGGCAGCACGTAGCCGTCGGCCATCACCGCGGACGTCGCGTTAAGAACCGGAGCGCGATTTTCCGGCAGGCTGGGTTGCAGGCGGGGCCCGGCGCAACCCATCAGGGCAGCCATCATCAACAGGACAGCCGGCAGTCGGCACCGATCAGGCATATCCGACACCCTTGCAACAGACCCGGATCAAAATGGCAGGGATCGTCAGACTGGTTACTTTCCGTGATGCAGTGAAGGCGAACAAGAATTGATCCTTTATTATTTCCAAAATCATGCGGCAAACCCCGCCAGGATCAGATTAGATGCGCATCGTTACTCTCGCCTGTTGCGGGAACTTCCCATATTGTTCAAAAGTGTACACCCAAACAATCCGGCCGAAGACCGGTGCAATGTACAGGTGCGTGCCCACCCGGCGGCCGGTACGCACGGAACATGCCCTGCTTGCATTGGTAAGCAAGCCCGGACGATAATGAATCCGACGATCGCACAGGAACATTCCCCGACAGACAATGCGAAGCCGGACCCTTGATCCCCGCAGGCATGATTCGCCATGCAGCGGAGATACACTTCAAACCTGAATATCGTTATCCGGCAATCCCTGTTGGAAATACCAACCTTGAACGATAAGCCATGCTGAACAAACTAAGCGATTTTCTATCCACGGTGATTGCCCCCGGCAGTGTCGAGGGCCGCCCCGAGCACACCCTGCAACTGGCCACTGCCGTGCTGCTGATCGAAGTGATGCGCTCGGATGCCGACGGCACGGAGCAAGAGCTGGCCACGATACTGAATATCCTCAAGCAAAGATTTCATCTGTCCGATGAGGAAGTGGAAAAGCTGTCCGGCCTGGGCCACCAAACATCGAAGGCCGCCAATGATCTTCAACAGTTCACGTCGCTGATCAACCGGGAACTGGTGCCACCCGAAAAGATCCGCATCATCGAATACATGTGGCAAGTCGCCTATGCCGACAGGCACATCAGCGCACATGAAAACCACCTGATGCGCAAGATCGCCGCCCTGCTCTACATTTCCCACGGCGACTACGTTGCCGCCAAAATGCGCGCCAAGCCTGCCGGCCTGGAATAACGGCAGGCACGGAAGAATCTACGGGGCCAGCGCGGCCAACAGTTTGGCTATCTCGGCCGGGTCATGCTCCAGCTTCAGCCCGGTCTCGTCGCCCTCGCACCAGACAACCTTGGCATCGTACGTGCCCAATACGGCGAACTGGAGGCGCACCGCCTTGCCTCTCGCGATGTTCTTGCGCAGATACAGCCTGACACCCACGGATGAGATGTTGGTTACGATGCAATCGAGCCACTGGCCATCCACCATCAGCTTCGCCTTGGTGCGAACCGGTTCCCGGGGAAAATTACGGTTATTGCCCATATTGTCAGTTACCTCGACTCAATGCACTGTTGCGCTGCTGACCAGCGCCACTTCCGATACGAACACCTGCTCGGCATCCACCCTGTCAAACTTGTACTGCTGGTTGCAAAACTCGCAGGTAACCTCCGCCATGTCCTGCTCGGACAGCACCGAAAGCACCTCGTCCCGCCCCAGCATCTTCAGCATGCGCGCCACCTTGTCGCGCGAGCACGAACACCGGAACGCCACGCGCTGGGTATCGAACAGGCGCACATCCTCCTCGTGATACAGCCTGCGGATCAATTCCTCCGCCGGCAGGCCGAGCAGCTCCTCGCGCTTGAGCGTATCGGTCAGCATCGTCACGCGCGGCCACATATCCTCATCCGCCTCATCATCCAGCAAGGCGATGCCATGTCCGCCCTCGTCCGGCATCTTCTGCAGCAGCAGCCCCGCCGCGTGCTGTTCATCCGCCGCCAGCCACAGGCGCGTTTCCAGCTGATCCGAGCGCAGCATGTAGTTCTGCAACACCTCGGCCACACTGTCGCCATCCAGCGCCACGATACCCTGATAGGTCTGCCCGCCATCGCGCGGATCCAGCGTGATGACGAAACGCCCGTCGCCCACCATCTGCGCAAAACCGGTCCCGTCCAGCTCGCCCTGCCACTTCGCCGTGGCGCGCACATTCAGCTCGCCGTCGCACTCCACCACCAGCAGCGTCACCGGCCCCCGGCCCTGTATCTGCAGGATCAGCGATCCTTTCAGCTTCAGCGTCGCCGCCAGCAGCACAGCCGCCGCCATCAACTCGCCCATCACCGCGCGCAAGGACGGGGGATAGTCGTGCCGCTCCAGCACCGCGCGCCAGGCATCATCAAGATGCACCAGCTCGCCGCGCACATGGGACTGTTCGAACAGGAAACGTTGCAGAGAATCGGGATGGGGTTTCATAGCGGGGAATAATATCACGCGGGATTGGGAATTTTCGAAGGTCGTCTTGGCGAAAATCGGGCTCCGTCCCTATATCCTACGCACCCTCTACAACCGGACTCACCCCGAGCATAGGCGAGTCGACCATACATGGCATCTCTTCAAAATATCGTGGTCTGTCAGCAATTGTTTCAACTTCTGACCATGGCTGAATAAAAAGTGTGGGTTGACGAAAGTATATGCATACAATTAGAATGTTTGCATCTAACATGCAAACACGCGGTATTCAGGTATGGCTGATGAATTTAGTTACGTTTTCCCTGCAATTCGTGGCGTTCAAGCCGGGCGGGAATATTACGTTTCAATGTGCCCGTTACGTCTGCTTTCAAAATTATTCATTTTTAATGAGGAAGAGCTTGTGCCTGAACTTAGGGCCCAACGCTCCCTTAACCGTTCTCGTGTGCCAGAGATGGCACGATACATTGTAGAGAATAAAAATAGTTACGTTTTTTCCGCAATCACAGCATCAATTGATGGCAAAGTGAAATTCGAAGCGGTTTCTGACAATATGCCAGTTGCATTCAGGATGGGCTCGCTACGGGTTCCAATGGAAGCGAAGTTTATTGTTAATGACGGTCAACATAGGCGTGCGGCTATTGAAGCGGCATTGAATTCAGCACCGGCTATGGGCGATGAAACAATAGCGGTTGTATTTTTTGTTGATCGCGGCCTGAAACGCTGCCAACAAATGTTTTCCGATCTCAATCGATATGCAGTTAAACCATCACCTTCATTAAGCATTTTGTATGACCATCGTAGCGTTGCAGCACAACTAGCCAAACAAATTGGTACGACAGCAGAGGTATTTCGTGATGTTATTGAGGGTGAGCGGTCAAATCTCTCGCCTCGTTCCAGAAAACTATTTACCCTAAGTGCTCTGCATCACGCGACTATAGAAATGATTCCTGAAAAGGAAATTGCTGATATCAACGAAGCGGCAAGTTGGTGCAAAGAATATTGGGAGGAAGTCGGCTCACATATTCCTGAATGGAAATTTGTTCGTGAGTCAAAGATGACTGCAGGAGATGTAAGACGAGACTTTATTCACTCACATGCAATCGTACTGCAGGCACTTGGTAGAGCTGGGAAATCATTTGTTTATAAACCTAAACGGCAGTGGGCCAAGCAACTTCTTGCACTTAGAAAAATTGATTGGTCACGAAGCAACGCAAAGATTTGGGAGGGCCGTGCCATGCTTGGTGGCCAAGTGTGTAAAGCATCGCAAAACATAGCGCTAACATCAAACTATATTAAGCAGGTCATTGGTTTAGCTTTAGATAAAGAAGAACAGGTCATGGAAGATGCTTTTATGAAATCGCGGCCCCCAACAAGAAGAAGGAGTAGTAAATGAGAAGCGAGCCAGCCGATATCATGGCCAGCATCCAGGAGCTTTACCTGTCCGATTCAATACCATGGATTGTTGGTTACAGTGGTGGCAAAGATTCGACTGCAACACTCCAGCTAATTTGGAAAGCAATCGCCAATCTATCTATCGAGCAGAGAACAAAACCGGTTCACGTAATTAGTACTGACACTTTGGTCGAGAATCCAGTCATTGCGAAATGGGTAGAAGCATCGCTTGCGACTATGCAAGCTAACGCAATAGCGCAGTCTATGCCGATATATCCAAACAGACTTACCCCATCAATCCAAGATCGTTTTTGGGTAAACCTTATCGGCAAGGGCTATCCAGCACCACGCCCAAAATTTAGGTGGTGTACGGATCGCCTAAAAATCAATCCTTCAAATAAATTTATTCAGGAACTTTCCGAGGCAAATGGTGAAGCCATATTGGTACTAGGTCAGCGCAGAGGAGAAAGTGCTGTTCGTGACGATGTAATGAATAAATACCAAGGGAGTACCCGAGCCCGCCTTAGTCGAAACGGGAATCCACGCTTGTCGCGAGTTTGGGTGTTTTTGCCAATTGAAGATTGGACAAGCGATGATGTTTGGGAATATCTCGTTACAGAGCAAAATCCATGGGGTATTGATAACCAGCAACTATTCCAAATTTACCGTGGTGCGACACCCGACGCCGAATGCCCAATTGTTGTTGATACATCAACACCCAGCTGTGGCGACAGCCGCTTTGGGTGTTTTGTCTGCACAATGGTGGCTCAAGACAAATCTATGCAAGCCATGATTCAAAATGATAATCAAAAGCAATGGATGAAACCCATGCTTGATTTCAGAAATAATTATTTAGCAGTGGATGATAGAGAGCTCCGTGACTTCAGAAGGATGGATGGAAGTCTGTTGTTTTTTAACGAGCGCCTGGTACATGGACCCTATTTGCAAGAGTATCGAGCGCAGTTGTTGCGCGAGCTGCTTAAAACACAAAAACAGGTATCTGAAGCCGAAGATATACAAAGTTTAAACGTTGATTTAATTACGATAGAAGAATTGGATGAGATACGCCGAATATGGGTCGAAGACAAAGGCGAGATTGAAGATATTGTTCCGATAATTTATGAGGAAGTTTTTGGGACAGAATACCCAGGTATACAACGTGAATCGCCTACGTTAAGTACTAGTGATCTTCAATTACTGCGAGAGGTGTGTAGCGAGCTTGAGCTTGGCACTGGTGACGGTAGTGAGCGTTATAAAATGGCGCGGAATTTATTAGCCAGTTTTTTTCAGGCTGAACAAACACATAAGCGTTCAAAGTTACTTGATCAACTCGAAAAAATCGTTAAGGCACATGCTTTCGTGAATGAAGAAGATGCTGAGAATTTTGCGCGTAACCGCTCTGTACAAGTTCTTCCGGCTCAAACGACTGAGCCATACTCATTAGATGGAAACATTATTATTTAATTGCCATGGCCAGACTTACCATAAATCAATTTGCTATTGAAAATTTTGGGCCCTTCCGAGAGCGCCAGTTATTCAATTTTGAAGTTTCTTCAAAACAACCTGTTATTTTAGTGCAAGCACTAAATGGAAGTGGCAAGACAACCCTTCTTACAGCATTTCAAGTACTTCTCTATGGACAGAGGGGGTTGGGTGCAGGCCGTACAAAAACTGCCTTTGATTCGCTAATAAAGGGTCTGTTGCGTTTAGAGGAAGCTGGCCCAGCCATACTTGAAGCAAAATTAAGCATCCATTTTGCAGATTCTATAAAGGAATATACGGTATGCCGCAAATGGAACATAAAGATTGATGGGAAACTTGAAGAACGTTTGACGGTATACGTTGCTGACCAGCCGAATTTGGATATCAGTACAGAGTGGCCGGAATTTGTAGAAAGCCTCTTACCCGCTGAGCTTATTGAGTTGTTCTTCTTTGATGGTGAAAAGATTGAAGCACTTGCCAATCCAGATCGCCTACCTGATTTGCTTAAGCGTGCACTCGAAGGATTCTTTGGCCTAGGTGGAATTGACACGCTGGGCATGAATCTGCGTGCTATTGAACGTCGGTTATTGCAAAGCAGAGTAAGTGCTGCCGAGACGGCCGAGTTTGATGTGCTTGAGAAAATGCAGTTTGAGTTACGATCAAATATCGACAGCCTAACTCAGGAATTAGCTTCTACGCAAAATTCATTTGATCAAGCAAGTCAGGAGCTTGAGCGCTATATATCTAATGCACGTCAAAATGGTTTAGAAGCTTTTAACAAAGCAGATTCAATACGTCATGACTTAATATCCAAAAAAGAACGTGTTGACCATATACTTTTTGAAATCAATTCCGCACTGAGTGACCCCCTTCTGCCGCTTGTTTGGCTTGAAGGCATTTGGGGAGACTACACACAAGCGTGGGAAGAAGAACGCAATAAGCAACTTACACATCATATTGTGGCTGCAATTGAAGAAAGAGATAAACGTATTTTGATTAGCTTGGCTAATATCATCCCTAAAGCGGCAAATGTTTCAGTAAGAGAAACCCTCATGGCCGATCTTGCTAAATTAAAGAATGGAACAGCCGGTATCTCATATCTCACCGCGTCAGAAAATCCTTTGGTTGTTATGGATGCCGCGTTAGAAAAGAAAGAAATGGTAAGTTCACTCTTAAATGAATTTAAGCTTGCCAGAAAAGGACTAGAGAAGGCCGAGATGGGAATTCAGACCATCCCAGAACAAGATCAGCTTGGCTCATTGCTTGCGCTACTTCAAAAATTAACTCGCACAAAAACAGAGCTGGAGTTGCGCATACAGCAATTGGAAGTATCGTTGACTGATGCACATACACAGCTTGAAGATACAACAAAAATCCTAGATAACAAGCTTAGCGTTGTTCGTAAATTGCACTTCGAGTCAGAACATACTGCGCTTGCAGTTGATGCAAGCGCACGGGCAATTGAAACACTAGCTGCCTTTAAGAGTAAGTTATTAGCTAGTAAAGCGGGTTGGTTAGCTCAAAAGATATCAACTGAATTTAACCGTCTCTCAAGAAAGCAAAAACTTATTTCAACTGTTAATGTGGACCCAGTCACATTCGCGGTTTCTATCCAAGGAACAAGTGGTAAGGAATTGCCTTTAGAGCGATTGTCTGCTGGCGAGCGCCAATTATTTGCAACGGCAGTATTAAGCGCCTTGATACGTGAGCGCAAAAGTCCTTTTCCTGTAGTTGTAGATACACCCCTGGCAAGACTTGACCGTTCACATAGACTTAAGTTGGTCAAAGGCTTTTTTGCAGATGTCTCACATCAGGTAATTGTGCTATCAACGGATGAAGAAGTGGTAGGGTCGACCTATGATGGCTTGAAGCCATATATTGGTAGAGAGTATTTGCTTCAGTATCAAGATACAAGCAGTGCATCTGTAGTATCAGAGCTTGGGGATAAGGTGGATGTTAAGAAAAGTGTGAAGGTGGCCGCATGATTGATCGTATCCGTTTTACCGCTTCGGCTCGCAATCAGCTCATTACACTCAAGCGCAAAACAGGAATTGAACATTACAATGTTCTATGCCGCCACGCGTTATGCTTGTCATTAGCAAATCTAAATGTATTGGTCGAAGAGGAATATAATTTTAACAATGGCCTGGAAATAGATTGGCGTACACTTACAGGCGGGAATGAGGCACTTTATTTGAACCTAGTTCTTTTTCGTGCCGCGCGGGATGGTATTGATTTAGACGAGCAAAGTATTAAGACTTATCTTACGCGCCACTTACATAGGGGCCTCGCCCATTTGGCCAACATCAAAGATCATGGTAGCCCAGAGTTTCTTGCCGTTGCACTTGTTAGTCAAATTAAGTCATAAATACTTATGTAATAGTTATCCCTAATCATCATAATTTACCGATAGCAACATGTGCGATCATTACCGCGCGAGCCAGCTTTTGTACTCCTTCGCAATCATTGAATAGACCTTATCAGCAACATTCACTTTGTCAAATTTGAATAGGTGTCTAACTGGGACAGATGGGGAGGTCGACAAGAGGTTTATCGCGGGGGACACAAGTGTTGGGTCTAGAGAAAAACGTTGATGTAATTCTGCTTCTATAGCACGCCTAGCAATCTTCTGCATCGGTTCTGGTTCATCGTCAGCAACGCCTATGTGAATCCCCACAAAAAATATGGGTGTCCCATCGACTGCAGCCGCAGGATCAACTTTCTTAAGCTTTCCAATAAAATCAGCTTCCGAAGTTAAATGCCCCTTCCATCTGACGGGAGGAACGTTGCCAGTTTCACCGAAATAGATGTATGGTCCTTTAAACACCGCATAGAGATGCGATGTTCGTAGCCGCCCCCAAATGGTTCCAGCTAATGTCGTCATGTGTCCAACAAGTTTATATTTTCGCCAGTAAATTCCGCCAAATATGAACCACAGTTATTGTGGAACCGGCTAAACACCATCTTGATATCATCAAGCTCTACTTCATGAAGATTACCTGCCGTATTAATTTGGCCTACACCTGCGGCAAAGATTAAAGCCTCCAATAACAATCGCTCCGGACTATTGTCAGCAAGATCGGCCATGAACTCGGTATAAAATGGATGATGCGTGTTTATGCACACAAACACACCCTCTTTCGCATCACGATAAGGCGTCCAAAGGTGTTTGTATTCAACTTCAGTTGTGTAACGAACTTTTGCGAAGAGTGATCCACCGAGCTTTGCCAAACCAGCGGCTGTTCCTGCTTCCCCGATTTGTTTGGTAGCATCGTTAATTGTTTCCGCCTCCTCCGCTTGTGCCTGTAAGCGTTGAAGCACTTCGTCGGGCGGCGACCCGCTAGCCATTTCCTCTGGATCGTCCTCAGGAACATTCGCTGAGCGTTCACTGAATGCAGCACCCTCGGAGCCAGTGGGCCTCTTCATATACTCAGTGCATTTTTTCATCACGAATTTTGCTGCTGTCTTTGAGCTATCCAAGATGCGCCTTAAGCGCGCAAGCAGCTCATCGTCGATCTCTAGCCGTTGCTTAGTGACGTCCACATGAAGCACGTCATCGTGCTCCTCTGTCAGATCCATTCTTATGCGTAAATTGTATTCATCCTTGGTAAGGATGCCTTCAAGCTTATCTCCCCAGCGAATAAGGCGTCCATTCCGGTAAATGAAACAACCCGCATTGTCGCGATTAACTTGGTAACCTTTCACTATCTTCTGCTGCTCTGGGCTTAGAGGTGATCCAGAATTCCCCAATTTGTCTTGTGGTAAGGCAACCGCAGACAACCGGATGGGTGGTATGATTTTGCCATCCCCTAGATCGGGATTCCACTCTTCATCGAGCAATAAATAGGGGCTGACATAATCATATGTCTCAGGATCCCACGCCTTAGCTTTATCGCGAAACAGGATGTCAAGAGGAGCAATCATTTTGAAATCTGGCGCGTCACCAGCACACACACGAATACCGATACTTACAGGTTGCTTTGTAATAAACGAAGCGTAAACAACCCCCATGTGTTCCTCGAGTTTCCGGACGGTAGTACTCGATGATTGATGATTGATGGTCTCGCAGCCATCGATTTCAATAACTGTGCCAGAGACGCCAGATATTAAGTTGCCGTATTGAGTCACCTCTTCGGGTGTTAGAGTACTAACTCGAATAACAAAATTATTTTGTTGAGCGATCAGAGCAACATCGAATGTCTGCCGCGAAGAAAGCAGCCCATCCTTCTTACTCACGATATGAATACGATTACCCAGAGATAGTCCTGCCGACTTGAGGCCCATACCATATTTGGACAAACTATGTGGGCCATACTTCCCATTTGCTCCTAGAGAAAAGGCTGCACGAATCTCGTCATTGGTCATGCCTACGCCGTCATCAACAACTTGATATCTCTGGACGCTGTTTCGATTTTTAAGTGTCTTCCCTGGAGCAAGAAACAGCGAAACACGAATCGTTGATGCTTGGGCCGTCACAGCGTTGTCGACGATGTCCATTAACGCGATTTGTGGCTCATATCCAATTCGAGCAATGGCCTGACATAACCGTGCAGCATGGACCTCTATACCCTCAATACTTTGCATTATTGTATTCATCGTTAGCTGATACCTCTGTAATTATTCAATCTGAACATAGTATTTTCAATACGACTAAGCTCTGACTTTTGTAGAAAATTAACGTATATTTACTGCACTTGGTCACTGAGAAATGTCTGAAGAAGTGGGTTAATTTCCAATAAAGCTTTAGCAGTTGAAGTTGTTTTCACTTCTGATTGATCTTGCTTTGGTGATACCACATTAAACACCATGTTAAGAACAACACCCTTTACGCCGTCTAGCCATAAACAATTTCTCAATATCTCTTGCAGCTTTCCAAAATCAGACAATGTTAGGCGAATCCCCCTCTTTTCCCACCCCGTATATTTTGTTGTTGTAATGTAATAACGAAAATCAACGCCTTGCCCATACTCATCATCGCGATACTGCGCTACTAATTTACGATGTTGATGCTCCCAGATTGAAAATGGATCAATAGGCAAATTAGCCTGATTGACAAGCTTACGAAAATTCTCGAAGGCGTCATGACTTATACGGAACCCAGATCGTGTTGGTGAAAAGCCACCTTCAACAGTCCTGAAAAAACGAAAATCTAAGCTTTCTATTTCGTCATTTACTATAGCGGTCCCGAAAAAAAGCCCTCCCTTGTATCGCTTCTGCGATAAAGTCATTTGAAGAAAAGGAATTACATTCATTCTTCACAAGCTCAGGTTCTATATCAGGCTTGATAGATCAAAAGTTTTCAACTCTTCGTGTGTTCTCTGTCGCTCGCTATTTACCAACAATAGTATTGACTCAGTGATGTCAACAACACCAGACAATTCTTGCATTAAGATTTCGAGTCCACCATTAGCGTACTCTTCAAAAATGGTCACTCGGTGATCAACGTCTGCGGGTGAATTACTAAGCAATTTTGGATCCTCCTTTTCATGCAAAGCAATCAGGTTAATGAGAATGTCATAACCCTGCCCTTCAAAGACACTCAATCGTATGGGTTCCGCATAGGAATTGCCGAGGGTGGTTTTGCGATCTCTCTTCAACCCAAGGGCAGCTGCAAATGCAAGGGCATCTGATTTCTGTTTAAAAGGTGCAGTCTTTGATTCATCGCTGTATACCAATTTACCTACAAAATCAGCCTTGTCCTTTGAATAACGTACTCTCCTATCAATCATCTCAGACCTCTACAATCTCTGTATATTCAAATGCATTAGGGCTTGTGGAAATTAGTTCGTAGTTGTGTCCACGAAAATCGATTACCTCTTTCTCAAACTCTTCCTTCGGCGTGAAATATTTGAACAAATATGCTTTACCAACACGTTCGCTTAATGACTGTTCTACCTCCCCCCGCCATTGCGTATTCGTGACTAGCACAACAACCTGATCAGCCAAGATCGATATGTGATCTGCCACTTGGCGTCTATATGTTGGGCCCAAGCTACCAAATGGTGAGTCCATGACGAGGGGATATGAACTACTATCTGGTCCCGGAAGCCTCTCTTTTTGCGCATGATGCTCCCTTGCAATTGCAATCATCGCACCAATAAAACAAAGGCTAAGAATCTGACTTTCTCCTTGGCCTGCAGGGACGCGCTGCGATGCACCACCGGCAGACTCGATTAACCCTAGCGAATATTTATCAATAAAGTCTGGCGTAAAGGGCTTAAAAGATATCTTTCCAAACAACTCCCGTATCTTTTGAATAAGCTTCAGTCTAAAAGATATTTCGAAAAGATTACAAGACTCACGAATACGAGCAAGTGCTTCAAAGGTTGCTGCACGTCGCCGTTGAGCAAGAATTTGCCGTTCCTCATTTACCCTAAACGTATCCAAATTTTTATTGAGTTCGTTTAGGATAGATTCAAGGTGCTGATTCTCATGTTTCTTGTCTGCCAACTCACCAAGCAAAACGTTAATTCGGCCATCAAGGTCTATAAGCTTTTTCTCTAATAATGCAACTTCTTCTTTTGGGCTGTTGCGAAGTTTCTCGCTGATTTCATCTAACTCTAACTCTATCCGAGAGATCTCCTGTCGGTCTGAAGATCGTTTCACTTCATATTGATCTAGCAACCTCCAAAATTCTGGCACGCCTTGTTCTATTTGTTTTACCTCGCCAGACATTCGGATGGCAGTTTCTTCAACATCTGCAAGACCCGCTTTCATCTTCCAGTCTTCTACCGCCCTCAATGCATCTGGTGCCTCGGTTAGTGATAAGCTTCTATTGCATATGCAGCGCTGTTTTTCCAAAAGGTCCTCTACAAATTGCCGCTTAATCCCAGCAGGTAGCTCTCCTTTGCTCCGAAGAGTTTCTACCATGTCCTTGTAGGCTGTTATTGCTTCACCCAAAAATACTTGATAAGCCCGGCCGTTGAGGTGTGTCGCCAATTCCTGTCTTGCTAGCTCAAGTGATGCTTTTCTTTTCTGTAGATCCTCAGTTAGATCATCCCTGCGCTGCTGAATCGTTTTAACTTCATTTAATTGGCGGTATCTAGCTTCGGTTTCCGATTTTTGGTTGCGAAAAGCCTCAATGTTTCTTGCTATCTCTAACGCGCGATTTTTATTTGCTGTGAGCTTATTGTCACTGTCTGTAATTTTATCTATAAGCTCCTGAGTTTGCGGGTCACCTATCTCACGCAGCTCTTTCTCAAAGTGCTGCTTTGCGTAATTGAGGTGCTTCTCTGCTCGTTCAAGGATCTCAATTCCTAGCAATTTCTTTGTTGCGTTCTCAATGTCCGCCTGCTCACTCTCATTGGGTTGCACGATGCGCTCAATACGCTCGCCATCGAAAAAGAAATAGGTATGAAGATCGACGGGCAGCACTCGTCCAATTACATCAGCCACACCTTGGGTAACTGCACGCCAGTGTCCATCATCGCCCGCAACAAATAGGGTCACTTCATCCTCACCACGGGGGGAATAAAGTTCATTCTCGTCTGTGATGCGGACAACGCTCTTGCGCTTTCTTAATTTGTGCTTACTCCCATTGTGTTCAAACTTTAGCTCGACCCACGCATCAACAACAACCCCAGGAGAAGCCTCCCTGATGGCCGCCTTGTTTACGATTGTTTCTGGCAGTATAAATCCACGGGTAAATGTGCCGTAAAGTGTCCAGGTGAATGCGTTAAGCAAAGCTGTCTTACCAGCACCGTTTGTACCGAAGAACACCGTCACATTGCGAGGTTTTTCAACCGCGAATCGTATTTCAGGAGTTATTCCCCGAAATTGGCGAAAATTATTGAGCTGGATAGAGAGGAGCTTCACCGAATCTCCTCCTTGATAATTTTAATAATATCCTCATTGACGTGGGGTTGCTTCTGGTACAAACGTTCCCCTTCAAGCTTCAACACTCTTGTAATTATCTCCCGGATTTCTTTAGGTTCACGTTTAAGCGGCTCCACTGGATTTTGTTCTTCTGTCATTTTATCTCCCCACGTGCGACATCCAAATTTATCGATCAATATACCAAGCGTTTAGATATCCATTAACCCAAATCGCTTCTTTAATTCAAAGACAACACCTTCAGCTTCGCCGGCATTCAGTGAGATTTGTGCAAACTCGTTAAATCGTACCAGTTCTTTGCGCAACATATTTCTTTCAACTTCTGATTCCTTGGCTTCCAACGGCGGTACGACAATCATGTCATAGATGTCTGCCGCTTCTTTTCCATCGAACTTACGCAGAACACGACCACGACGCTGAATGAACTGACGAGGATTTGTGCTGCTAGCCAATATAACTGCCGTTTGAACCGACGGGATATCAACACCTTCATCCAAGCAGCGTATAGCGACTAGACCTTGAAGCTCCCCTTTGTCCAATTTGCTTTGGAGAATAGCACGCTCGTCATTAGCAGTGTCCGCGGTGTAAGGTGCAACCAGAATTCCAAATTCGCTCCCCATAATTCGAACCACCTCATCAACTTGACGTGTAACCGACGCATCAACCTCAGATTCCACAGACCCATCGCCACAGTATATGAGCATGTGTGTACGCTGTCTCCACTCCCTCGCAAGATCGCGCAAGGCTGATAACTTATTTTTTGCATTAGCTAGTAATCTCGCCCTTTTTATCAAAAGCATTTCGAGGCCTTGATTATATGTATCAGATTGATCCTTATCACCCAATCGCCCGAAACTCAAACGACCAATTTTCGCACTCAGCTCAAGGTATTCTTGACGTTCATCGTCATCAAGCTCAATAAGAATTGGATAGTACCGGTACGGGACAAGCACCTTCATCTTAATTGCTTCAGCAATACCAATTGCGGGTTCAAGCGCCTTGCCAAAATATGAATAGATTTTATCGGTTCCCTCATCATCGTACCAACGCTCTGGTGTGGCTGACAGTCCAAGTCGAAGTGGTATGTTGTTCGGCAGCGCCTCCGACCATTTTCGGGCACCAATGTTATGTACCTCATCAACAATTAAGCAGGTTTCTGCCGGGAGATGTGGCAACCTTTTCTGGAATGCTGACGAAGCAAAAGTTGCGTATGTCGTGATAACACAGATGAAAGGTTTAATTCCGGAGTGGATCTCGTTTAGGGCGACAGTTAGCTCATTGATCCATCGTGCACGCGTTTCGAAGGCTAGGATTGGTTGCATAGAAAATTGCGAGCATTCATGCTCCCACTGTGATACCAGGTGTTGATATGGGCATACAATTATTAGTACTTTGATCGGCGCACCCTTCTCAAAAAGACGCGATACTGCTGCGAGCGCGGTGATTGTTTTACCAGTACCTGTTGCCAAAGAAACTACTCCACGTCCATTGGACGCGAACCAGTTTTTTATGATGCTTTCCTGGTAACCCCTCAATTTAATTTCGCTTGGTATCTGAGGTATCGTAGATCCACTTTTTACTGGCTCTAGCTCAGCGTCGTCAGCGTACTCTTGTGGGTCTTGTTCGCGTAGGCTATTAGCCCGATATTTAGATAGAAGTTCTTTACTAACATCCGTAAAGTCTATTATTTCTAGGCCTGTCGTTTTATTTCCCCAAAGCCTTTCAAAATCACTAATTTTGCGTTCGACGCGACCCAGAGGGTCTTCCCATGACCAATAGACATCTATAGATTCAAAGTTGTCGATTAATCCACCCATACTTTCATTACGTGACCCAGTAAATGCCACACTGTTTCCACTATCATCGGTAAATATTCCAATTTTCTCGTGATATATCCCTCGAACAACTTTCCTTGACTGCTGCTCAACTCTCATGGCTAAACGTACATGCAGCCTACCGCTTTCGATTAACCAAGTTAAAGCACTTAATCGGTCCCGTTCTAATCGATTTTCAACCTCTAAGAAGTTGCGCGCAACCATGCTCGATAACAATTGATGCCGCCGTTCGTAACCAGCTTCTAAAGCTTTAACGTCCTCTTCTGCCAACACAGGGGATGCAATTAGATGTATTTCCCCCTCATTTCTAAGTAGGTGAGCGATTCCCCGTGCCGCAAGAGCGAGACTATGGCTTGTAAAATAGCCAACTGCACGACGATATAGAATTGAACGTTCCATGCACGGAACATAAAAGTCTTTGACCACTGTCCGTCCGTCATCGTCAGATCGGTAGCTAATATCCAGGTGAATATCAGTTAATGGTTTCATTCCAGATGCCTAAGTGTCAGGATAGTAATCATTCTACTTGTTAACTTTCGCATTGCTCCAGCATTTCTAATTTCAATAGCCAGCGACGAAAGTTGCTACAACCACTGAACTACTCAACGGCGAAATCACTACGATCTCGAGCTTTTTTTAGCTCGTCGCGCAGCGCGGTAGCCTGCTCAAATTCAAGACGCTTCGCTGCCCCGATCATTCCCCCACCGCGTCTGCCATGTGCTTCGGCGGCGCCGGCGAAAAGTAGCTCGCCGCGATCACCAGCAGCGCGATGCCGATCAGCGAGGCGGTCCACATCACGGTGCCCTTGTTGGCAAGGTCGATCATCATCAGCTTGACGCCGACGATGGCGAGCAGGCTGAATCCGGCGAACCACACGCTGCGCCGGCTGTGCTGCGTGGCGTAGATCATCAGGCTGATGGAGGTGACGGTCCAGATCAGCGAAAGGATGGCGTGCATCAGGTAGGAATGCATCAGCAAGTCGACCTGGAACGGCACATCGCCCCAGTAATGAGCGAGGCGCGCGGCCAGCGTGGTGAGCCAGAGGAAGGCGCCCAGATAACACCCGAACCTGACCTGTTCCTGCAATGATGCGGCGGCTGGCGTATCGGTCTCGCCGGTTGTCCATTTCCAGCAGGCGTGCAGCACGAACGCGGCGACCAGGTCGAACGGATTGAGCAGCGGGATATACGGCAGGCCGGAGCCGTCACCGGAATATTGCGTGCAGGCGATCACCAGCCATGTGGCGCAGGCGATGACGATGGGCACGCAGCCGGTGAGCCGGTAATCGGCGGCGGCGCTGGATGCCGGCCACAGCGAGAAGCGTTGCGCAGCGCGCACGAGATGGATGACGGCGGCCAGCGTCACGCCCCACGCCAGCAGCGGCCAGAGCGTGTTGCCGGGCGCAAGTGTATCGGCGGCCCAGGCGATCTCGTTGCCCGCGAGGCCGGTCAACAGCCACAGCATCAGCAGGTGGCGTGGCGTTAGCAGCAGGCCTGCTGCCGATTGGTCCTGCTCTGCATCATGCCGAGCGAGGATCCAGTAATGCACGGCGACTGCAGCGGGGAACACCAGTGTGAGCGCGCCATACAGCACGTGCTCGTGCTCCATCAGGCCTGCCGCCGCGATCAGCGCGATGGCCGCGAAATGCAGCAGCGCGGTGGCGCGCATCTCGGTCCAGTTCCAGTGTTTGCCGGCCACTTCGAACAGCACCGCCGCAGCCGCGGAAAGGCCGAGCCAACTGGCGAGCTGGTAGGCATGGATCACGAACTTGTCGATCTCGGTGATGCTGGCGCCCGCCCACCAGATCAGGCCCCAGTACAACAGCAGGTTGGCGAGGGTCTGGGTGTTGCTGTTTTTCTTGTGCCACAGGTGCAGCATCAGGCCGCTGGCGATGCCGGCCATCGCAATGATGAAGCAGCCGACATAGACGTCGTTGAATACCGGGGTGGCGCGCGACAGCTGGTAGAAATGCACCGCGAAATAGAACCCGGCCAGCCCCTGCAGCGCGATGCCGGTGTATCTCGCGAGGTAGCGGTCCTGGCGTATGCCCAGCCACAGCACGGCGCAGCCTTCCATGGTCCAGAAGGCCGAGGTGACCTGCGCGCTGAAGGCCAGCGGGATCGCATAGGTGAACATCGCGACGGCGATGGCGAGGTGCCCGCGTTCCAGCAGGCTGGTCGTTTCGTCGCGCCGCCGGTACAGCGCCCACCACAGCGCCAGGTAGTAGAGGCCGGCGATGAAGACGCTCCACGCCAGCCCGTATTCATAAGGCCGCATCAGCGTCTGCTGGCAGAACACCGCGGCCAGCGGCGTGCCGAACAGCAGCAGGCCGTCGCCCCAGCCCGGCTTGCTGGCGCGATTGAACAGCGTGAACACCACCGGCACCAGGCTATACATCAGGAAGAACAGGATCAGGAACAGTTCGGTGCTGAGCATGTAATCGTCGCGATAGGAACGCAACGCCCAGAGCATGCCGATGGCGAAGGTGAACAGGAATCCGGCGACGTTGAGTTCGCGCCAGGACTTGAACCAGTTGACGCCGATGATCAGCGTGTTGAGCAGCGCAAAATAACTGAACAGCGCGATGTGGTTCCCGGTATGGTTGTCGGCGAGCACCGGAGAAAGGAACGCTCCGGAGATGCCCAGCACCGCCAGCGAGACGCTGTCGAGCCTGGCAGCGATCAGCAAACAGCTGACGCCGAGCAGCGTAAACAGCACGAACGCCAGTTGCGGGCCGAGCATCTGGTAACGCACCAGCATGAAATACACGATCAGGTAGAGGATCGCGAAGCCGCCGCCCTGCAGCGCGAAGCCGAACATGCGGTGCTTCTCGCTCGCGGCGCGCGTCCAGCCGAACATGATCATCGCGACGCCGCCCACGGCGGCCAGCAACAACCTGATCTGCACCGGGAACATGCCGTAATCGACCGCCAGCTTCAGCCCCGACGCGACGCCAAAGAACAGCAGCACCACGCCGATCTTGGCGAGGATGTTGCCGCCGAACAGCTTTTGCCACAGCGGCGATGAGGTCAGCGAAGAGAAGTCGTAAGGTTCGGGCACGCTGTATTGTTCGGAATCCTGCTGCCATGCCGAAGGCAGCGCAGCTTCGCGCACCTGTGCGGCAAGCGAGGCTTGCGGTGCAGGTGGAGATGACGACGACGCGTGCGGATAGGTCTGCGCCATCGCGATGGGCGCAAGATTTTCTGGTTGCGCCTCGGATGCGGAATCTTGCACTGTTGATAGATCGGGCTCATGAGCAGGCACCGCGCCTGTGTCGGCCTTGACCGACGCCCCGCCCTGCAGTGCCTGCTCCAGGGCATCCAGACGCTTATTCACGCGCGTGAATATCTCGTTCAGGTGCTTCAAATGATTTGAATATACCTGTTGAGCCTTGTTAATCCTGGCGTACACCTTGCCCAGCATTGCGCCAGTTATACCGCCCAACAACATGCCTTTAATGCCGAGCATAGAACCGGCCAATGTCCCTACCACCAAGCCTATCAGCCACATTACTATTCTCCCGTTGGACACCTGGATCGCCCGCGAACTTGCGGCACTTTAAGCGGTCGATGTTGTGCTGTCTAGCGCGACGAGACCAAAGCACGCGCTATCGGTTCAGATGTTCATTCCGTCGCCTGCCACACCAGGATGCGATTGTTTGACGGCATCTCGATATCATTCAGCAACTCCAGCCCATGTGATGCAGCAAGCCGGTTCACTGCCTCGAAATCACGCACGCCGCTGTTCGGGTCGCGCGACTTGAGCCATGCATCGAAGCGGGCATTGCTTTCGGAAGTGAAATTGCCGCCGTAGTTGTATGGCCCATAGAAGCACACGCATCCGCCCGGCGCGATGACGCGGGCGATGTGCGCGAACAGGCGCTCTACTTGCGGCCACGAGATAATGTGCACGGTGTTGGCGTTGAAGATGGCATCCACCGCTGTCACCGGCCAGCTTGCGTCGTTCACGTCGATGGCCAAAGGCGTTAGCACGTTGGGCAACTGTGCTTCGTCCAGCCAGGCCTGGATGCCAGGCAGGTTTTGCGGCAGTTCGCTGGGTTGCCACGTCAGGTGCGGCAGCTCGCGGCCAAAGTACACGGCATGCTGGCCGGTGCCGCTGGCGATCTCCAGCACTTGTTTGCGCTCGGCAAAGATGTCTTTCAGTACGGCAAGGATCGGGCCTTTGTTTACTTCGCTGGATTCGGCGTAGGGTTTCATCGGGGCAAGGCCGGGGCTGGTTTTCTCATCTGCAGCATCAGCAACACCACATAGCAGCTCAACGCCGCCAGCAGATGTTTAAGCGTGTGGCCGCCGATATAACCTTGGGTGGCTACGAATACTCCCCGGTCATAGGCTTCCATCAGTTTGGACAGCATGTAGCACGCTAGTGCCACCGGCAGCAGCCATTGGTGGGAGTATTTGGAACGGAACAGCACCATCAAAACCGACACGATCAGCAACGGCATGAACTGCACCCACACATACAAGCGCAAGTCATCGTACCAGTGCCAATAGATCACGCTGAAAAAACCCGCCAGGATCGCGGGCGCCAACATCATTCTGCCCAGCCGCACGTTCACATACTCGGCCAGCAGCGCCGCCAGCAATCCCATGAAGCCGATGGTCATCGGCATCCTGTCCCAGACCAGCGTGTCGTTGTTCGGGTTCAGGTGATACCAGGCAGACCCCGCGCTGATGATCGCCACCCCCGTGAAAAAAATGATCCATGCAGGGCGGTAACCCATCGAAACGCTGGTGCAGCAGAAGCGCAGGCCCGCGATGCCGACGAGAAGGAAC
>Ga0224495_10001089_pt1 | contig 20008 bp, 18 predicted proteins | sample SF_Jul11_sed_USG_FD_168128 | JGI IMG/M metagenome (GOLD analysis project Ga0224495, IMG submission 168128) | Sediment microbial communities from San Francisco Bay, California, United States - SF_Jul11_sed_USGS_4_1 | ecosystem: Environmental > Aquatic > Marine > Sediment | place: USA: California... | reverse complement strand
TGGGCGGCGATCCACAACTTCCTGTGGAATCCAATCAATATCCACCGGTTTGTTGCCAATGTGGCGTTCGGCGGCTCGATCATCGGTGCCTACGCCGCCTTCAAGTTTCTCAGTGCCAAAGACAAGGGGGAGCGCGCCCATTACGACTGGATCGGCTACAACGCCAACTTCATCGCCATTGCTGCGCTGTTGCCGCTGCCGTTCGCCGGATATTATCTGACCGCCGAGTTGTATGCCTACAGCCAGCAGATGGGCATCACGCTGATGGGGGGTGTGTTCGCGTGGATCTTCATCATCCAGGCGGTGCTGATCGGTGCACTGTTCCTTTCGGCGAACTATTACCTCTGGTGCGGCATGGGGCGCAGTGAAGGCGCATACCGCTACAACCCGAGGATCAAGTATATCGCCATCGTGCTGGTGATCGCCTTCCTCGTGTGGTTCACACCGCACACGCTGGTGCTCACCAATGCCGAACTCAAGAGCCTCGGCGGGCCTTACCACCGGTATCTGGGCGTGCTGGGCATCATGCCGGCGAAAAATACCGCAGTGAATTTCCTGATCGTGTTCACCTTCCTGAGCTTCATGTTCTACCGGCGTGCCAACAAGATTCCCGTCGTATCCTGGGTGGCAGCGGGCAATGCGGCACAGGTTGCGTTGTTTGCCGTGGGGCTGATCAATATCACGTTGCTGGGGGTGTACTACGGCTATTTCACCAACACTGTCTATAAGGTGGCGGCCTCCATCCCGCAGGTGCTGACCACGCTGATCATCATCGTAGCCAGCACGACCATTGACGCCTTCATGTACAAGGGGGCCAGGGAAGTGGCGCCTTTGCACTGGGGCCGGATGCCGCCCCGGTCTCAATATGCGCTGTTCCTGCTGGCCGTGGCTTTCACGTGGCTGATGGGGCTGATGGGGTATGTTCGTTCGGCGATTCGCCAGCATTGGCACGTGTCCAATGTTTTTCGCGACAACTCTCCCGATGCCTTTACGCCGGATCTGGGCTATGCGGCCAACATTGTCTCGATCGGGACGATCCTGTTCATGTCGATGGTCATCTTTATCTTCTGGCTGAACGCGATCAACAGCCGCCGCCCTGTTCTCAGGGGATACTGGAAGAAACCGGCATGACCAATATTCTGAAGGCTTCCGGTTTCAGCCTGGCCGTGATCGGCGGCTTCTGGGGATTCTCCAATTTCGGGATTCCGCAGATACAGCCTGCTCCGCCACCCGTGGAGGAAAAGCTGGATCTCGGCGCGATGACCATGGAGCAATTCGTCGCGCTGGGTGAAAAAATCTATAACGGCAAGGGGACATGCACCCTGTGCCACAATGCGATGGGCCGTGCGCCGATGCTCGGCAACATCGGCGCTGCGGCGGCAGAAACTCTGAAGAGCCCGAACTACAAAGGAAACGCAAAAACGGTCGAGGAATACCTGCATGAATCCCTGGTGAAACCGTCTGCATATGTGGTTCCAGGGTTCGGCAAGGCGGGAAGCGGCGATGCCGAAAGCCCGATGCCCGACGTCTCTGGCGGCGGGATCGGGCTTTCCGAGGCCGAGGTCAAGGCGGTCATCGCCTACCTCCAGGAATCCAGCGGCAGCGACGTGACGGTTGCCATCCCGGACATGCCTGCAGAAGTGGAAGCAGGCGGGGAGGCAGCGCTTTTGACAACTCCGGAAGCGATCATCGCCAGGCATGCCTGCGGGACTTGTCATGTCGTTGCCGGGCAAACAGGCGCTCTGGGTCCGAGCCTCGCCCGGATCGGCGCCCGAAAAAACCGGGAATATCTGCGCCAAGCGCTGCTCGATCCGGATGCGGTGATTGCCAAGGGATATGCGGCAGGCATGATGCCAAAAACGTACGGCGAACAGATGAAGGCGCAGGAGCTGGAAATGCTGGTTAATTACCTGGCTAGTTTGAAATGATCATGGCACAGAAGAGACGCATCCCCCGCCTGCTGCAGTTCACCCTCGTGGTGTTCGGCGTCTACTTCGGCTTCATCCTGGTGTTCGATGTCTTGCTGGGCCAATTGATTCCCAGAAGCCTGCTCACGATGTATATGGTGTTCGTGGTGTCCGGGGCGCTCATGGCGTTCACTTTTACCGAGGAGGGGGCACAGGAACTGACGGCACCGGTCAGGGCGCTGGTCGAGGATCCCTCCAGAAGAAAGCTACGGAACGCGGTGTTCGTCATTGTTCCTCTACTGGCGGGCTACATCACCTACACCGGCCTGCAACCCGGTTACGAGGCACCGGTGGAGTTGCGCACCATTCACCCTGCACCGCCATCCAAGTTCAAGGCTTATGGAAAAAACTACAACCTCACGACACTGGAAAACCCATTGCGCAGATACCAGAAGGAAGACCCGGAAAAATATCGAGAGCTGGTCAATGCGGGCGGAGAGGTATACATCAAAAACTGCCAGTTCTGCCACGGCGACAAACTGGACGGCAAGGGGCCATATGCGGCAGGGTTGAACCCTACGCCCGCAAATTTCCAGGATGTAGGCACCATCGCGCAGTTACAGGAGTCCTTCCTTTTCTGGCGTATCGCCACCGGCGGGCCGGGACTGCCTGCCGAGGCGGCCCCGTGGGTTTCATCCATGCCGGTATGGGAAGATTTCCTGGCCGAGGACGAGATATGGGAGGTGATCCTGTTCCTGTATGACTATACCGGCAGGGAGCCAAGGTCGTGGGCAAATGAAAAACCGGCAAAATGAATACCGCATTTAAAAATAAAATGAGTTTTGAAAAAAAGCTGGCTTTCTTTGTTTCCTGTGCCGCGTTATTCATCGCGGGTGCGGCGACGGCGAAACCCGGCGATGCGGACAAGGGCAAGGTAATCTACGACAAGCGCTGCACCTGGTGTCATGGTGCCGAGGGTGATGGTGCGGGCGCGGCGAAGGAGCGCCTCAATCCGCCACCGCGCGATTTCACCTCGGGCAGCTACAAGATCAGGACGTCCAGCTTTGAGGATATCGCACCCAACGATGACGACATTTTCCGCATGATACGTGACGGCATGCCGGGCACTTCCATGCCTGGCTGGAGTAGCCTGCTGACCGAGCAGGAGATGTGGGATCTGGTGGCTTACGTCAAGGCATTTGCCGGTTACGAGGAACCGCCCGGCAAGCAGGTCGATTTCGGCACTCAAATTTCGAGCTCATCAGAAAGTATAGAGAAGGGCAGGAAGCTTTTTGAAGAGGGCGACCGTTGTGTCGAATGCCACGGCAAATCCGGCAAGGGTAACGCCAGCAAGCGGCTCAAGGGGGACGCAGGAGAACGGACTTGGCCGCGCAACCTGACCAAGCCGTGGACCTACCGCGGCAGCAGCGATCCTAAAGATATTTTTGCGCGCATTTCCACCGGTATCGCCGGTACCGAGATGCCCTCATTCGCCGACCCCAAGAGCAAGAAGAGCCTTGCCATAGAGGAACGCTGGCATGTTGCCAACTATGTGGCATCGTTGAGCAGAGCCGGCAATAAAGTCGATGCGGAAAACACCGTCATCAAGGCGGCAAAGGTGGAGGGTGATCTGCCAGGCTCCACGGAAGATCCGCGCTGGGAAGAAGCCACGCCTACCACTTTTTATCTGGTACCCCAGCTTGTCGGTGAGGAGCGCTACTTCAAACCTTCAAATGACACCCTCACCGTGCGTGCGTTCTACGACAGCAAGAGGATCGCGATATTGCTGGAATGGGATGACCGCACCCGGAGTATTCCCGGGGATGAGAAAGCGGAAAAACTCGCCGATGCACCCATGGTTGAAGATGGCGTTGCTGTGCAATTGCCGGTTGTGCTTCAGAAAGGGATGGAAAAGCCTTATTTCGGCATGGGCGATGCAAAGCACCCGGTGAACATCTGGCACTGGAAGAGTGGGACACGGGATGTGCCGGAGAACATCCAGCTTTTCAACAGCCGTGGATTCAGGGAGATCGAGCATCGCGATGCAGTCGCGGTGGGGCTTGAGGCAAAGGCGAGTTATAACGACGGGACATGGCGGGTGCTGATGACGCGACCGCTGGTTACGCCAACACCGGAAAAGGACATCCAGTTCTCCGAGGGTAGCTTCATTCCGGTCGCGTTTGCGGCCTGGGATGGCAGCAATAACAGCGAAAAGGGCTCGAGGCATACCATGACAACCTGGTACTGGCTGCTGCTGAAACCGGCTACGGGATCCTTGCCCCTCTTTGCGGCCCTGATTGTCATGTGCCTGTTTGCCGGCGGGCTGTTCTGGTGGGCTCGGAACTCAGTTACAAGACCTTCCGCATGATGAATGCCGAGCATACGATGGAAGAACCGGGGCAGGGCAGGCGAGGCGTAAAAACCAGGCTGATTGGCTTTATCCTGATGGTGCTGGGTGCCCTGGATATTTTGTTGACGTTGCGCGGAGGGATCCCCGCGTACGAATATCTGCTCCTTGTACTATTGGGAGCGGGCGTGTTCGCCATCGGTGCGGCGCGCGGCGGAAGGCAGGCGCCTTCCGGGGCGAAAGAAAGGTAAGTGCGCATTTCACCGATGATTGGGTTGCTGCCATCGGGAGCGGTACCGGACAGATGCTACCGGTTACTTCAAGGTCATGATGTATTTGGCAAGGGTCTCGCGGTCGGCTTCGCTGAGCAGGCTATCGGAGAAGGCAGGCATTTCCCTGCTGATCCAGGCACCCCCGCCGCCATTTTTGATCTTGTTCATTAGATGAGCTACTGCATCCGGGTTGTTCCGATAGCGTTCCGATACGGACTCCCATGCCGGGCCAAGCAGGTTTTTGCCCGTGGTGTGGCACTGGAAGCAGCCGGTCTTGTCTGCCAACTGCCCTCCGGGAGTCTTAAGCGCTTCTTTTGTACTTTCCGGCTGACAGCCGCAAAGCGCGGCCAACGACAAAGCCAGCAAGATGTTTCGAGTAAGCATGATTCTCCTTGGTTTGTGTTCTTGCAGTTAAATAATCAAGCTGGCTCAGCGCGATACTCGACTGTCAGGGTATGCCGTGTGCCCGCTGCAATCTTGACGATGTTGTCAATTGCATTGGCCGATTCCACACATACCATTTCGCGCCAGCCTGCAGGCGTTCCCAAGTCGCCCATTTTTTCTGCTTTTGCGGTCCACGGGTTCCATACTACGGTGGAAAGGCTTCCGGTCTTGGTGATGCGGATGCGCCGCTTCAGCTTTTCATCATCAATCACGCATTCTGCGGCGGTATCGATGTATACGCGGTCAGTCTCGCCCGCGAACCGGATTATGCCATCTTGTATTTTGCGAGTCGAGACACCCGCTTTATCCCAGTAGGCGCAATCCTCCAGGCCCGAGATGCTTACAGCCCCGATGTCGCTGATCCTGAAATAAGCGTGTAATGCTTCGCTAATCGAGAACCCTGATTCCCCGGTGTTTTCGGTAACCAGTTCCATGCGCAATGTCTCGCCGATAGTCACGCTCAAATCCAGTCTGCAGGAGTGTGGCCACCATGCATGGGTTTTTTCGTTATTTTCAAGGCTGAGCGCCAAGTGTGTCGTGCCATCCGGCGTGATCCCGGATTCGATCACCTGCCAGGGGGTAGTCCGCGCAAAACCGTGTGCCGGATACCCGGGTTCGGAAGAATGCGCTCCGAACCACGGCCAGCATACCGGTACGCCGCCACGAATCGATTTACCCACCGCCAGTCTGGCGTCGCGTGACAGCCAGATTACCGGTGTGGCCTGGTTGCGGGGTTGCCAGGTCATCAGGTGCGCGCCCTGCAAGCAGATCGACGCGGTGGCCTGCGTATTGTTGATTTCAGCGATGATCAGCCCGCTGGCGTCTTCGCGAAAAGCCAGTTGCCCGGCGATGCCGAATTGCGTATTCAATTGCTGCGCAGTGGCCACGCTATTTTCTTTCCACCTGCGTTACGTCGCGCACCGCTCCCTTATCGGCCGAAGTGTTCATAAGGCGTAGGCCTGCGTACGGCGGAGCAGTGGCTCCACGAGAGTGGAGATGCGACCCGGAAACAGTGCCTGCCGCCATTATTTTATTTCTACCTGCGTCACGTCGCGTACCGCACCCCTGTCGGCCGAAGTGGTCATGGCGGCGTAGGCCCGCAGTGCTGCAGACACTTGCCGCTGGCGATTGTCGGGATGCCATGCCTTGCCGCCTTTGGCTTCCATCGCGGCGCGGCGACGTTTCATTTCCGCTTCAGAAATCACAAGCGTGATGCTGCGTTTCGGGATATCGATCTCAATGATGTCGCCTTCTTCCACCAGACCGATCGAACCGCCAGCAGCAGCCTCAGGGGAAACATGACCGATACTCAGGCCCGAGGTGCCGCCGGAGAAGCGTCCATCGGTGAGCAGCGCGCACACCTTTCCCAATCCTTTCGACTTCAGGTATGAAGTCGGGTACAGCATCTCCTGCATCCCCGGACCGCCCTTGGGCCCTTCATAGCGGATCACCACCACGTCGCCAGCGATAACCTTGTCGGCGAGTATGCTCTCGACGGCTGCGTCCTGGCTCTCGAAAACACGCGCACGCCCGGAAAACTTGAGGATGCTTTCGTCAACACCAGCAGTTTTCACGATGCAGCCATCTGCGGCGATATTGCCGTGCAGCACTGCCAGTCCGCCGTCCTGCGAGTAGGCATGTGCCTTGTCGCGGATGCAGCCGTTGGTTCGATCAGTGTCCAGGCCGGGGTACTGCACTGACTGCGAGAATGCGATCGTGGTGCTGATGCCGCCGGGTGCAGCGCGAAAAAACTCCGTTACTGTGTCATCGCTTGTCTGTTTAATGTCCCATCGCCTGAGTGCATCCCGCATCGTTTTGCTGTGCACCGTGCCGACTTCGCCGTGCAGTAACCCGGCCCTGTCCAGTTCCCCCAGAATCGCCGCGATGCCGCCTGCACGATGCACGTCCTCCAGGTGGTATTCGGAAGAGGGCGCGACCTTGCACAGCGTCGGCACATGGCGCGACAGCCGATCCATGTCCTTCATCGTGAAACCCACTTCGGCTTCCTGAGCGATCGCGAGAAGGTGAAGTACCGTATTGGTCGAGCCGCCCATCGCGATGTCCAGAGACATGGCATTTTCGAACGTGCCGAAAGTGGCGATGCTGCGCGGCAACACCGAGGTATCATCCTGTTCGTAGTAGCGCCGGCATAATTCGACGATCAGTCGTCCTGCGCCAAGGAACAGTTGTTTGCGCTCTGCGTGGGTCGCTACCAGCGTTCCATTGCCGGGTAAGGACAGGCCCAGCGCCTCGGTCAGGCAGTTCATCGAATTGGCTGTGAACATGCCGGAGCAGGATCCGCACGTCGGGCAGGCGGAACGCTCGATTGCATCCACTTCTGCATCGCTGATCTTGCTGTCTGCTGCCGCAACCATCGCATCGATCAAATCCAGTCCTCTGGTTTTGCCCTGCCAGCTTACTTTTCCCGCTTCCATCGGTCCGCCGGAGACGAATATCACCGGGATGTTCAGGCGCATGGCTGCCATCAGCATCCCCGGCGTTATCTTGTCGCAGTTGGAGATGCACACCAGCGCGTCGGCACAATGTGCATTGACCATATATTCCACCGAGTCGGCAATCAGTTCGCGGCTGGGCAACGAATACAGCATACCCGCATGCCCCATCGCAATACCGTCATCCACCGCAATCGTGTTGAATTCTTTGGCGATGCCGCCCGCCCTCTCGATCTCGCGCGCTACCAGTTGCCCCATGTCCTTCAGGTGGACGTGACCGGGGACGAACTGGGTAAAGGAGTTGGCGATCGCGATGATTGGCTTGCCGAAGTCGCTGTCGGTCATGCCGGTGGCGCGCCACAGGGAACGTGCGCCGGCCATGTTCCGGCCATGGGTGGAGGTGCGGGAGCGGTAAGCGGGCATATTATTTCCTTGTCTGGGTTAAAGCACACGTATAATTAACGGATTGATTTTACCCGATTCACCCATGCTCGTTCATCCGCAATTCGATCCTGTCGCCATCCACATCGGGTCCCACGGTATCCACTGGTATGGATTGATGTACCTTGCCGGCTTCCTGACATTTTTGTGGTTGGGCAGAATACGCATCTCCGCTTTAAGCAGGCAAAGCGTCAAGAAAACAGGGAAACGCGCAGCCTCGGCGGTATCTGCGCAACCGGTTTCGCCTTTCAACCCGAAGATGCTCGATGACCTGCTGTTTTATGGCGTACTCGGGGTGATTCTGGGAGCTCGCATAGGTGAGGTGTTGTTTTATCACCCCGGCTATTATTTTTTACACCCGGCAAAAATACTGGCCGTCTGGGAAGGCGGCATGTCATTTCATGGCGGATTTCTCGGTGTGCTGTTGGCGATGACGCTGTTTGCGCGCAGCCGCAATATCCAGTGGCTTGCGCTGATGGACTTTATTGCGCCGCTGGCGCCTCCCGGCCTGGCATTCGGGCGTATCGGCAATTTCATCAACGGCGAATTATGGGGACGGCCGACGGATTTGCCGTGGGGTATGGTTTTCCCGAACGTGGATAATATCCCGCGGCATCCTTCGCAGCTCTACGAATGTGCGCTGGAAGGCGTACTCCTGTTCGCGTTGCTGTGGTGGTACTCGCACAAACCGCGCCCGATGGGTGCGGTACTTGGCCTTGCTATTGCCGGATATGGCTTTTTCCGCTTCATGGTCGAGTTTACACGCAACCCGGACGACGGGATTTTCGGGCTGATGACTTTCGGTGTCAGCATGGGGCAATGGCTGAGCTTGCCGATGATTATTGCGGGAATAACCCTGCTGGTGTGGAGCAAGAACAGGGCAAAAACTTCCTGATGCCTGCTTGACACTTGCAACTCCCCTCCACGATACTCAAACACCTCGTACGAAGAACATAGTTAAACTTGGACGAATTTTCACTGCTGACGCTGTTTGGTTTGTTGGTTTTGCTCCTTATTTGCAGCGGCTTCTTCTCCGGTTCGGAAACCAGCATGATGGCGATAAACCGATATCGCCTCAGCCATCTGGTGCGCAAAGGCAACAAGAGCGCCAAACTCACCTCGGGATTGCTGGGCAAAATAGACAAGCTGCTTGGCTCGATTCTGCTCGGGAATACGCTGGTCAACGCGATAGCGGCGGTGTTGGTCAACATCATCATCCTGCGGCTGTTCGGGCAGAACGACTGGGCGATACTCATGGGTACGCTGGCGGTCACTTTTGCAATTCTGGTGTTCAGTGAGATCATGCCAAAGATCATTGCCGCGACGTATCCCGAGCGTGTCGCACTGCCGGCCAGTTATGTGCTGACTCCGCTGATCACGTTGTTTCACCCGGTGGTCTCCGTGGCGACCGCACTTGTAAAAGGGATGTTGTGGTTGATGCGGGTCAAGATTGAAACCGACCAGAGCAAACAGAAATTAACGCTGGAAGAGCTGCGCGGCCTGGTGCTGGAAGCCGGGCACTTCCTTCCACGCAAGCACCAGAAAATGCTGCTGAACCTGGTCGATCTGGAGCGTGTTACCGTAAACGACGTCATGATCCCGCGGAGCCAGATCGAAGCGCTGAATATCAATGCTCGCCCGGAAGCGGTGCGCCAGCAGATTATTACCTGTCATCACACCTTGCTGCCGGTTTACTCGGAAACGCAAAGCAATGTCATTGGTATCCTGCACATCAAGCGCGCACCGGCATTGCTGCAGGAACCTGCGCTTGACCTCGATGAATTGCGGGATGCGCTTACCGAACCCTATTTTATTCCATCGGAGACCCCGCTGCTTAGGCAGCTGCAGCAGTTTCAGGAGCGTCACGCCCGCTTGGGGTTGGTTGTGGATGAGTATGGCGAGCTTCAGGGTCTGGTGACGCTGGAGAATATTCTGGAAGAGATCGTCGGGGAGTTCACCACACAATCCCCATCAAAAACCGGCAAGTTTTTGCGCCATGAGGACGGCAGCTTTCTGCTGGAAGGAGGCAGCAGTTTGCGTGAACTGAACCGGAAGCTGGGGCTGAATCTGCCGATGGACAGTGCCAAGACGCTCAATGGATTGATTCTGGAACATCTGGAAGATATCCCGGAGGCAGGCACCAGCCTGAAAATTGCCGGTTATCCGATTGAAATCATCCAGGTGCAGGACAGGGTCGTGAAGGTGGTACGGATATTTCCGGTGCAGCCGAAAAATCAATCATAGGAAACATGCCTTTACAAGAGGCGTAAAGCTCGGCATCATGCCCGTCAGCACCGGATGGCGGCTCAATGGGGGAAACAATGGCAGTTGCTCAAAAGGAAAAGAAAGCAAAAGAATTCTCCTTCGCATGGGAAGGAACGGACAAGACCGGTAAGCCCGCCAAAGGCGTGATGCGTGCAACTGCAGAATCGGTGGTATCCGCAAATTTGCGCCGTCAGGGAATCAATGTCAAAAAGATCAAAAAAGAGAGAACTGGCGGCAAAGCCATCACTCCCAAGGACATCACCCTGTTTACCCGCCAGCTTGCGGTGATGATGAAATCCGGTGTGCCTCTGCTGCAGGCTTTCGATATCGTCGGAAAAGGGCATGACAATCCACAGGTAGCAAGGTTGTTGTTCGACATCAAGACAGACGTGGAAACCGGGAGCAGCCTGCAACAGGCTTTCATGAAATTTCCGCTATATTTCAATGCTCTGTTTTGTAACCTGATCGGCGCAGGCGAGGCCGCGGGTATATTGGATGCGTTGCTTGAGCGTCTGGCGACCTACATGGAAAAAACCGAGGCCCTGAAAAGCAAGATCAAAGGGGCGCTGACCTACCCGATTTCCATCATCGTGATCGCCTTCATCATCACCGCCGTGATCATGATCTTCGTGATTCCGGCGTTCAAGGAATTGTTCGAAGGCTTTGGCGCCACTTTGCCGACACCGACGCTGGTGCTGATGCAAGTCTCCGACTTCTTTGTGGAATACTGGTATCTGATATTCAGCGTGGTTGGCGGAGGGTTGTACACTTTCCTGTATTTCTGGAAGCGCAGCAAAAAGGTCCAGGACGCCATGGATCGGTTGATGTTAAAGCTGCCCATCTTCGGTCCGCTGATCCGCAAAGCGGTTATTGCCCGCTGGACCCGCACCCTGTCCACAATGTTCGCAGCCGGTGTGCCCTTGGTGGAAGCGCTTGAGTCGGTTGCCGGCGCAGCAGGCAACGTGGTGTACTTTAATGCCACCAAGGAGATTCAGCGTGACGTCAGTGCTGGGAACGGCTTGACCGTTTCGATGGAAAAAACCGGGCTGTTCCCGAGCATGGTGTTGCAGATGTGCTCAATCGGCGAAGAGGCAGGCTCGCTGGACGGCATGCTCAGTAAAGTGGCCGATTTCTTCGAGGCTGAAGTGGATGAAGCGGTTGCGGCCATATCCAGCCTGATGGAACCGGTCATCATGGTGGTGCTCGGTACGTTGATCGGCGGCATGGTTGTCGCGATGTACCTGCCGATCTTCATGATGGGTCAAGCGATTTAATGCGCCAGAATGAAGAAGGCGTGGTCAGGCATGATGGCCGACGACTTAAATTTCGGGCATAACCGCGCAGGCGGATAAGCCTTTACCGAGACAGCCGGCATGACTGAGATGATTCATATCCTCCAATCTTCAGCGCTTCTGTTTGCCGTCATATGCGCTATATTGGGCCTGATGGTCGGCAGTTTCCTCAACGTTGTGATTCATCGCTTGCCGAAAATGATGGAAATCGACTGGCAACAGCAATGCGCCGAGCTGCGCGGGGAAGAGCTGCCTTCTGCTTCAAAATACAACCTCATGGTTCCCCGATCCGCATGCCCGAATTGCGGTCACGCCATCAGTGCGTGGGAGAACATCCCTGTGGCCAGTTACCTGTTGCTGAGTGGCAAATGCAAGGGGTGCGGGGTTGCGATCTCGCCGCGATACCCTCTGATTGAGGTGGTCAGCGGTGTTTTGAGCGCCTATGCAGCATGGCATTTCGGTTTCGGGCCGGCTGAAGCGGGCGCACTTTTGCTGATCTGGGCGCTACTTGCGCTCACGATGATCGATTTCGATACACAATTGTTGCCGGACGACATCACTTTGCCGCTTCTCTGGCTGGGCTTGCTGTTCAACCTGTTCGGCGTTTATACAGACCTGGGTAGCGCGGTGCTGGGTGCGGTGTTTGGCTACCTTGCACTGTGGAGCGTTTACTGGCTGTTCAAGCTTACGACTGGCAAGGAAGGAATGGGCTACGGTGACTTCAAACTGCTTGCAGCGCTGGGCGCATGGATGGGCTGGCAGATGTTGCCGTTGATCATTGTGCTGTCTTCTTTGGTTGGCGCAATAGTCGGCGTTGCCATGATGATTTTTTTCAAGCATGGGCGCGAAGTTCCCATACCTTTCGGTCCTTACCTAGCCGGTGGCGGGATGATTGCCCTGTTCTGGGGGCAGGCCCTGACGCAAGGCTATCTGCACTTGCTAGCAGTGACATGAGCCTGCTTGTTGGGCTTACCGGCGGGATCGGCAGCGGCAAAAGCACTGTTGCCGCAATGTTCGAAGAAAACGGGGCAGGCATCATCGATACCGATGCCATTGCACATTCATTGACGCAGGCCGATGGCGCGGCGATAGAAAAGATCCGCATCGCTTTCGGGAGCGGCTACATCACGGCTGATGGCATCCTGGATCGGAAAAGGATGCGCGAGCTGATCTTTTCGGATGCCGCCGCAAAACAGCAACTGGAAGATATTTTGCACCCAATGATATTCGAGCATGCCAGGGTGCAATTGCAGCAAATGAAGGATAAGTCTTACATACTCGTCGTTGTTCCGTTGCTTCCCGATAGCCGCAATTTCCGGCTACTGGTGCAACGCGTTCTGGTGGTGGATTGCGATGAGGATACCCAGGTGGCGCGAGTCGTCGGGCGCAGCCGCATGACAGAAAAAGAAGTGCGTGCCATCATTGCCCGCCAGACTTCGCGAGAAGACCGGCTCAAACTTGCCGACGACATCATTCGGAACGATGCCGGCCTGGACAATCTAGCTCAACAGGTTGCCATTCTTCACGAACGTTATTTGAGTCACCAGGCTATATCTAGGCAAGGGTGAACGCCGGCGCCCGGTTTTGCTTACTGCTCAACAAAAAAACCGTGCTTAAGCTACTCGCAAGTGGCTGATTTGCCACGCAATCATCCCGAACTCTGTTGGGTGGTTCGGGAAATAAATGCAAAACAACGATTGACGATACAAGGAAGTTGCATATATCTTTCGTAATCAGGAACATTTGCCATTGCCGCCGTGATCGACTATGAATTTCCTCTCAACGAAAAAGTGCGCACCATGTTGCGTCTTGAGAGCCTGTTTGCGCGCATGGCATATTTCACCGACCTCGCGCAAGACATGGATCACCATGCTGCGTTGCTCACCCTGTTTGAGATACTCGAAGTTGCCTGTCGTGCCGATCTGAAGTCCGAATTGCTGCAGGAGCTTGAACGGCAGAAACGAGTGCTTTCCAGCCTGCACAACAATCCGGACGTTGTCGAAGACGCACTCGAGGCCGTCCTGGTTGATATTGATAAAGCTGCTGCAGACCTTCGCTCCGAAACGGGCAAGATTGGCCAGAGCCTGCGCGAAAATGAATGGCTGATGGGCATCAAGCAGCGCGCCAATATGCCCGGCGGCACCTGCGAATTCGACCTGCCTTCGTACCATTACTGGCTACAGCAGGAGGCCGGTTTGCGGCGCAAAAACCTTCAGGAGTGGCTGGCTCCGCTCCTTCCTGTATATGCCGGGCTGAAGATCATTTTGCGCCTGATCCGCGAGAACTGCAGGTCTTATCATTTCACTGCCTATCAGGGAACCTTTCAGCAAATGCAGGGGGGGCGGGTAGCGCAGATGTTGCGGGTCATTCTGGACAGCGAGCTGCGTTGCACCCCCGAAGTCAGTGCCAATAAATACGCGCTGAACATTCGTTTTATCGTGGCGGATTTTGCCGCAAAAACAACTTTGGTCGAGAGCGACGTGCCGTTCGAGTTGTGTTTCTGCACCTTGCCAACTTAATGGTGTTCGCTTGAATATGACCGATAAATCGACGCTGACTGTTATCTGCCCGCAATGCGGAAGAGAACACCAGTGGGACACAAACAACCGCTTTCGCCCGTTTTGCAGTGAGCGTTGCAAGCTGATCGACCTGGGGAAGTGGGCGAACGAAGAATATCGCGTTGCACAGCCTGCCGATGAACAGGGATTTACCGAAGAGTCCTCTATTGCAGAACCATTCCGGAACTGAGGCAAGAGCTTGCGAGGAAACTGGTACTGAAAAGCAATGGAATGGAAGCGGGATCACCAGGCCTGTCGCAACAGCGCGATGCCATGCGCACCATGTTGCCAGGCGGTCTGCATATTCTCCAGCGTCAAGCCTCCCAGCGCATATACCGGTATGGATGCACCCGCCGCGATAGTCGCAAAGCCTTCCCAGCCCAGAGGCGGCGCCTCCGGGTGAGATCGGGTCGGCAATACCGGGCTCAGCAATGTAAAATCACAACCCAGTTCCTCGGCACGACGCATTTCCTCAGAACTGTGGCACGATGCTCCGCACCAGTTCACGTCAGGCCGTTCTTGCAGCGCCGCCAGTTGCGCGCCGGTAAGTTGTACCCCGTCTGCACCGATCTCCTGCACCAGGGCGACATCGGAATTAATCAGCAGGCGCGCGCCATGTTGCCGTACCAGCGGCAGAACCTTCAGTGCCAGCGCCCGTAGCGCTTCGTGCGACAAACTTTTCTCGCGCAACTGTACCAGCCGCAAACCCTTCTGTAGCGCAACCTTCAGTCGCTGGATGAATTCCTCCTCGCCCAGCTCTTGCACGTTGCTGATCGCATACGCTACAGGCAGCTCCAGCGCACGCAGAACCGGCGCGTTGGCGGGCAGTATCGGCGAGATGCTCTTGTTTTCCCCGCGTGGGAGGGTTGGGGAGGGAGAGCGTTGCCACGCAAATTCCTGCCCCTCGTGCGGATGCAGCTCGCCATTCCATGCCGTCACGCGGAAGAAATTCAGCCGTACCGTCGCATGAGGGTAGGTAAATACGCGGGTAAGCCACGGATATGCGGTTTTGACCTCGATGCCAAGCTCTTCGCGCAACTCGCGCACCAGCGCGTGGTAAGGCGTTTCGCCGGGTTCGATCTTGCCGCCGGGAAATTCCCAGTAGCCGGGCCAGATCTTTCCGGGGGGGCGCTGGGCGAGGAGGAAGGAGTTGTCAGGGCGTTGCAGCACGGCGGCGGCAACTTCGACGATTCTGGTATTTTCGGGCGGGTTATTCAATGAAACCTCATGCTTAATCAGGCTGTTCACGTTGCGTCGGGCTCAAAACGAACGGTCTTCTGCAAAGTTGCTTTTCGCTTTTGATGCAAAAATCACTCCAGTGGCGACGAATGGTGCATCGCCTTCTCAACCACTTTGCGCGTTAAATGCGGTGCAAACAACTCGATAAAGTCGTAGGTGTAGCCGCGCAGGTACTCGTTCTTGCGTATTGCGATCCGCGTGGTGCTGGGTTTAAACAAGTGTCCGGCATCGATCATGCGCAAATGCTTGTCCCGTTCCGGGATGTAGGCCATGGTTGCCAGGATGCCGACGCCCAGCCCCAGTTCCACATAGGTCTTGATCACATCCGCGTCGATCGCGGTCAGTGCGATGTTGGGTTCTAATTTCGCTGCTTCGAAAGCAGCATTGATCTTGCCGCGACCGCTGAAGGCGAAGTCATAGGTGACGATCGGGTATTGCGCGATCTTCGCCAGGGTCAGCTTCTTTTCCTCGAGCAGCGGGTGATGCAGCGGGGTAATGACGCAATGGTTCCATTCGTAGCACGGCAACGTCACGAGGTCGTCGTACAACGACAGGCTTTCGGTGGCTATGCCGATGTCGGATTCGCCGCTCAACACCTGTTCGGCAATCTGCGTGGGGTTGCCCTGGTGCAGACCGAGCTGTACGCCGGGATAGCGCTTGATGAACTGCTTGACCGTCTGCGGCAGCGCATAACGGGCCTGGGTGTGGGTGGTGGCGATGGTCAGGCGGCCGCTGTCCTGCGATTGGAAATCCTGCGCGGCCTGTTTGAGATTTTCCGCCTCGTGCAGCAAGCGCCTGGCAATTTCGAGCACGGCTTTCCCTGGCTCGGTGATCGCCACGATGCGCTTACCATTGCGCACGAAGATCTCGATGCCCAGCTCCTCTTCCAGCAGCCGGATCTGTTTGCTGATGCCGGGCTGTGAGGTGTACAGCGCCTCGGCGGCATCCGAGATCTTCAGTCCCTGGCGGACGATCTCATTCAGGTAGCGCAACTGCTGCAAATTCATGTGGGTATCTCCATCATTCTGTTTTGACGCCATTCGCTCAGTGCATTTCCCCGGAAACTTTTAAAAAACAGATTCCTGCGAGAGGGCGGGTTATATATAGCCACCAGTTATAAAATTCTAACATAAAAGTATTTAGTAATATAAGCTGGCCAAACTAGAATGCGCGCCATGAATTATTCAGGGCAGTAGTGACGCATGGACTGGATGTACACATTATCAGGCTTTCTGGTCGGGCTGATTGTAGGAGTGACCGGGGTCGGCGGGGGATCATTAATGACGCCGCTGCTGGTGCTGTTCTTCGGGATTTCTCCGGCGACAGCGGTCGGCACCGATCTGCTGTATGCCTCGCTGACCAAATCGCTCGGTGGCTGGGTGCATGGGCGGCGGGGCACGGTTGACTGGAAGGTGGTCGGGTTGCTCGGTACTGGCAGCCTGCCTGCTGCGGTAATTACGGTAACCCTGTTGAAATATCTGGAGCTGGACGAAAAAGCCCTGCATGGCCTGGTCACCAGTGTGCTGAGTGTGGCGTTGCTGCTGACGGCCGCCGCGCTGTTGCTGAAGACACAGATCAGGAAGATCGCGCGCCGCAAGGACGGCACGGTTTACGAGATCCACCACCGCTACCTGCCCGCTGCAACGATTGCGACGGGTGTCGCTGTCGGTGTGCTGGTGACGATCTCTTCGGTGGGTGCTGGAGTGCTGGGTACGGTCGCCTTGCTGTTCCTGTACCCGCGCATGCCGGCGGTGAAGGTGGTGGGCACCGACATCGTTCATGCTGTGCCGCTGACCGCGGTTGCCGGCATGGGGCACATGGCTTTGGGCACCGTCGACCTGGTGTTGCTGGGGGGTCTGCTGCTGGGCTCGCTGCCCGGAATTTACATCGGCAGCCATCTGAGCGCCAGAGTACCGGAAAGGATATTGCGCCCGATGCTGGCAACCATGTTGCTGATCATCGGTGCCAGGATGGCGCTGCACTAGCGGGATTGAAGATTTAATTAAAGGAAAAACACGATGAGTTCAACGACACAAAATTTATCTGATTTGGCCGAGATTGACCGCTTCGAACAAACCATACAGACCTTCAACGCGGGCAACCTGGATCTTGATCGCATGACGGCGGTGCGCCTGCAGCATGGGGTGTATGGCCAGCGCCAGCAGGGGGTGCACATGTTCCGCATGAAGGTGCCTGGCGGGCGCTTGACGCCGGACCAGCTGGATGCAGTGGCGGATGTCGTTTCAACCTACTCGCAGAAAGGGCTGGCGCACGTCACCACCCGCCAGTCGATCCAGACACATTACGTTCCGCTCAACAGCACGCCTGATGCGATGCGGCGCCTGGCAAAGGTCGGCATGACCACGCGTGAGGCGTGCAGCAACACAGTGCGCAACATCACGGCTTGCAGCCTGTCCGGAGTTTGCCCGCGCGAGCATGTCGATGTGACGAAACATCTTGGCGGTGTGGTCAAACACTTCTTGCGCAACCCGCTCAATCAGCAATTACCGCGCAAATTCAAGATCAGCCTCTCGGCATGCGAATCGGATTGCGCGCAGTCGATGCTGCACGATTGCGGCGTAGTCGCTGTCAATAAAGACGGCAAGCACGGCTTCAGGGTCAGGGCTGCCGGCGGCCTTGGGCACAAGCCGCGCGAAGCGATCGTGGTCGAGGAGTTCATTCCAGAGCATGAGCTGCTGTTCGCGATCGAGGCCTTGGTGACGCTGCACAACAAATATTCGGATCGGACCAAACGCGCAAAGTCGCGCATAAAATTCTTGGTCGAGCGCTTTGGCGAGGAGGGTTTTCTGCAAAAGTACCGCGAGGAGTTCGAACGTACCAAACAGGCGCTCGCAAGCCAGCCTTATCCGAAGGGCGAGTGGCGTGCGCAGACAGCCGGGCAACCCCCCGGGCAGGGCGCACCACGCAGGCTGCTGGCGCAGCACCAGGAAGGGCTGTATGTATTGCCGATCGCGCTGCCGACAGGCGACATCACGTCGGAGCAGTTGCGCGGGGTCGCCGCTTTGCTGCGTGAACACGGACTGGGCGAGATTCGCACTTCCCAAGATCAGAACCTGACCATATTCAATGTGCCGCAGGCAAAAGTAGTCGCGTTGCGTGATGGCCTGGCTGCACTTGGATTGCGTGAACCGGGCGTTGGCGACAATGTGGTGGCATGCCCCGGCGCGTCGACTTGCCGCCTCGGCATTACAGCCAGCATGCTGGCTGCGGCAGAGCTTTCCGGCGGTGACAATGACCTGAATATACGGGTGTCCGGCTGCCATAACGGTTGCGCGCAGCCCGAGACCGGTGACATCGGGATTTACGGTGAAGGGAAGCGTATTCACGGAAAGCTGGTGCCGCATTACCAGTTGTATTTTGCAGGCAGCGGCATGGCAAGCAGTGGGACGCTCGGCGGCGCCCTGGCCCTGAAAGGACCGGCAATCCCGGTAGTGCGTATCAAGAAGGCAATCGAACGCGTGCAAAAAGCGCATGTGGACAGTGGGGAAGCCAGTTTCTTTTCCTGGGTGCGTGCCCAGGATGAGGGCTATTTCAAGGAACTGCTGGCTGACCTGATCGAGGTGAAACCAAGGGATCTGCAGTCGGTCATGCGCGATTACGGCGACGCAGCAGACTTTCGTGTGCTGAACCTGGGCGGTGGCGAGTGTGCCGGCGTGTCGCAGGTGATGATCGGCGCGAATTTTTTCGAAGCCGCCCATGAGCGTGAATACCGTAACGCGCTGGTGTTCCAGCGCAAATTCGACGAGGCGGCGCAATGTAACGAATCGATCCTGCGCCTGCTCGGTTCGGGCATCGTGCAGCTGGTGGGCGGCCATCGCCAGGACGACCTGAGTAAGCTGGCCGGGCAATTGCAAACGCGGATACCCGGTGTAATCGCCGACGAGTTTGCGAAGGCGGTCTCTGCCTTGGCAAACACGGGAGAGATCAGCGCCGAGGTGCTGGAGTCGATCAGCAACGCAGTGGATAGCTGGACAGTCAAGGTGGCGACCTATGCGGCGGAGCAGGATGCGCAGCTTGACCTGAATGAAGCGGTTGCCGGATTGGCAATATAGGAGATATGGACATGCAGGAAAAAATTGACAGTGCAGTAGCCTTGCTGCAACAGGCGGTGAAAGGCCATTCGCCGGTTTGCTTCGCCAACAGTCTGGGGGCGGAGGACATGGTTTTGACCGACCTGATTGCCAGGAACCGGCTGGACATCGAGATGTTCAGCCTCGACACAGGGCGCTTGCCGCAGCCGACCTACGACCTGATGCAGGAAGTACGTGACCGTTACAGTTTGCCGCTGAAGGTATATTTTCCGGATAGTGCAGCGGTGGAAAGATATATCGCGCAAAACGGGGTGAACGGTTTCTACGACAGTATCGAGTCGCGCAAGAGCTGCTGTTTCGCGCGCAAGGTCGAGCCACTGCGCCGCGCCTTGCGGGGCAAAAAGGCATGGGTTACCGGGCTGCGGCGCGACCAGGCGGTCACGCGCGGCAATCTGGAGGCATCGTCTTTTGATGCCGATTTCGGACTGCAAAAATTCAATCCGTTGCTTGAGTGGACGAACAAGGATGTGTGGGCTTACATCAGACAGCATGACGTGCCCTATAACAAGCTGCATGACCAGTTTTACCCCAGCCTTGGCTGTGCACCCTGCACCCGCTCCATCACTCCGGGAGAGGATATCCGTGCGGGCAGATGGTGGTGGGAAAATCCGGAGGACAAGGAATGCGGCCTGCACGCGGCAAAAACCGTTTTATTGAAGCGAGCATGACGGGCTATCC